>JFJP01027284.1_pt1 | contig 14993 bp, 14 predicted proteins | sample 431651 | NCBI WGS metagenome assembly JFJP01 (sample SAMN02602958, study PRJNA72255) | Microbial mat metagenome, whole genome shotgun sequencing project. | biome: fresh water; feature: sink hole; material: water; isolation source: purple microbial (photo- and chemosynthetic) mats found in...
TCGTTTAATCCAAAATATTTTTTTTTCAATTTCAAAAATTACTTTCCTGAATATAAATTTATTAAATTAGTCGCAGAAGCCAATTTTGAATGTCTTTTTGGGCTTTTCTGACTTTTCTGACTCGCAGTCATATTCACGTGGAGACAATTATAAATTTCATTATGATGAATGTTTTTTTTTTTAATTTTCACCATTTCCGGTTCATTTAATAGCGTGCAAATTAAGCTAATTGTTGAAGAAATTAGTCCACAACTAGACACAAAAACTTTATGCACTTCAAAGCTTTTTTAATTAAAAAAAAAAGAAAAAAAAATTTAACAAAAAATAAGAAAAAAATACTTGAAAAGTTTCAAGCTTCTTAATAATAAAGTTGCTCGCAAAATCGATAAAAACAACTCTAAATTCGCAAGTCTTTGCTTTTCTCTTAGTTTTATTAAGGCTTTGCAATTTTTTATTGTATCTTGCTCGTGAATGGGGTCATAGTCGCAGAATTTATCGGACACTATTTGTTTTTTTCTATTTTTAAAATAAAATAATTTACTTATTTCATCAAAAGTTTTACCTTTGTCTGAAAAATGTTTTAATTATAATTTTTATCAAAACTAAGCAAATTCTTATCAAAGAAAAGTAATTCTTAATATTTTTGCAGCTTGTCTGTGTTTTTTCTGTTATAATGTTACTTTTTTTTTGAATTTTGAAAACAAAATCATCAAATTAAAAACCTTGTTAAAAAAACCTCAAATTTCCAATATTGATTGCCCAAAGTATATTGTCGAAAATATAATAGAAAAAACTGCACCCGTACATCAAAGTAAATAGTATTTTGACGATCAATTTTCTTTTCGTTTTCAGTATGGATTGAATTTTTTTAAGCTCGCCTAAAAAATTCAGAAATCTGAAGATTTTCCTTGCATTGCTCATCGAATCCTTTATTTTATTAGAAACTTTTGCACTCAAAAGCATATTATTTCTAATGATTACAAAGAAAAAAACAATGAATTTCTTCTTTTATTTCAATAAATTACTCATATAATTGTTGAATTTCCCTTATGTTTGAATATTTATGGCAATTGAGGTAAAAATCTGCAATATATTGAAAAACCCCACAAATTTTATCCCTTCCTTTAGATGTTTTCAATAAAATCGAGACTGAGGAAGCGAACTAATCAAATTTTTTCTTTTTAAACTGTTGTCATATGCATGAAATTAGAAAAAATTACAGCTAAAACGAATTCTTTTCCATATTTTAATGTTCTTTTTCCTCTTTGAGCCAGATTTGCTTCATTGAGAACCTCATTTAAATCGGCTGATGAGGATAAAACACTGTTAACATTCATATTTTTGTTGAAGAAAAAACAAATTCTTATTAAGAATTATTTAATATCAAAAACAATTATTTAAAAAAAATGAAAAATTCCCTTTTTTTAAAAAAAATTATTCATTTTTTTTCCTAAGCTTTTAAAAAAAAATACAATTTTTCATTAGAAATTTAATTTCTTTATAATTTTCCTTTACCCACTGCATTTAATCTCAAATTCTTCACCACAACATCAGGTATCACCCTATTAGCATAATTCATGAATTTTGCCAGCCCCACAGCATACTCCACATTTCCTTTCGGATCAACAGTTTGTTCAGGCCAAGCGATTCCACATCCATACAACCCTTCTAAATTCTTCTTTTGACTTCCTTCAACAAATTGAATTTCAGATGTTTTATTATTATAACTCACATTTTTTTCTTCAATAAGTTGTTGATTTAACCCAGTTTTAACGTATATTTGTGGTAATTGGTTTCTTTCAAACCCTATAGTATATATAATTTTGCTACATAACGGTATTTTGTCTTTTAAAATCGCTTGGGATTTATCAATAAGGTTCAATTCTACTTGCGGAACCTTCCCTTTAAGCAAAGAATTCTTCACCCATTCTGCAACATCTCCCTTCAGACCTGTATTATCATTAAGAATCCATCCTTCAGGCATATATTCAGCAAACTTCAATGGTTCTATATGAAAACATATTATTTTATGAGGACTATCCTTTAATTCCACCAAGTTCTTTATAATAACCATTGATGAATGGCTTGAACCAATTACTGCTACAACATCATTATTTGTGACTTTTTTCTTCAATAAATCACAGTTTAAACTGGTGTCTAAATCAATAGATTCTGGTAAATAGGTATTTTTCTCTGTTTTGACTCCGAATTTTCTTGTATAATCATCAGATTCTGGGAAATAACGTGGCTTGGACCCTGTAGCAAGAATAACAGCTTTGGATTGGACTTCTTCTATTTTGTTTTCGTTTTGGGTTCTTATTAACCATTTACAAGAATCATTGTAACGTTCTTGGGTTATAGAATTGACAAAACCTTTGGAACAGATAACATTTTTATGGTATTTCTGAATATCACTGGTCAATGTCAGCAGTTTTTTCAAGCATAAATCTAAAGAACAGCCTTTTTCTGAATCTAAGCCTTCATAAATCGATAGAGGGTTTTCTTGAGGATTGGATAATTCAGTAAATTTCTTAAACGTCTCACATTTTTGAACGAAATCTCGAAATATTCTAACTTTCGTGTTGCTGGGAACATTTGTGTATAAAGGCATGCGACCTCCATTGAATGAAGGGTCGATCCATAAAATATTTGGTATTTTTTGCGAAAGTAAGACACCTACTGCTGCTATGCCTGATGCTCCGGAGCCAATAACCGCGATATCGAATATTTTAGGATTCATTTTGATTTTTTTGTAGGTTTGTTGGAAGATATTATTATTGAGCAAAGTCTAAAAAGTAGCAAAATGAAATTTTTAAATATTTTTCAAAATAAAAATAAAAACAATTTACAAATTTAAAAATAATTTATGCCAATTTTTTTATAAAAAAAATGAAATTATGTTCAATTTTATTAATTTTTCATTATTATTTATTCAATCTTTTTTTTTCTTTTCCTTCTTTGTTTTTTTCTGTGCAAATATTTTTTCTATCGGGCTTATTTCCTGTTCCTTATTTGTGCTTTTCCCTGCTGACGTTTTTTCTCCTGGGCTTTTGCCCATAATTGGGCTTCTGCTCATAGCCTGTTCAATATAAACGTCCATGATCTTTTGATACTTCTTCGCGAACTCCTCAGGGTCTATCTTAATTTTCTCATCAGCTTGGACCCCAAGCACCAAACTATTATTATAAGTAAACAAAGAAACTCCAAGCCCAATAGAAGACATAGTTGGTACATAAAAGAAGATATTCTCAACATTCGCTTTCCCCACTTTTAATTGATGCAAAGGCCCAGGAACGTTCGAAAAACCAAAAGTTGGTTTTTTTGACATATATTTATAAAAGGTCTCAAATGCAATAGTAGGCAAGAGTTTTGGGGCATAATGAATCAACAGGAAAACAATCGGAGCTTCAAAAGAATTCTTTATTTTTAATAATAATTTCCCATATTGTTTTGCCACTAATTCCTTATCATCTCCTTTGATGATCTTCATATTAGCAAACAAAGGTATCATTGTATTATTCAACGGACATGCAATGCGGGGATTAGGTAAAGGCCTTAAACTAATGGGTAAAAACATGATGCTATCATGAAAAACATCATTGAATTTATCATGATAGTATTCTGATAGGCATTCCATAAGAACACTTGAGAAAAGATCATTGATTGAGATTCTTAATTGGTTTGAAATAGTTTTTAATTCAGTCAATGGACGGTTTATATGTAATGAAAAGGCTTTTTTTTTGCCAGAGAGCTCAAAGCCATGGATCTTGTTATTGTCTCCTTTCTTCACTAAGTTCAAAAATAAAAAGTAAGGTCCAAGAACTATCAATGATAAATAGAGAAAAATCCATTTATAAGTGCTGATTTTTGGCAAATTTACGAATTTTGCATTCTCCATATTATTTGATCTTATAAAAAAAGAGAGCATTGAAATTCCATCTGCCAAAGTATGATGGAATTTCATAATTGAAGCTCCTTTGGTCTTTTTGTATTTTTTTATTATGATGAATTTCCATTTGGGGTGTTCGTTTCGAAAGGGAGTGCTTAATTCTTTGGCCATCATCTTATAAAGCTCTTTTTCATTATTGATTTCTTTGTTAATGAACTGGAAATGATTGTCTGGATTATAATTCAAGTCCTTTTTCCAGTAAGCAATTAGAGGATTTTTAAATAAAATCTCTTGTAATTTATGATATTTCTTTTCGTTTTCGATGTTTTTGCTGATAGTGTCCTTGATACTTTCATCGAAATTCACATCGATTATTGAACAAGCAACGATGATGCTTTGGTTTTGCTTGCCTTCATAGTCGAAAACGAGATCCATGCCTGATGCAAGCTCAAAATGGAAGTATTTTCGAACGATTTTTGTTTGATATTTCTCGAAAAAATAAAAAACAAAAAGACAAAGAATGTATTTAAGGCAATAGTCAGGCAAATATGAGAAAAGAAAATTGAAGCAGCAAAATTCCAAAAGTTGAATCATTATAGGAAAAAGCAATTATTTTATTTTTATATAAAAAAAAATCATTTGAAGAGAGTAATTTTTTTTTTTTAGCAAAAACATAAATTTTTGCTTGTTTGAGTTTTTCTATTTTTGCAATGGGAATAATTTGATGTTTTCTTTTATTTATATTTAGTTCAAAATTATTTCGAATATGCTGTCAAAAAAAGGAAAATCGTTAAATTTATCATTTAAAATAAAAAATATTTTTTTATTAATTTCATCTCACATTTAAATGCGTACAAATAAATGACTTATTATTTCATCAACTAATATAAAAAAAACCTAATTTTATTTAAAAAACGATAAAGAATTTTGCGGATTTTTTTATGAAATCTAAGAAGGAAACTTTTTTAACATATTCTCCATCGAAGTCGACTCGTTCCGAGTCAACTTACCAGGCTTTTGAAAAGAATACTTACGATCAATCATTTGAATCTGAAAAAACTGTTTATATTCTGATTCAAAACAAGAAAATTCCAATTAAGATTGAAAAAACCGAAGAAGATTATTTGACTTGCGGTTGGCTTTTGAGTGAAGCCATCCGAAGAATCACTGATATCAAAGAAAAAGGCAAAAAAACAGGGTCTTTGGCTGCGAAGATCTTTGATAAAGAAAAAATTATTTATTTGGAAAGTAAGGAGAAAATCATTGGGGTTGATTATTTGCTTTCTTGTCTCGATGAGAAAATCTCCTATTTAAAAGATGGGATTGTGTTGCTTCCTCGATTTTCAGGTATTTTTATAAATATGAATGTATATTTAATACAATTTTATCCTTTTTTGAAAAAAAAGTCGCATTCTTCCTTTATGTATTTTATAAAAAATCTATTTTTTTCCATTTTTGTTTTATGTTTTCTACTTCTTATTGTTTATTTTCTTTCTAATTGTTATTTTTCTAAAAGAAATCAAATTTAATCCACAAATTAAAACAAATATCAACAATTTCCGTTTGATTTGTCAGATAGGAGAAGGCAATTTTTCAACAGTATTCTTAGCTCAAAAAATCGATAATGGGAAATTTTACTCGATAAAAATCATAGATAAAAAAGAGATGATCACTCGTGATAAAGATGAGCTTGTTTTCAATGAAAGGAACATTCTTATTAGTTTAAACCATCCTTTTCTCATAAAACTACATTATGCATTTCAAACAGTTTTTTATTTCTTTCAAATGAAATTTTATCTTTTTTTTTCATTAAGAGAAAAAAACTCTTTTTTGCAATGGATTTCTGCATTGGAGGGGATTTATTTTTCCAAATGTCAAAGAAAAAAAAGCCTTTTACAGAAGAAGAAGCCAAAATTTATATGGTTGAAATCCTATTGGCTTTGGACTATCTTCATTCCAAAAACATCATATATCGTGATTTAAAGGTTGATTATTTTTAAATTTCAAATGTGGCTTATTCATATTATTTAAGCTTGAAAACATTTTAGTGGATATTGATGGGCATTTAAAACTAACCGATTTTGGATTAGCGAAAATATGTTATCCAAAAGACAGAAAATCTTCTCATCTCCAAAAATTCGACAATTTTTGTGGAACTTCAATGTAATAATGTTCTAATATTTTTAAACTTTTCTATTATTTAGCTAAATTATATATAATCAATTTTAAATGACCCACTTTTTCTAAAATTATGATTATTATTCTGACGATTGGATTATATATATTATATTATCAATTTTATTGACCCACCTTTTCTAAAATGTGATTATTATTCTGACCGATTGATTATATATATTATCAATTTTATTGATCCATTTTTTCTTATATTCATCATTCTGACGAATTTCACATAAAATTTATTTAATTTACTAAAGAACTATGAATATTTAATTTATTTTTTAGTTATATGGCCCCTGAAATGATTCGTCAGCAACCATATGATAAAACCCTTGATTATTACAGTTTAGGCATCCTCCTATATGAATTTCTCTTCGGAGTTCCTCCCTTTTACACCTCTGATTTTGAAGAGTTAAAATCTCTCATTCTTCACAAAGAAATCACTTTCCCACAAAACCGACTCTCAAAATCTGCAAAAAATTTGATTCTTCAATTAACAGACAAAGACAAGTCAAAAAGATTGGGATTTTCACAAGGATTCATTGAAATCATCTCACATCCATGGTTTTCTAACATAAATATTGAATCAATCAGAAGAAAATCAATCAAAGCACCACTTCTACCGAATATTTATGAGAAAAATTTCGATAATGAGTTCAGTAAAAAGAATTTCAAAACTATTGATGAAGTTTGTTCTGAAAAAGAAGATGAGAAATTCGGGCTTTTTGATAAATTTGCAAATTTTTCATTCTCTATTGATAATAAAGAACAGAGATTTTCGGTGAATTTCAATAAGGATATCTCTGAAGAATATGAAATTATGTCGATTCCTGGAAAAACTCATTCAGAAAAACTGCCTTATAAAAATGCCCCTAAAGGAAAAGTGAAGATTTTCAATGAAGAATTTCAAAAGGAATTACAGTTTCTGAACAAAAATGAAAGAAAATCTGCCATTTTTCAAAAGAAAAGCATATTTGAGGAGGATATAAAGCCGGATAAATCACCTATTGTTCAAAAAATCCCAAAATATCATGCTCATGTGGGTGATGTTTTGAAAAAAGACGAAATGCCCTTTATTGATAATGATTTATCAAGCATTCCATCTATGACTTTTATCGAAAGACAAAAAAGTAATTCTTTTTTTAAGAAGGATTTTGAAGAAATAGATGATGTTAATGATGATGAAGAACTGAAGACTATTAATAACCAGTTGTTTCGGAACCTTGTGATAAAGAAACAGTCGATGGAAGCAAAGGAAGAGATGGAATCGAGCTATCATACGGCTATTGATGAAAAAATGGAGGAGAATGATTTGAAACCGTCAAGAATTAGGAAATTTATGAAGCACTTTGGAATTTAAAATATATGTTGGTTGTGAATTTCTGGCATAGTTTTATATATAATTTCATATTAGATGAGTGTTTATACTTGTGTTTTTATATTTCTACAAAAAAAAATTAATTTAATTTCATTTTTTTTTCATTTTTTTTGAAAAGCTTAATTTAATTATTGAAATATTGTGAGAAGATAATTAATTATTCAAAGGCTTTTTTGTCTTGAAATTAATTTCTATTTATTTTTTTTAAATGTATGTATAATGTTTTTTATTATTCACTTTCTATCGAAAAAATCAACTTAAATAATTTAAAGTTAATGCTAAAAAAAAAACTCAATAATTGTTAAATTTAACAAAAAAAATAAAATAAATGTCCGAAAGCCTACACTCAATAAATATTGACTCTCCGGAGGAGAAAATCCTTTGTTTCGGCCATATAATCTCCCTTGGTGATCCAAACGACTTTTCCTCATACCTTTTCACTGAAGGCTTTATGAAGCACGGCATCTTTCTTAAGCCTTTCAAACAAGTGAAATCTTTTCATCTTTATTCTAAAAGTCTTTTTCAACTATTGCCCCAATTCAACAACACATTTAAAAAACAAGTGATGAATTTTTCTTCTCCTCTCTATAACAATAAAAACCCTCAAAACATGAAAGAAATGATTGAAGAATCCCAAGAAAAACTTCTAGATGAATACAAATTAAATTTAGAAAGCTATGAAAAATATAAAAATACTCCAATCACATATGGTCAGATCGTCCAATTTCTGCACATAGCTTCGAATAAATTCTTATCAATATCCTATGTTGAAGCTGAATTGGAAAAAGAAAATTATAAGGTCGAATTATCAGAATATTCAACAGAAGCAACTTTTTTTAAAATACTGCCAAGTTATAAATATCAAAAAGAGAGCGAAGGGAAGATTTTTCTTGATGAAATTGTGTTCATTACGCATGCAATGGCTTATTTAATGAAAACAGTCTATTTGCATTGTTCCCAAAAAAATCAAAAGAAAGAAAACCCACCCTTAAAAAACGAATTATTCACATTTCAATTAAAGGATCGAAGCTCGAAATTCGCATTGAATCCTGAAGAAAATAACATAAACCATGCTAGTTCTCTTCTGAAACCGCAGAAGAAAAAAATGGAAGTGAATGCTTCAACAGAAAATCCAACAAGATGGAGAATACATATTTATAGTATTCCTGATGATAAATTACAACATGATTATCTGAGCTATGGGGATGCGATTTGGATCAATAATATAGACAATAACGTGACAGTGGTGGCAACGAAATCGTCATTGGATCAGAAAATTTTCCATTTCAATCATAAAGTAGAAAAACAGCAGCATTTGGCACAAAATATCGAAGAAGTTAAGATAAATTTGATAAATTCATTATTCACTGATGAAATCACGAGTTACATCGGTAATAAAAATGGTTTATGGGTAATAGAAAATGAAGACTTTCAAAAGGGGGGACTAATAGAAATGAACCATATGTTCAGAATAAAACATTTGAATACTGGAAAATATATATGTGTGAGAAATTGGAATCAAAACAACAAAAATGAAGAGGATTTAGGGCTTGAATATGCCAAAGATGATTCATCTTTGTTCCAATTCAGGAAATTTCAGCAATTGAATCAGAATATTTCTTCAAAATTTATTGAAAAAGACGGATTTATTAGAATTCAACATAAATTGAGCAAGAAATGGATTGGAATTAATTTGAATTTCGTTGAAATGAAGGTTAATAATTATATGACGAGCGCTGAGGAGAAAGGGAAGATGAAATTGATACTGAAGGTGGCGTTTGATGATCAAGATTCATTTAAAATCACGTTGGCTGGACAAACCGAGATCATTGAAACAAATTTCTTGATTTCTTGCATGAATTTTCTAAATAAATACATAGGACTTTTAATAAAGGTATTTTAATTTTAATTTTGTAATTTTGCGATTGATTTTGTTGAAAAAAGATCGAGGAAGAGAAAACTTACCAAATTGATTGCAAGATTTTTGAATATAAAACAAGAAATGTTGAGAAGTCTTTGAAAAATCTCTTTGATTTCGTCACAAGCCAAAGCTTTAATATCACACCAGATATGAAGTTCGGCACTGTGAATCCTCAACGCCAAAAGGTAGAAAAAATAAACTTGCATTTTTAATTTTGATTTGAATTATTTTAATTCTAATTAATTTCATTTGAATTATTTTAATTTTTTTGAATTATTTTCATTTGAAATCTAAATTTTTCATTATTTTCACTTAAAATTTAGCTTCTGAAAGAACTTTACTATATAGAAATATTATTTCAAATTTTGCGACTAATAACCAACACAAAAAACCTTGACAGATATGAAAAACTCCAAAAAAACAGATCACCTCCAAATCAATCTCCTGCAAGAAGAAGCCATTTCAAGAATGCTTTTCGAGCTTTTAAAAAGGGTTCTTTCGAAAGAGGTATTTAAAAATTAATTTATTTTATTTATTGCAAAAATTTTCAAAAAGAGGACTCTTTTATGAATAAAACTGACGAATTCAGTTTCTTGAAGATAATGCAATGCAAAGAAAGAACGATTTCCTCAATTTATAAAATATTAACGAAAATTTGTGAGAATAATATAGAAAATTCATCCTATATTTTCAATTATTTGCCCTTTATCTTCTACCAAGTTTTTTCTAAAAATAAAAATGAAAATGATTTATTATTATGATAAAACAGTATCCTTTTAATTTATTTTCTAGTTGCAATATATCCCAATGGCTTTAGAGTTCGTGATACATTTAACCACAAACAATGAAATGATTCTGAAAAAAATAGGCGAGAAGATCAATATGATGGATGAAACTTATTTGCAGCAATTGAATTACGTGATGCAGCTTGAAAATAATAAGGGTTTTGAATCTGAAGAAGAAGAAGATGACAAAGGAGCGAGGTTTTATCATATTGCGAAGAATTTGTTGAATAAAAAGAAAAAAACTTGGATTGAGGTTCAGAAAATCAACCAAAAAACTTTGAAAAATGAAGCGGAGATGGTAAAAGAAGAGAAAATTTGGCAGAAAAAGAAGTCATTTAGACCAAAAGACTTTTTTAAAGTTAGTTTTATTTTGTTATTAAAAATATTTTCTTAATTTATTTAGGAAAATTTAATTCTTTTGCTCCTGATGATCATAAGGAGAACTTACAAAAAAGAAAGGGATTTTAGATATCTGCAATTCTTCAGCTCAATTTGCACTTATAAAACGAAAGGGATAGTTCAAAATCAGGAAATTATATATAAATTACTTCAAAGCCTTGATAATCGAAAAGCTTTGCTAATGAATATAAAGATGTAAATTTTGCAATTTAAAAAAATAATTTTAATGAGGGTTCTTTAGAAAAAATAACGATTTTGCAATAGAAGATGAGGTTTTTGATGGAAAAACTTTTGAGGAAATTATGGATTCGTATTAAAAAAAATTTAATTAAAAATCTCCATATTTATGAATAAATTTTTAGGGAAACAAAGAAATTTTACAAAATAATTACCAAAGAGTTTCTGAACAAAAACGATAATAATATAAGTATTAACCCCAAAATGGAAATCGGTTCAATTAATTTCTATGATAAAAGCAAGAATTTCAATGAAGAAAAAAAAGATGAAGATCATTTTTCTGAAATTGGGCAACCTTTTTTAGAGAATAAATCAATAAAATCAATTTTTTATCTCAATGAGCAGATTAAATTCTTTGCGAATTTAGCGATGAGTCGCAATTCTTTATGGAAGAAATATCTCGAAAATGAGTTCCCAATAGAAATGATCTTCAATCAAATCAACAACAAAAATTTGTTAAAAGGTTAATTTTTTTAAGAAAATTCTATAATTTTAGAAAATTAAAAAGATTTTTTTTTTTTAAAATTTTAAAAAATTCATTTTTTTATTAAAAGAAACAAGATCAGCTTTTACGAATCTGGCTCTTTATTTATACATCGACCAAGAGCCTCTTAACGAAAAAAAATTCCCAAAAATGTGTCGCATCTTCCGTGATTTCGAACAAGAAGAGCTTTTAATTCAGAATCCCTCTCACTCACTTGTTGACAAATCAATGTATCTTGAACTTTTGTGCACTTGTCTTAAATATATCAATCAGAAAGTACCATATTCTTCTAATTTTTATCAAAGATTCTCTCATTTTTCTTAATTTTACAAATAATTCTCAAAAACATTTATAAATTTATAAAGACTTCAAATATCTTGAAATTATACACAAGAATAAATAAAAGCTTTTTAAGTTACGATACTTCAATTTTCAGCCGCGAGAAGCTCGATACCCCAAAGCAAGCTGAAAAAAAATTGATTTATAAGAACTATTTAGACAATATTCTTCTTTGTGACGTGATAAAATTGCTGTCCTCCTCCATAAAATTCAGTATTTTTGAGCTTTTGAACGTTTCTGAGAAATACTTCGAATTTTTTCCGAATTTAATTTCTTTATTGGAATTCGACAGTAAAAACCTCTTTGCAAGCAAATGTTTATTTGATTTCCGTGAAGAAAAATACAAGTCAATGCATTCTGAAAAGAAGAAAAATATCGTAAAAAGTGGAATTTCTGAAATAAAGAACATTTTAGGCACTGTTTTCGAAAATGTATCAGGATTAACAAAGGATTTGGCAGGGACTTTGTTCTTAGGCCATTCGGGCGAAAGAAAAAAGGTGTCGAAGAATAATGATTATTTTGAACAATATAATGAGAATTTCATGTATAATAATCCTATTATGAGAGGAATTATTTCACAGAAGAACTACTTACATTCACTGGTTTATAAGGAAGACTCTGCGAAGGTTCTTATAGAAAAGCAAATAAAAATGATGGTTTGTGATATTTTATTGAATTTTTTGGATAGAAGAACCAATTTTCTGGTTTCAAATTTTATCGCTTGGTATGAAGAATTAATGAAAAAATACAACTTTTTAGAAGAAATCAATATAAAATATGAAATAGATGAGGATTTGACATCTCTTTTGCCTAGGATCATGAAAAGTGGCATTGATATTCTTGATACAAAATATCAAATAAAAGACGAAAGTGATTTAAATCTTTATAATGTGATGGATTATTTCGGCGGAAAGCTGCAGCATCTCTTAGGAACTCTTAATTTGATGCAAAATGAAACCAAACAATACAAATTGAAAAAATTCAAATTGTTCACAAAAGAAGAAGAAATTCCAGATTTGGATGTTCTTGTCACTGGGGTAAAGAAAGAGGGGTTTGTTAGCAAGACATTTTTGCCAAGTTTACTCGTAAGTTTCTATTTGAATGAGGATTTTGAATTGGATAAGAAACTACTGCAGTTGATAACGAAATGCTTCAACCAAAGGTTTGAATTCGCAAAGGCTTTGAAAGATCTGGAGGTTTTATTTGACGGGAAAGATATACATATTTATCAGTTTATTCATAATAAAATGTGCAGTTTAAGATTGATTTTGGATAAATCAGAGGTTTTTAAATATTTTTTACTTATTTGTACAGATTTTTAATTTTTTGTTTTTATTTATTTTATTTAAATTCAATTGAATTGAAGGTGTGGATTAATATTTTTATGAATACGGGTGAAGAACCGATTGAATTGCAGAACTTGATTGAGCTGTTGAAGGAATCGTTTATGTTGTTCGCTAATGAAGAGGAAAAAATTGACCAGGAGAATGTAGATATTGATGAAATTATCAGGTTTTTATTTGTTTATTTTATTTCTTTTGTTTTGAAAATTTGAAAAAAAAAATTAAAAATTATTTCCAAATTTTTTAAATAAAAAAACTAGAGAACTGGACTCCTCTTCCTGGATAAGTGCGGTTCGACAAAAAATCGGCTTCTATTTCCGCATCCATCAAATTCTGCTGAACTTCATCAAAGAAAATTCCTGCAAATTCCAGAAAATGATACTGTTGGACAAGATCTCCCTCGAATTGAAGCAAAAATTCTTTAAGATCTACCAATCGATTTACAAATGGTTACGTTTCTTCGTGAAAAACAATCATAAAAATCAATTGGTTCTTTATGAGGAAATCGAGTTATTCTTTACAAACCTTGATTTAGACTTGGGTCAAATCGATTTAATTTGTGAAATTTTTAGAAATAATCACGAATTGATAAAGAACGTAAAGGACCGTCACTTAAAAAAATTAATCTCCTGTATAAAAAAATATGGTCATCGTCAAAAATTCTTGCTTTTTTTTGAAATAATACAAAGTTGCCATAATGAATACATTCTTGATAATCAATCAAAAATTATCGATTATCTTTATTTATATCCTTTAGGTGAATCGCCAGAGACTCTTTATAAAATTTTATACAGTTTTCCAAGAGAAAATGAAGGACTTGTGTTTGATTTCGAGATTCCGCAACAGAATTTCGAGGATGAAGAACGTAAAATAAAATCACAATTTCCCAACAATCTTTATGGAGATGAACCTTTTGAATATCATATAAAATTGTTGAGTTTATTTATAAATGCGCAAAAAGGAGCTGAAGGGCATAATTTAAACAATGCGAGGATTAAAAAAATTTTCTCTTTGAAATTTTTTTTGGAAATTCTTGTGGGACAAGATGAATTATTCATCAGTTTTGAACAATTGCAAGCAAGACAAAAACTGAAGAAAGTGTTCAATTCGGTTGTGGAATCTATTTCTATTGAAGAATCAATCAAAAAACCTAAGCTTTTTTCTTTACAACATCAAATCACAGATATCACAAAACTCAAGCCCATAGTCTTAGAGTTTTATAATGAAATTTACTTGAAGAGTGTGGAGAAAAATCTGGAACAATTCAATAATGTTATTGATTTTTTACAGAATTTTATATTGAGAGAAAAAGAAAGATTAGAAATTTGCGAGAAAAATTTCTATAAAAATAAAGCTTTTATGGAATATTTTTTTGGAAAAGTGCTTGTTTTTTTTAATAAATACTTGAAATATATAATGGGAGTGGCTTTGCTTGCAGAAGTTGATACTTATGATCGAAAAGATAATGAAATGCTTTATTGTATTGCAGAAATATTGGAAAAAAATTTAATCAATATGAATGGTTTGTTGAAAAATGAACAATTTGATAATTTGAGGGAATTTTTATCGAATTATTTTGAAATTTCGGAAGAACTGGATAGAAATATCCAAAAATGTCTGATTTTACTTGATGGGGAATCAGAGTTTCTGAATAGAAAAATGAAGTTTGGGACGAATTTGTTTGATGAGGAGAATGATGCATTTAAAAGTGTCTCAGTTTTGGGATGGAAACAATTTTTGGGTTTGGTTTTGAATTCTGATGTATTCGAGAATGTATAAATTTTTATTTAATTTATCTAAAACTAATACATTCCAAAAAAATTTTTTTGTTTAGGAAATTAGTAATGAAAGAAATTGCTTGAGTGAGACTTTTTTTAGAATAGATTTTCTCTTTACAGAAGAATGGAAAAAAAAGTACAAATTCAACATCGAAATGAAGCATCTCTTGGGCAAATTGATCAATTTCCTTCAGTTTTCGATCAGCGACAAAAACAGTAAACAAACCAACATTTACACCCTCCAAATTTTGATGTAATTTTC
>JFJP01002248.1_pt1 | contig 14991 bp, 14 predicted proteins | sample 431651 | NCBI WGS metagenome assembly JFJP01 (sample SAMN02602958, study PRJNA72255) | Microbial mat metagenome, whole genome shotgun sequencing project. | biome: fresh water; feature: sink hole; material: water; isolation source: purple microbial (photo- and chemosynthetic) mats found in...
TGCCAGCGCCACGAAGACGATGATAACCATGACTACCAACAACCCGGAAAGGCTGATGCCACGTTGATTTTTCATGCTGCCTCCTATTTAAAGAAGCCGATCCGTTTGAGATCGCTGAAGTTGAACCAGATGAAGAACGCCTTGCCTACCAGGTTCTCGTCTGGAACGAAGCCCCAGACACGGCTGTCCTGTGAATTGTCGCGATTATCGCCCATCGCGAAATAATGCCCCGCCGGAACATCGCATATGAAACCGTCGCTATTGTAGATGCATTTCTCCCGGCCCGGAAACTGCATGACATGCGGGACAAAAGCCGGCGCTTCATCTTCGATCAGGATATCGTGCGCCACCTCGCCAAGTTGCTCGGTGTGGCGCGGCGTGTAGAAAAGTCTTTCGCGGTCAAAATAATCTTCAATCCGCTTGACCGCCACGGGCTGGCCATTGATGGTCAAGCGCTTGTTTTGATAGGCGACCTTATCGCCAGGCAGTCCGACGATACGCTTGATGTAATCAAGCGATGTATCGACCGGATAACGGAACACCACCACGTCGCCACGCAGCGGAGAGTTCATCGCAACGATCTTCTTGTTGATGACCGGCAGGCGGATACCGTAGTTGAATTTATTGACCAGGATGAAGTCGCCGACCAGCAGCGTCGGGATCATTGATCCCGATGGAATCTTGAAGGGTTCGACCAGAAATGAGCGCAGGAAGAAGACGATAAGGATCACCGGGAAGAAACTGGCGCCATATTCGACCCACCACGGTTCTTTGGCGCCAGGCACCCGTTTCTTGCGAAACACGAAGTAATCAACTAGCCACAGCACACCTGTTGCCATGGTCAGCGAGAACAGAATCAGGGCGAAATTCACTTAATATTTCCATCCATCGCTATTTGTCTCCCACGCGCAGCACGGCAAGGAAAGCGTCCTGGGGAATTTCAACGCGACCGACCTGTTTCATGCGCTTCTTGCCGGCCTTCTGTTTCTCCAGCAGTTTTTTCTTGCGTGAAATATCGCCACCATAGCACTTGGCAAGAACGTCCTTGCGCATGGCCTTGACGTTCTCGCGGGCAACAATGTTTGAACCAATTGCCGCCTGAATCGCCACGTCATACATCTGACGCGGGATCAATTGGCGCATTTTGGCGGCCAGTTCGCGTCCGCGATAAGGGGCGTTGGCGCGATGCACGATCACCGACAGGGCGTCGACCTTTTCGCCGTTGATGAGGATATCAAGTTTGACGACATCGGCGGCACGGTATTCCTTGAAATCGTAATCCAGCGAGGCATAGCCACGCGACACCGACTTGAGCTTATCGAAAAAGTCCATCACCACTTCGGCCATTGGCATTTCGTAGGTAAGTTGTACCTGGCGGCCATGATAGGCAATGTTCACCTGGGCGCCGCGCTTGGACTCGCACAACATGATGACCGCGCCCAGATAGTCCTGCGGTACAAAAATCTTGGTGGTAATGATAGGCTCGCGGATTTCCTCGACCCGCTGCACTTCAGGGAGTTTGGCCGGGTTTTCCACCTGCACCAGCGTACCGTCGCGCAGCAAAACTTCATACACCACCGTCGGCGCCGTGGTGATCAGATCCTGATCGAATTCCCGTTCAAGCCGTTCCTGCACGATCTCCATGTGCAGCAGACCAAGAAAACCGCAGCGAAAACCAAAACCCAGTGCCTGCGACACTTCCGGCTCGTATTGCAGCGAGGAATCATTGAGATGCAGCTTTTCCAGCGAATCGCGCAGACCGTCATACTGGTTCGTCTCGATCGGGTAAAGTCCGGCGAACACTTGCGGCTTGATTTCCTTGAAGCCCGGCAACGGTTCGACAGCCGACCGGTCAGCCAGCGTCACGGTATCGCCGACTTTGGCCGCCTTCAATTCCTTGATGCCTGAAATAATGAAACCGACTTCACCTGCGCGCAATTCGGTGCGCGTCTGCGATTTTGGCGTGAAGACGCCGACCTGCTCGCACAGGTGCACCGTACCGGTGGACATCAGGCGGATGCGCTCCTTGGTCTTCAGAACGCCATCAACCACGCGCACCAGCATCACTACGCCGACGTAATTATCGAACCACGAATCGATGATCAGGGCTTTCAGCGGCGCGTCGACCTTGCCCCGGGGCGGGGGTATGCGTGCAATCACCGCTTCAAGGATGTCTTCCACCCCCTCGCCCGTTTTGGCCGAACAGGGCACGGCATCGGTGGCATCAATGCCGATCACATCCTCGATCTCTTGCCGTGCAGCGTCCGGATCAGCCTGCGGCAGATCCATCTTGTTCAGCACCGGCACCACATCCACCCCCAGTTCGATGGCGGTATAACAGTTTGCCACCGTTTGAGCCTCGACACCCTGCGAGGCATCCACCACCAGCAGGGCGCCTTCGCAGGCCGAGAGACTGCGCGAGACCTCGTAGGAGAAGTCAACATGCCCCGGCGTATCGATCAGATTGAGGTTGTAGACGCGGCCATCGCGCGCTCGGTACTGCAGCGATGCGGTCTGCGCCTTGATGGTAATGCCACGCTCGCGTTCAATGTCCATCGAATCGAGCACCTGCGCTTCCATCTCGCGATCGGACAGGCCACCGCAAAGCTGGATGATGCGATCAGCCAGCGTGGATTTGCCGTGATCGATGTGAGCGATTATGGAAAAATTACGGATATTATTCATCTAGACAGACTTACAGACGGGGGCGGATTGTACCTTGAAGTCACCCCAGTCAGCTGCAATCACTGGCCGCTCGCAGGTATCTCTGTGCGGGGCAAGGGATGACCTCCGTCCCTACCGCGACCCCGCCCGTTTACCCCGCGAGAACGCGATTTTTGCCAGAACGTTTTGCCAGGTACATGGATTGATCGGCACGTTTAAGGGCCGCCATCGGTGCTTCATCGGCGCCCATCTCGGCGACGCCGCAGCTGAAGGTGATCAGCACCTTGTCGTTCTTGTGCAGGAAGAAGCGCCGCGTTAGTTCGCGCTGAACCCGCACCATGGCCGTCACGCCGTCTTCGAGCGGGGTGTCTGGCAACAGGATGACGAATTCCTCGCCGCCGTAGCGAGCCAGAGTGTCCTGTGGCCGGATGGTTTCACCGACAACCTTGGCCAGGTGCACCAGCGCGGCGTCGCCGGCATCGTGGCCAAGCGTGTCGTTGAGCTTCTTGAAGTTGTCGATATCGAGTAGCGCCATGCACAGGGTCGAGCCGTGACGCCGTGCGCGCCCGACTTCCTTCTCGATGGCATCGTCCATACCTTTACGGTTCAGTGCGCCGGTGAGCGTATCGTGACGCATGACATCGCTAGCCGTATCGAGATCACCCTGCAACCGCGCGATCTCGCCATCCGCTTCCTTGACGCGCTGGCGCATTTCGGTCAACTCGTCGCGCGAACGCTGCGCCGACAACTGGATGACGCGGGTTTCGCGCATCACCTCGTCGAGTACGTCCGACAGGTCGCCAATATCGTTGGCGTTGCTGATTTTACGCGCGCAAGCCTCGATCTTGTCATGGTAGCCGCCCGTTTCGTCGGAAAAACTGGCTAGGCGATCGACGAAGGTGGCCAGCATCGCCTTGAGACGGTCACGGGCATCGTTGAGGTGCCTCTTCAGCGTACCCTGCTTGACGATGACTTCCTTGAGGCGTCGCTCAACGTCGTCGAGCCGACGCAGATTGAGCGGCTGGCTAACGATATCCGTTACCACCAAAATTTGCCCCTGCAGCCACTGGTCGTCGATAACCAGTTCGCTGATATTTTCGATGATAAGTTGCAGCAGGTGCAGCAGTGCGCTTTTCAGTTCGGCCTGATCCTCGGCGATGAAATGCAGACGATAGCTGAATTTCTTCATTTTTACCGTGAAGGCGGCGATGTCCTCGGCGCTTCGCGCCGCGCGCACGGCGGCGGCCAGTTGGTGCGATTCATCGGAAAGGTCGGGCGTATCGACCAGCAGCACGCCTATGGCATCTTCGAGCAGTTGCGCAATGAGATCGCGCAACTCGCTGCCCAGGTGCCGCGACTCATCGGCGGGCGCCGCTGAAAAAGTCGGCGCTAGCGGTACGGCAGCAGGGGCTGCCTCGGACATAGGCGCGCCATCGGCCAGCGCCATCACCTGGTCGCTGGCCGTACCCTGCGACCATGCCCGCAGCAGCGACTGCAAACGACCGTAAAGCGTGTCTGGCGTGCCCGATGAGGCCAGCACATGATCGAGCGCCTCGCGTTTGCGTGCCGTGGTCAGTTCGACATGACGGGTCTCCAGTTGCGTCACGAGGTCACGAATCAGCGCAGACCAGGCCAGCGGCTCACCCGCCGACTTGCCAACGATATCGGCCAGCGCCGACCGCATACCATCCCAGTTCTTGCCCGCAATGGCCGCATCGAACTGCCGGGCAAAGCGCATTTGTTCCTGTGACTTGCGTGGCAGCGCGGCAGCAAGGCTCTTCAGCGATTTCTCGGGAAAATCTTCGGCCGCCACCGTTTCGGCGATCTCGTGATAAATGCTCCGGTAGTTATCGGGGGTCGGCGGCGTTCGCCGCATCGCCAGTTGGCGCAAGGTCTCGCGGGCGATATCGGAAGGCTGGGTAAATTGAGCCATGAGAATTATTGGTGGGTGAAATTACTCGACCAGCCCCTGTTCGAGGCCGTAGCGGATCATCTCCGCATTGCTGCGCAAGCCGGTCTTTTCGATGATGCGGGCGCGAAAGGTGCTGATGGTGGCGACCGCCAGATTGAGTTCTTCGGCGATATGGGTCAACGTGCGCCCGGCGGCAATCATTTTGAACACTTCATACTCGCGGTCGGACAGCATTTCATGCAACGGCCGCTCGCTGTCACCGGCAATGGCATCGGCCAACTGAAGCGCCACCGTCGGACTCAGGTACTTCTTGCCAAGCGCCACCTGGCGAATCGCGGTGACCAATTGCTCAGGCGCACTCTGCTTGGTTAGATAGCCCGAGGCTCCCGCCTTGATGGCGCGTACCGCGTATTGCTCCTCCGGGTGCATGGACAAGATCAACACCGGCAGCCGTGGAAACTCTTTCTTTAGCTGCTTAAGCGTATCAATGCCATTACGGTTGGGCATGGATACATCGAGCAGGAACACATCCCACTGTTGCTGACGGGCGAGTTGCAGGGCATTGACGCCATCATCGGCCTCGCCGGCAACGATAAGATCTTCCGTCTCGGACAATATCTGCTTGAGCCCCTGGCGCACGATGGCATGGTCGTCGGCGATAAGCACATGAATTTTGTTGGCCATTGAGTTCGCTCAGGAGTTCACTTAGAACAGGTTGCGCTGCAAATCTTCTTCTTGACCCGCCGGTTCGGCATCGCGCCGCTCTGGCACCCGCAGTGCAATATAGGTGCCGCCGCCCTCGCTGGCCGAAACCGAGAAGCTGCCGGAAAGACTGTGCACCCGCTCGCGAATGCCACGCAGGCCGAAGGATTTTGGTTTATTCATGTCGTCGTCGGAAATTCCCCGACCATTGTCGCGGATTTCAACCGAAATGCTACCGTTTTCGCGGCGTAAGCGCACAACCACCAGCGAGGCATGCGCGTGCTTGGCGATGTTGGTCAGCGCCTCCTGCACGATGCGGAACAGCGCCAGCGAGGTATCGGCATCCGGCTCGATGGCCCCATCCTTGTCGTCGCACTGGACGCGACAAGTAATGCTGAAACGCTTGGCGAAATCGTCGGACTGACAGCGAATCGCCTCGGCCAGGCCAAATTCCTTGAGGATGCCCGGCCGCAACTCGCGTGCAACCCGGCTGGCCGTACCCATGGCCTGATCGATCAGCGTCTCGATGCCATGCGCCTTTTCGCTCAGACCCGCGGAAGGTTCCGGCAACTTGGCGGTCAGCAGCTTGGTCTCGATCTTGATGGCCAGCAACAGACTGCCGATTTCATCGTGAATGTCGCGAGCGATACGCTCGCGCTCTTCCTCGCGCACTGCCTCAAGGTGAAAAGAGAGTTCCGATAGTTGCTCGCGGGAACGCCGCAGTTCCGCCTCGATGCCCTTGCCCTCGGTAATATCTGTGGCGATGCCCTGCCAGGCAACGCCGTTTTCGTCGTTTCGCTGCGGCGTCGAGCGGATATCGATCCACTTGCCGCGAGCGCGCCCCTTGAGCCGCCCCTCCCAGTCCACGGACAGACCAGATTGGGCCGAAAGCTCGAACGCGGCCTCAAGCAACTGGCGGTCGGCGCTATCGAACGCATCGAAGAATCGCCGCGGCGACGACAGCAGTTCGTGCTGCTTGATACCAAGCAGTCGGTGGCAACCCTCGCTGACGAAGAGGAAGCGAAAATCACCGCCCGCGTCGCGATAGAGCTGGAAGACCATGCCAGGCAGGCTAGATGCCAACGCCCGAAAGCGCGCTTCGCTGTCGTGCATCATATCCAGTGCGGCGCGGTGCTCGGCGCGACGACGCGCCTCGCGAATTTCGCGCTCCAGCGCCGGCAACAGCCGATCGAGGCGATCATTCGCCACCACGTCGTGCGCACCCGATTTCATGGCGCGGATCGCCGCCTTTTCCTCGCCCGGTTCGGCCACGATCAGACAGGGAATATCCAGGTTGAGATGATGCGCAACCTTGAGCGCGGCAACCGCGGTCAAGCCTGTTTCGCCATGAACGTGAATGATGGCATCTCCACCCCGCTGCCGCAGCGCGCTGCGCAGCGCAGCGGGCGCCGTCACCCGCGTCCATTGTGCTGGCGCTCCCCCATGTTCGACCCGCGTAGCCAGCGCCGCCGCGCGTTCGTCGGACGCGGTAACGATCAGCAGATGCAGGGAAGAATCGCGGGGGGCATTCGTCATGGAGGCCGGCAATTCTAAAGCGTCGTCACGAGCTTCCGATATAATTCGCGGCCGTGCCGGCATAGCTCAGTTGGTAGAGCAACCGCCTTGTAAGCGGTAGGTCACCAGTTCGATTCCGGTTGCCGGCACCAAGAAAACATCCGAAACCCGCTCTGCCACTGGCCTAGCGGGTTTTTTATTTTTATGCTTATGAAATCACCTTTGGGGGATAAGTACAGATTTTTGTAACTTGTGCCTGACCGTAAAGTCGGCCAGGGCCTTATCGGCGCGGTACAATCGACCCCATGCCTACGACGCGCATCCTCCTCAGCAACGACGACGGCTATTTTGCGCCCGGCATCGAAGCGCTTGCCGGCGCCTTGGCCGATCTGGCCGAAATTACTGTGGTTGCACCCGAGCGCGACCGTAGCGGCGCCTCCAACTCGCTTACGCTCGATCGGCCGCTACATCTGCGACGCGCGCCATCCGGTTTTTATTTCGTCAATGGCACACCCACCGATTGTGTCCATCTAGCCGTCACCGGCATGCTCGAACAGCAGCCGGACATGGTGGTTTCCGGCATCAATCTCGGCGCCAACATGGGTGACGACACCATCTATTCGGGCACTGTTGCCGCGGCGACCGAGGGTTATCTGCTCGGTGTTCCGGCGCTGGCGCTGTCGTTGGCCAGTCGCACCGGTGAGCATTTCGACACAGCGGCACGCATCGCCCGCGAACTGGTGCAGCGTTTTCAGCAGCATGGTTTTGGCGAACCGGTTCTACTCAACGTCAACGTACCCGATCTGCCCTGGTGTGAAATCAAGGGCATTCGCGTCACCCGCCTCGGGCGGCGGCACAAGGCGGAGCCAGTGGTCAAGCAGCTTTCTCCGCGCAATGACACGGTTTATTGGGTCGGGGCCGCCGGTGCGGCGGCCGACGCCGGCGAGGGCACGGATTTCCACGCCGTCGCCGAGGGCTACGTTTCGGTGACGCCCCTGCAGATCGATCTTACCCATACCGAGCAAATAGCCGGCGTTGTCGATTGGCTGAAGACATGAGCGCAGCGCTCGCCGGCACCGGCATGATGTCGCAGCGCACCCGGACGCGCATGATAGAACGCCTGCGCGTCGAAGGCATTCGCGATGAGCGCGTGCTGACGGCGATTGCGGCCGTACCACGTCACATTTTTGTCGAGGAGGCGATGGCGCACCGGGCCTATGAAGATACCGCGCTGCCGCTGATTCTCGGCCAGACAATTTCCCAGCCCTATGTCGTCGCGCGCATGATCGAACTGCTGCATGCCGGCCGCGACAAACTTGGCAAGACACTGGAAATCGGCGCAGGCTGCGGCTACCAGGCCGCAGTGCTGGCGATGCTGACGCGCGAAGTCTTTGCCGTCGAGCGCCTGGGTCAGTTGCTGACCAAGGCGCGCGAACACCTGAAGCAACTCAAAATGTCGCATGTCCGCCTCAAGCACGCGGACGGCATGAAGGGTTTGCCTGAGGCGGCGCCCTTCGATACCATCATCGTTGCCGCCGGCGCGGCCGGCATTCCGCAGCCGCTGCTCAACCAACTGGCGCCGAGCGGTCGTTTGATGATTCCCATCGGTGCCGACCCTCAGGTGCTGTGCCTGATCGAACGCGGCCCGCAGGGATTTGTCGAGTCGCGTTTCGATGCCGTTCGCTTTGTGCCTTTGTTGCCTGGAGTCGATTGATGCGTTTGATCCTCTTGTTTGTCCTGTTGCCATTTTCCCTGCTGCTTGGCTGTGCCAGCCAGCAACCGGCGCCGGTCAGCGACCGCTCGGGCGCCGTGCCCGTGGTCGAGGTGCCGCCCGGACATTACGCGGTGAAAAAGGGCGATACCCTTTACCGCATCGCGCTTGATCATGGGGTGGATTACAAAGATGTAATCACCTGGAACCGGATCGAAAACGCGAACCGGATCGAAACCGGGCAGGTTTTGCGCGTCACGCCGCCCGAGGGAGCGGCCGTAGCCAAGCCGGTAACCGGCATGGCGCCCGTGGAGGTTCGTCCGGTTGCCGCGCCATCATCATCGCCACCGTCTTCACCCGTGCCGACACCGGTTGCCGGCGGCAACAGCGCCACCTACAAACGCGAACCCAAGGGCGGCAAGCTACCCTATTCGGAAGAGGCCCTGGCCCGGTTGCGCGAGGCCGAAGGCGGCCCTGTCACCACGGTGGCGGCAGCGCCGGTCGAGACGACCAAGCCGGCCGAAAAGCCCACGGAAAAACCGGCGGCACCAGTGCCAGCGCCTGCCGCGGATAGCGTCGATTGGGCCTGGCCGGCGCCGGGCAAGGTGCTGGCCGGCTACAGCGATAGCGGCGGGCCGACCAACAAGGGTATCGACATTGGCGGCAAGGCGGGCGAACCGGTGCATGCGGCGGCCAAGGGCGTCGTGCGCTATGTCGGCGAAGGTTTGCGTGGCTTTGGTAAATTGGTCGTTGTTCATCACAACCCAACCTACCTTTCGGTCTACGCTCATAACAGCAAGATCCTCGTCAAGGAAGGGCAGCCGGTCACCAAGGGGCAGAAAATTGCCGAGATAGGCAGTTCCGACACAGACCAAACCAAGCTGCATTTCGAGATTCGCCGGCTGGGCAAACCCGTCGATCCAGCCCAATACCTGCCGCCGCGCTGATTTTTTGTGCGCCGACGATGATTGATCCGGACAGCAGCGAAGAACGCCCGGGCGAAGCGGGTGAACCTGATGCGGGGAGTCCCGCGCCCCGGCGCAAGGGAAAATTCTCCGGTGAATTTCACGGTGAATTCCTCGACGATGTTACCCAGACTTACCTCAACGAGATCGGCGCGACCCGGCTACTGACGGCAACGGAAGAAGTTCAGCTAGCCCGGCGCGCCCACGCGGGCGATTTCGCGGCGCGCCAGCACATGATCGAGGCCAACCTGCGGCTGGTGGTGAGTATCGCCAAGCATTACCAGAACCGCGGCGTCGCGCTGGATGATCTTATCGAGGAAGGCAATCTCGGTCTCATCCACTCGCTGGAAAAGTTCGACCCCGAGCGCGGTTTCCGCTTTTCGACCTACGCCACCTGGTGGATACGCCAGAACATCGAGCGAGCGATCATGAACCAGTCGCGCACCATTCGGCTACCAGTGCATATCGGCAAGGAACTCAACCTTATTCTGCGGACGCTGCGACATATCGACGAGTCCGCGGCGGGCGAGCATGCGAGTGACGTGGACGCCGTGGCGCTGCTGCTCGACAAGCCGGCAGCCGAGATTCGCGCAATTCTGCGTTACGGCGAAAGGGTGAGTTCGCTTGATGCGCCGCTGGAAATAGACCCAGATCTATCCGTCGCCGATGCCATCGCCGACGAGGCGGAGTACGCCCCGGATGTCAGCATCGAGCAGGAAGAAATCGCCCGCCATGTGCACGAATGGGTGGCGTTGCTGCCTGAAAAGCAGCGTCGCGTCGTACAGTGTCGTTACGGCCTCGACGGCGAAGAACCGCAAACCCTCGACGCTTTGGCGAGCGAACTGGGCGTCACGCGCGAACGCATCCGCCAGATACAGATCGAGGCGCTCGGTGAGTTGCGCCGCCGCCTGTTGCGCGACGGGCTCGACAAGGACGCGCTGCTTTAGCTTTGCTGTGATGCGGTTGTTGCGTTGCTGCCGTACGGCTACCGCCGACTTTTTGGGCGGTAGTCCTTGAACCGGCGTCCGCAATATCTTGTTGGTATGCCACTTTGAGCGCCTCGGCGAACTGATGGACCGTCATGGCGTAAAAGCTTGAACGGTTGTAGCGCGTCAGTACATAGAAGTTTTGATAGCCCAGCCAGTATTCAGTTGTGGTGGCAGGCGTAACGAGGTCGATCAGCGCGGCGGGTTTGGCCACTGCACCTGCTGAAAGGATGGCCGGCATGTCGGCGGGCAGCCGGACGGGACGGATGCCCTCGTCCAGCAGGGATTGAGGGTTGCCGTCCGCCGCCAGTTCGATGCGCGTCGTGACCATTTCGCCGGTTTGCCAGCCATGCTCCCGCAGAAAGCGGGCGACACTGCCGATGGCGTCGGCCGGGCTGGCGCCGAGATCAATGGCGCCGTCGCCGTCGAAATCCACCGCCCACTGCCGTGCGCTGCTCGGCAAGAACTGCGGCAGTCCCAGCGCTCCGGCGAAAGAACCGCGGTAGTCCAGCGGACTGCGGCCCTGCTCGCGCGCCAGCAGCAGCAATTCTTCGAGTTCCTTGCGGAATAATTCGGCGCGCGGAGGATAGTCGAAAGCCAGCGTGGCCAGCGCCGCCAGCGTGCCAAAGCGTCCGGTATTGTGGCCATAGAGGGTTTCGATGCCGATGATGGCGACAATGACTTCCTCTGGCACGCCGTAACGGGTGGTCGCTTCGTGCAGGGTTTGGCGGTGGCGTTGCCAGAAGCCAAGGCCGGCCTTGAGGCGTTTGGATTCAATGAAACGGGCGCGGTAGGCTTTCCAGGAGCGGCGCCCTGGATCGGTCGGTGGCGCGATGGCCTTGAGGACGGTTGGTAGGGGATGAATGCCGCCGAACAGCGCCGCCAACTCCGCGGCATCGAAATCGTGCCGTAGTTTCATGTCGCCGATGAATGCCTGCACGTCGTCGCGGCTGGCAAAGTTGCCGACGGTAGCCGTCGCCGGCAAGGTCCACGCCAGCGCGAGCAGCAGGCCACGGGTAACTTGACCAAGAAAACCAAGAACCTTCATGGCTGAAAACGGGCGATGCGGCCCTTTAGTTCCTCGATCATCGTGGGGTCTAGGCTACCGTAACGCAAGCTGCCATAGAGCGCGGAAATAGCCTGTATTTCCGCCGCGCTTTCAGGCAAGGCCTGCCCGACGCGGCGGGCATAGGCCCACGGCCCTTCCCATGGCTGGCGCGCCAGGCCGCGTCGCTTGAGCTGGCGCCCCAGCCTGAGCCATTCGCGCTGAACGGGATCGGGACGGCGCCAGCCACGCAGCGCCCATGCCGTCAGCCCAAGCAGCACAACGCCAGCCAATCCGGCCAGGGTGGCGGTCATCTGGCGCCAGTCGGGTGCGGACATGCCCAAACGCTTGAGCAGTTCCCGCTGACGTTCGGGGTTGTAGCCGATCACCTGTTGGTTCCAGGCGTTGGCGACGGCATCGAGACGCAGCCGCAGTTGGCGCAACCAGAGCAGGTCGGCGCGGGCCATGAGAGGAAGGGGGGAGCCAGCCGGCACAGCGGCGGCGAGGTTTTGCTCGATGCGCCCGGGAGCGCTCATCGCCGTCGGATCGATGCGCTGCCAGCCCTTGCCCTTGAGCCAGACTTCCGTCCAGGCATGGGCATCAGATTGCCGCACGGTGAAAAAGTTGTCATAAGGATTGATTTCGCCGCCTTGATAGCCGGTCACCACGCGCGCCGACAGGCCGGCCGCCCGCAGCGCGAACACGAAGGCGCCAGCGAAATGCTCGCAAAAGCCCTCACGGCTATCGAAGAGGAATTCGTCGATGGCGTGTTCGCCCAGCAGCGGCGGGGTCAGCGTGTAGCCCTTGCACGCGCCAGTTGGCGGCGACCTCGCGTGTTCGCGGATTAAGTTTGGGGGGCAGTATGCGCGCACGTCGCAGCACGCCGTCGTTTTCGTCCAGCCCGGCGGTCATGGTCGGGCGCGAACTGGCGTTGTAGCGCATGCGTGCGATGACCGGTGTTCCGGCGAGCAACTGGTAGTCGCCCGTCATCCAGCTGTTCGGTGGCAGGTTGCCGGGCAGTTCGAGGGCAAACAGCCAGGGCATGGCATGGGCTTCAAGGGTGACTTCGTAGTCGATGGCCGGGCCGGCGGGTGTATAGGCAAGTTCCTGTCGTGGCAAACCCCGGGTCACCCGCCAGCTGCGGCCATCGAATTCGCTGAGAACCGGGCCGCGCCAGTAGAGTTGGTCGCGCGGAGGGATGGCTTGCTTGAAGCTGGCGCGGAAGGCGATGGCGTCGGACAGCGACAGGTTCGAGATGCTGCCAGGCGACATGGAATCAGACAGGCCGCTCAGCCCGGAATGGGCATCGCGCGGCAGGCCCCACAACGGGCCTTGCACCCGGGGAAACAGCACGAACAGCAGCAGCATGAAGGGGATGGCCTGCGCCAGCATCAGGCCGGCGCGGCGTAGCAGAACGACGGGCGGGGCGCGGTTGTCGGCAAGACTGCCGAGCGCGGCGGTGGTGACGACGACGGTTGCCAGCATCAGGGCGGCACTGGCGATGCTCTGGGCGTAGAAGAACTGGGCTAGCGCGAGGAAATAACAGAGAAAGACGATAGCGAGGCCGTCGCGCCGGGTGCGGGTTTCCATCGGCTTGAGGGCAAGCAGCAACAGCAGCAAGGCGACGCCCGGATTTTGACCGAATAGCGTGCGGAACTGGGCAACGATGCCGGCGGCGCCGGCCATCGCGACGAAAATTATCAATCCACGCCAGGGTAGTCGCCATTGCCTTTTGTTGATAACGCCCCGGCCGATCACCAGCAGCCCGGCGAGGCCGGCCAGCCAGAGCGGTACGTGCTGGGCCAGCGGCAGTTGCGCGGAGAGTGCCGCCGTGAGTAACCACCAGACTTGGGAAGTGGTGACTGGCGGACTTCTTTTAATGTTGGCGCTGGCCTTGGTCATGCTACGACGGGACGAACAGGGCCAGCCGGGTCAGGCAGGCGTGCAGGTGTTTGTCGCCGCCCGCCGGAGCCAGTTGGCTGCCGGGCAGACGCAGCCCCCAGGCGAGGCCGGCCGCATGGGCATCGACGGCCATGCGGGTCAGCAGGGAGAGCCGCTCTTCGACCGGCATGGAAGCGGACAGGGCGTCCCAGTCGAGCCAAAACGCGCGGGCGGCGGGGTCGGCGTATTGCTTGGTCATCAGCGGGGCATCGCTGCCCATGCGAGCGGCGGTTTTCCAGGCGACGTGACGCGGCGAGTCGGCCAACTGGTGGCCGCGCAGCGCAACGAAATCGGTAGCGGTACGGCACGGGCGGCCGGTTGGGGATAAACCAGACAGCGCATGTCGGGCACGGCGTAGGCCCAGGCCCGGATCAGGCCAAGCGGCCAGGTGGTGGCGATGGTGATACGCGGCAGGGGCAGCCAGCCGCGCCGCGCCGCTGGGGTCGGCAGTTTCGCCGTCGCGCTGGATTGCGGCGGAATATCGAGCGTCGCAGACGTTGTGGGGGCGCCGCCAGCAAGTTGCAGGGAGATCTGTCGTCGTTCTTCGGTGCGAGTATTGTCAAGCAGCAGGGTAAAACGGGCGGTTTCACCGGCAAAGACAGGCTCGGCGCGGCCCGGCGAGATCGACAGGTGGGCGAGGTTGCGAAACGTGTGAAGGATATCGACCACGCCCAACCCGGCCAGCAGGAAGGTCAGCGCATAACCCAGGCTCAGGTTGTAGTTGATCGCGCCGAGGAGCATGACGCCCAGGGAAAAGGCGAAACCGACGCCGGCCGGTGTCGGCAGCACATAAACGCGGCGCTGGACAAGGATGACCGGGGAGGCTTCGGTCGTTTTCGAGCGCAGCACCCAGCGGATGAAGCGTTCCTTGAGCCTCCCGAACCTGTTGCGCCCATTGAGTTCCACCACCGGCTCATCCGCCCGCCCCGGCATCAGGGAATCGGCACCGCCTCAATCAGGCGTGTCGCGATGTCGGCGGGAGCAAGGCTACTGCCGAGTTCGCCGCTGGCACGCAGGCGGTGGCAGGCTACGCCCGGCAATACGGTTTGCACGTCGTCGGGGAGGACGTGGTCGCGTCCTTCGAGCCAGGCCCAGGCACGCGCGGCGGCGAGCAGGGCCAGCGCGGCGCGCGGGCTGAGTCCGGCCTGCCAGTCGGGTGATTCGCGGGTGTGGGCGATTAGCGCCTGCACGTAGTCGATCAGCGGCTCGGTGACCCGTACCGTTAGCGCCGACTTTTGGTGGGCGAGCAGTTCTTCCGGCGTCAGGCAGGGTTGCAGGCCGGCCAGCACCTCGCGGCGGTCGACGCCACCCAGCAGTTCGCGCTCGGCGGCGCGGTCGGGGTAACCTAGTTCGATACGCATCAGGAAACGATCGAGTTGCGATTCCGGCAGCGGATAAGTACCGATCTGCGTCGAGGGGTTTTGCGTGGCGATGACGAAAAATGGGTCGGGGAGCGGCCGCGTTTCACCTTCGGCGGTGACCTGTCGCTCTTCCATGGCCTCAAGCAGTGCCGACTGAGTTTTGGGCGTGGCGCGATTGACCTCGTCGGC
>JFJP01002086.1_pt1 | contig 14987 bp, 16 predicted proteins | sample 431651 | NCBI WGS metagenome assembly JFJP01 (sample SAMN02602958, study PRJNA72255) | Microbial mat metagenome, whole genome shotgun sequencing project. | biome: fresh water; feature: sink hole; material: water; isolation source: purple microbial (photo- and chemosynthetic) mats found in...
TTTATGCTTTGAAATATTTAATTAATTATTGATAGGCTACAACGAATTACATAAGGTTTTTTCGTCCTTCTTGGTTATAGACAAACTCATTGGGAACGCCAAGTATTTCTGGCTCGATTCATCTTGCCGCTGTTTTGAATGCAAACCCAAAGCTCACTTGGGGGTGAGTGCTAGGATCCAGGTTCCGTTTGCATTGGGTCGGCCGAGCAGATTGAGCACCGGGGTATACAGTTGGCGACTGTCGTCTTGCGGCGGGGTGAGGCTGAGCTTTCCTTCGACCCCTTTGCCGGGAATGAAGTCGCCGTCGCCATTGATTGCCAGCGCGCCTTGCCGGGTGTGGATGTTGATGCGCGCACGGCGGCCGTCGGGGTTGGCGGTCAGTTCGGCGCGATAGTTGCCCAGCGGCGCGCCGATCAGGCCGCTACGTGCATTCAGCCAATCGAGCCGCGCCGCGCCATGCACTCGATTGCGTTTCAAATTCAGGCTGGCGATGTCCAATTCCAGGCTGCCCTTGGGTTGCAAAAGGCTGAGCGGGCGCGAGACGAAGCCAAGAATGGTCGCTTCCAGGCTGCCTTGAAATCCTTTCAGTTGCAGCCCGTCTTCGGCGATGAGCAGCGTGCCGGACAACTTGTGGTTGTTACTGGCCAGTCCGATGCGCAAGCCGATGCGCCCATCCAGCAACTCGGATGGAATCCAGCGCCAGGTCAGGTGACCGAGTTCGAGTTGTTCGTTATCCACTTTCCAGGTCACCTGGCGAACCGAGCCGTTCCAGGGCGTGCCGCTGGCCTGACGCAGCTGCGCCGGGCTGTCGCTGGGGAGTTGCGCGATCAGCCAGGAAACCGGCATTTGCATCAGCAGAAACAGCAGGTAAAACAGCACGCCAGCCAGGATAAGCTTGCCGCGCAGGCGGGGTGGCTGGACGCTCTGGATGTTATCGGCCGTTTTCACAATGGGCGCATCGAAAGAGGGGCCGCAGATTTCGGTTCAAGGTTGATCGGGTTCACGGGGCGGCTCGCGTCAACGTCGCTTTGACGCGCACCAGGCCGGGCGTCGGCAGGGCTTCGACTTTGCAGGCGGTGAGGCTGATTCCCTGCACGCCGAGTTCACCCACCCAGCGCAACCAGGCATCGAACGCGGCGGCGTCCATTTCGACAGCGAGACGGTCGCTTCCCTGCGGCGTCAGCGTGCCGATGCTGTCACTCAGGCCAAAGCGGGCGGCTGCCACGCGCACGCTGGCATCTAGCGTTTGCCCACTGCCGATGGGCTGCTGTCCGCGCAGACGTTTGACTTCTTCGCTGTCGGCGCGCAATTGCGCCAGTTCGCCGCGCAGTTGCTCGACGCGCTGGGCAAGGCGGGTGCGTTCGCTGTGCATGGGTTGCCAGACGTAGAGGTAGAACCCAATGGGGAGCAGGACAAACAGCCCGATGGCGATCAGGTTGCGTTCTCGCGGGGCGATCTCACCCCAGAAATCGCGTAGTCGGGATGGCAGCGTCAGGGTCATTGCTGGCTCCTTTGCAAGGTGAGCACAAGATTTCCCGGTTCGCCGCTGGAGGCCATTTGATAGCCTTGCGCGGCGAGCGAATTGCGCAGCGCTTCAAGATCGGTCGTCAGCGGCTGATTCAGCAGCAAGCGGCCGTTTTCGTATTTGAACCCGCTCACCCCGCCGACTTGGCCGCCGATTGCGTTGAGCGCATGCAGCAAATCGCCGCTTTCGGCATAACCGCGTGCGCGTCGCAGATCGGCAAGTTGACGTTGCATTTGCAGAACCGGGTCGACGATGGCCTTGGTGTCGGGAAATGTGTCCTGGAATACTTGCCGCATTTCGCCGCGTATCTGCTTGTTTTCCCAGCTCAGTCGCGCCCAGTCGGCGCCGGCTCCCAGTACATGCAGCGTCAGCGCCGCAGCGACCAGACCGGCGGCAATACGGTATGTTTTGGCATGCTCGCCGCCGAATAAACGGGTGATGTTGGCCAACTGGCCCTGGCCGAAGCCGCCGCCTCGCCGATTCGAGGCGAATGCGCCTTGCAGCAGGTTGATTGCGGGCGGATGCGGGTCGGCGCGCAGGGCTTGCGGCTGAACCGGGCAATCCAGGCTGCGGCTCCAGGTATCGATATCGAGGTTGGCATCGGTTTCGATGATGATGGCGACGGGCGATTCCTCTTTCCGCCGCGCTTCAGCCACCGCCAATTGCAGCGCCAACGGCGGCGTTTCGGCGTTGCCATCATCCAGCGCGAAACCGGCGCAGGGGCCGCTTCGCACAAAGCCGATGTCACCGCTCCAGCGCATGCACCATTGCGCCGAGGCGTCGTCGCCGGACCATAACAAGGTTTCGGGAATTGCGCCGAAGGGCTCGATCTGATGCCGCCGGCACAACGCCAGCGCCTGTTCCAGCCAGGCAATTTCAATTATTGCGAGCGGATGCACATCGTCCGACTGTGCTTTGCCCAAGGCGATATGCACGCTGGCGGGGTCGAGCATGAGCTGGTCTTCCAGCGCGTTGCCGAGTGCGCCATTCAGCTTTCGCAGGGCGCGGGAAGAAATCTTGATACTGCTGAGTACGACGCGGGCGGCGGGGAGTGCGAGCCAGGTTTCATCAGCCGCCGGCAATTCACTGGCATTGGCGGCCTGACCGCTGGTGGGCGGATTGCCGGTCAAACGCCAGGCGAGGGTGTCCAGGTTTTCTGGCAAAAAATCGGGGAGCGAGAGAAATAGACGTTTCATGGACAGTCACTTAGTGCGGATTCATCGTTGTTGCAGCCACAGTTGCAGCGGCCAATTCTGCCCTTGCCGCTGGTAAAGCGCCAAATAACGTTGCCGCACGCGGCCGAATTCAACATGCAGATCAACCTCGAAATAGTCGCTGGCGACGCTCAGCATATTTTCTTGCAGACCGAGCGCTTGCGCGGCATCGAGCTTGCCACGAAATTCGGCCAGCGTCTGGCTGCCATCGCCGCGTTGTTCCACCAGTTGGCGGGCGTCATTCAGATTCAGGCCGGGGATGACAGCGGCCAGCACTTCAGCACTGGCAGTATTGACATTGACCGGGGTGGGATTCGGCAAGACGCAGACGAATGGCGCGAGTTTGTCGACCACGCTTGGATCAAAGCCGCGCAACAGAGTCAACTCGGCCAGCGCAACCAAACTTCGATTGGCGGCGAAATAAGGTTCCGGCAGCCCCAGGTAATAAGCCTCTTCGGCGCCATCCGCGCCATAGGGTTGGCTGTCGGCGTCGAGCCAGTCGACCAACGCATCAGCTAATGCGGCGGGCAGTTCAAGGCTGGCGAGCAGACGCTGGAAGGCGGCGATGTCGGCGCCGCTGGCCTGCGCCGGGTTGCCGCGCACCAGATTGTTGAGGTTGAAACGCGCTTGCAGATCAAGCATGCCGCCGGCAACCTGACCGCGTTCAACCGGCAGAACAACGCGCTGGCTCCAGGCTTCGTTGAGATGATCGAACTGATTTTTACGGCGATCTTCGAGCAGGATTGCGCCAGCCCAATCGATGCCGGCGCGCGCCACCGACTCACCCTGCGAAGCATCGCGCAGATTCTCCACTTGCCGGGTCCAGACCTGCTGCCGCCAGGCGACAAAACTCGCCACGGTGGTGGCCAGCGCGACGATGAGAATAACGGTGATCAAAGCGATGCCGCGCTGACCTCGGGGCAAGCGCCGAGGCCCTTGCACGCGGCTACCCGGTGGCGGACCGCTGGCTCGATCAGTATGCATACCAACGCGAGAGCACTTCGCCCGTCTCCAGTTGAAGGATGACCTTTACCGCTGTCGGGTGGCCTTGATTGGCGCTGACGGGCCAGCGCGCATTCCACAGGCCGGCGCTGTCGCGATAAGAAAATTCCAATGCCGCCACCCGTTCCAGCAGCACCGCGACATCCGGCGTGGCGCGTGGCGCGCTGTCCAGCGCTGGCCAGCGCAACCATTCCACCTTGCCCTCGCGCAGCCGGTAGGCGACCCGTTCGGGCGGTGTTTCGCCGGCGTCGGCTGCACCCAAGCGAGTCAATTCAAGTTGCGCCGCATACTCGCCAACGGCCATCGGTTCGCCGAGAAATGCAGCTTGCGGGGCGCTGCCACGCAAGCGGGCGGGGCGTTCGACATAAGCTGACAGGTCGCGCCCCAGCCGCGTCCAGAACAGGGCGACGGCGCGCCATTGATGATTCTCGTCGTCCAACCGGGCGCGCGCCTTGAGCACCGCATCGAGACCGGAATAAGCGGCCATGCCGAGCAAGGCGAAGATGGTCACCGCGACGAGCACTTCGAGCAGAGTGAAGCCACCGCAAGGGGGACGCCGGATTCGCCTCATCGATTCACCAGATAACCGACCAGGGTGGCCAGCGCGTGTTTGCGGTCAGCGGCATTGGTAACGGTAATTTCCACCCGTTCGACATAAGAATTCGGTGTCGTGTTGACCTGGCTCTTCCAGTAAAAAGTAATGCCGGCCTGAATTTCCTCGCCCTGCGTTTCGCCGATAGGCGGCAGCAGGCGCGTCGCGCGCAACTCGGCCAGGCGATTGTCGGCGACCCAACTGGCCAGCAGGCGTTGTTTGAGCTCGAAAGCGTTGTCGAGCGAGCCGGATACCGAGCGCTGCACGGCGGCAAGGGCGATAGCAAGTATCGCCAGCGCGACCAACATTTCGATCAAGGTGAAACCCCGGCAAGGACGATGCAATTGCATCAAACGCCGCCCTCGTCATCGTCGTCCTCAACGCGCAGATTACCGATGGCGTCCGACACTACCCGCACGCGCAAGTCACCCAAGGCGAGCAAAACCGAAAACGGCGGCTGCATGCCGGAAGGGGAGAACACCACCCGTTCCGGGGTTTTGCCGGTGAGTGACAGGGGGCGCTGGCGAATGCGGACTTCAGCCACTCGAATCTCGCCTTGCATCTGACGATTGGAAAACAATTCATCCCCCGGACGCGTGCGCCAGCGATCCGCCGCTTGCTCCGCTGTGGCATCCAGGTTGCGTTCCCAGAAGGCATAACCTTCTTCGCTGAAAGACACCGCCAACGGTTGGCCGCTGGTGACGCTTTCATCGGCCAGCGCGGTCAGCAGCGCGGCGAGCCGCTCGCCCTCATGGCGCAGGCGGCGGGCATCGTCGGAAAACAGATTGAGTTGCAACGTGGCGACCACGATGCCGATCACTACCAGCACGACGAGGATTTCGATCAGCGTAAAGCCGCCGCAACAGGCTCCTGGGCGCAAATCCAGCCCGACGCCACGCCTTTTCGCCAAACAACCAGGCGACAACTAGAGACTCCAGGAACCGATATCGGCGCCATCGCCCTCGCCACCCGACTCGCGGTCGGCGCCAAAGGAGAAGATATCGATTTCGCCACGCACGCCGGGGTTGAGATATTGATACGGAGAACCCCAGGGATCATTCGGCAGCCGGTCCAGATAGCCGCCGCCTTTCCAGTTCGGTGGCACCGGTTCGGCGGTCGGTTGATTGACCAGCGCGGTCAAGCCTTGCTCGGTGGAGGGATAGCGAAAGTTGTCGAGACGATAGAGCTTCAGCGCCTGCAACAGCGAGGCGATGTCCTGCTTGGCGGCGACCTGGCGGGCTTCGTCCGGTCGGCTCATGACTTTCGGCACGACCAGAGCGGCGAGAACGCCAAGGATGACGACGACGATCATGATTTCCAGCAGCGTGAAGCCGCTGGAGCGGGAAATATTGAGTCGCATCTTGCTGTATTCCTGGAGGGTTGCGTGAAGTGAAAAATACCGCGAAGCCGATTCTATCGCGGCTGCATTGCGTTATTTGTTGATGCCTGACAGGTGTTCCGCGCAATCGGGCAAATTTGTTCAGTCGAATCGGTTGCGCCGGCGGGTCAAGCTCTGAACGTCCTGCCGCTGATCGGGTCGATGATGCGCGAGGGTCGCTTACGCTGGCCGATGTGGCCGCCCAGCGTCACAACCTGTTTGCCGAAGATCCGGGCGCAGGTTCTGGCATCTTTGATGGCGCGTTTTCCCGCCTCGTTGGCGCTGGTGGAGACCAACGCCATCTTCAGGGCGCGACACAGACGGGCTGTTTCAGGGTGGGCGCTGACACGCACCGCCAGGGTGCTGTGCTTTCCCCGCAGCCAGCGCGGACAGCGCTTCGACGCCGGCAGCAACAAGGTATTCGGCCCCGGCCACCATGCGCTCAAGCGGGCCGCCAGCGCATCGGGGAGATTGGCAAGATAGGGTTTGAACTGGCGTCGATCGGAGCCGACCAGAATCAGCCCTTTGCCGCGCGGCCGCCCCTTCAGTTGCAGAATGCGTTCAACCGCGCGCCGATTGGCCGGGTCGCAGCCGAGACCAAAACAGGATTCGGTCGGGTAGGCGATCACCCCGCCGCGGTGCAAGAACGCACGCAAACGCAACACATCGGGCAGCGGCGTCATGCCAGCCAAAGCGATCGAAAAACTATTTTTTCTTGCGTCCGATGGCGCGCCAGCCAATATCCCGGCGCATCTGCCGGCCGGCGAAATCGATGTCTTCGGCGGCCTTGTAGGCGCGCGTCTGCGCCATCTTCACGGTGTCACCCAACGCGGTGACGCAAAGCACGCGGCCGCCAGCGGTAACGATCTGGTCATCCTGAATGACGGTGCCGGCATGAAAAACATGGAACAGTTTGCCATCGTCAGCGCGCTTGCAAAACTCGCCGAGTCCGCTGATCGCATCTCCCTTGCGCGGATTTTCCGGGTAGCCGGCGGCGGCCATCACCACCCCCAGCGCGAAACGCCGATCCCATTCCGCTTCAATCTGATCGAGCCGGCCATCGACGCCCGCTTCCAGCAACACACTGAGATCGGATTTCAACCGCATCATGATCGGCTGGGTTTCCGGGTCGCCCATCCGGCAATTGAATTCCAGCACCTTGAGCTGACCATCCGGGCTGATCATCAGGCCGGCATAGAGAAAACCGGTGAACGGAATACCTTCCGCCTTCATCCCCGCCACCACCGGGCGGATTACTTCCCGCAGCGCTTTGGCGTGCATCTCCGGCGTCACAACCGGAGCGGGCGAATAAGCGCCCATGCCACCGGTATTCGGCCCCTGGTCGCCATCAAGCAGACGTTTGTGGTCCTGGCTGGTGGCCAGCGGCAAGACATGTTCGCCATCGACCATGACGATGAAACTGGCTTCTTCGCCAAACAGGCATTCTTCGATGACAACTCGTGCGCCGGCATCGCCAAAGGCATTCTCGGCCAGCATCATCTCGACCGCGACATGGGCTTCTTCCAGCGTCGTGGCGACCACCACGCCCTTGCCAGCGGCCAGACCATCCGCCTTGATCACAATGGGCGCACCCTGTTCATCCAGATAAGCGTGCGCGGCGGCGGCATCGGAGAAAGTCGCAAACGCGGCGGTGGGGATGTTGTGCCGGAGCATGAATTGCTTGGCGAAATCCTTCGAGCTTTCCAGTTGCGCGGCGGCTTGCGTCGGCCCGAAAATTTTCAGCCCCGCAGCACGGAACGCATCGACGATGCCCGCCGCAAGCGGCGCTTCCGGCCCGACCACGGTGAGTTGCATGCTTTCTTGCAGCGCATAGGCGACCAGATCGGGTATCGCGGTAATGGCGACGTTCTCCAGCCCCTCTTCGCGCGCCGTGCCACCGTTGCCGGGGGCAACATAAACCTTCTGGATGCGGGGCGATTGTTTTAGCCGCCAAGCCAGCGCGTGTTCGCGTCCGCCGGAGCCGATGACGAGGATTTTCATGAAGTGTCCCTCTGTCCGTTCTTGATAAAACCACTAGAACGGCTTGGTTGCTGTGTTGGGATCATTCGGATCATGGGAGCCGTTGGGATCGTTGGGATCATCGTGATCATTATTTGACGCAATGCATCAAAAACCGCGCCGAGAAAAATCAATGCCGGAAATGTCGCACACCGGTGAACACCATGGCGATGCCATGTTCGTCCGCCGCAGCGATGACTTCTTCGTCGCGCATCGAGCCGCCTGGTTGAATCACCGCCGTAATGCCAGCCGCCGCCGCGTTGTCGAGGCCGTCGCGGAACGGGAAGAAGGCGTCGCTGGCCATCACCGAACCAGGCACCACCAAGCCGGCTTGGTCGGCCTTGATGGCGGCGATGCGGGCGGAGTTGACACGTGACATCTGGCCGGCGCCGACGCCGATGGTCATGCGGTCGCGGGCGTAAACGATGGCGTTGGATTTGACGAACTTGGCGATGCGCCAGGCGAACAGCAGGTCTTCCATTTCCTTCGGCGTCGGCGCGCGCTTGGTCACCACCTTCAGTTCGCCATGCAGCAGGATGTCGGCGTCTTGCACCAGCAGGCCGCCAGCGACGCGCTTCATGTCCATTTGTGCGATAGCGCCGGTCCATGCGCCGCATTCGAGCAGACGCACGTTCTTCTTCGCGGCGACCGCTTCCGAGGCTTCCGGGCTGACTTCCGGCGCGATGATGACTTCGACGAATTGACGCTCGACGATGGTTTTCGCGGTTTCGCCGTCGAGGCGACCGTTGAACGCGATGATGCCGCCGAAAGCGGATTCGGGGTCGGTCTGGTAAGCGCGGTTGTAGGCGTCGAGCAGGTTTTCGCCATAGGCCACGCCGCAGGGGTTGGCATGCTTGACGATGACGCAGGCGGCCGGTTTGTCAGCACTCGCGTCGAACGTCTTCACGCACTCCAGCGCCGCATCGGTATCGGCGATGTTGTTGTAGGACAGCTCCTTGCCCTGAATCTGACGGCTGGTCGCAACCGTGCCGGCGGGGGCATTGGCTTCGACGTAGAAAGCGCCGTTCTGATGCGGGTTCTCACCGTAGCGGCAGGTCTGTGCGCGGCTGAATTGCAGCGTCAACTTCTCGCCGAACTGGTCCTTGCCACCTTCCGCATTCAGCGCGGTCAGGTAGTTGCTGATATGGCCGTCGTACTGCGCGGTATGGGTGAACGCCTTCTTCGCCAGATCGAAGCGAGTGGCGTCACTTAGCGCGCCATTATTCGCGCCCATTTCCGCGATCAGCGCCGGGTAATCGGCGGGGTCGGTGACGATGGCGACGTGTTTGTAGTTTTTCGCCGAGGAACGCACCATCGCCGGGCCGCCGATGTCGATATTCTCGATGGCGTCGTCCAGCGTGTGCGGCTTGGAGACGGTCTGCACGAAGGGGTAGAGGTTGACGCAGACCAGGTCGATATAGCCAAGGCCATGTTCATTCATCGTTGCCACATGCGCGTCGTTGTCGCGCACCGCCAGGATGCCGGCATGCACTTTCGGGTGTAGTGTTTTCACCCGTCCGTCCAACATTTCCGGAAAGCCGGTGAACTCTGACACATCCATCACCGGCAGACCGGCATCGCGGATCGCCTTGGCGGTGCCGCCGGTGGAAAGCAGATCGACACCGGCGCTGGAGAGTGCGCGAGCGAAGTCGATGAGGCCGGTTTTATCGGAGACGGAGAGGAGCGCGCGTTTGATCATGATTCAGTCGGTTAATGGAGGATGAGGGATGGGATGGGTAATGTGTTGGGACAGAGTTGGGCTTGCATTCCCCATTCCCCATCGCCCATTTCCGCTTACTTGATGCCATGCTGCTGCATTTTTTTGCGCAGCGTGTTGCGGTTGATGCTGAGCCAATCGGCGGCGCGACTCTGATTGCCGCCGGCGTGTTCGAGGGTGAGTTCCAACATCGGTTTTTCGATGCAGTTCAGTACCATTTCATAAATTCCGGCGGGTGGTTCGCCGTCGAGATCTTTGAAGAACTGAATCAGTTCGCTGCGCACACAGGCAGCAAGTACGTTTTCGTCAATCGTGTGATCCATTTTTCCGGTCACTGCATGTGTCCTCAAGCCGCCGCGCGCTGTTCGAGCGCGGCATCGAGAAAGTCGGACTCCGCGCGGTAAATCAATCGGCTGGAGCGTTCACGCGTGCGCCAGAAAAAATCGTTGACCGCGTCCAGCTGGGCATGCGTGCCCTCGAGCTGATTCATGGCGTGGCGGAAACTGGCGGAATCGGCCAGGCCGCGGGTATACCAGGCAATATGTTTGCGCGCCATGCGGCTACCGGCGAGTTCGCCGTAAAAGCAGTAAAGATCGTCCAGATGCGCCAGCAATACGGCATGTATTTCGGCTACTTCCGGCGCCGGCAGATGTTCGCCGTGAGCAAGAAAGTGGCTGATTTCGCGGAACAGCCAAGGCCGCCCCTGTGCCGCACGGCCAATCATGATGGCGTCCGCAGCGGTGGTCTGCAGCACATGAAGCGCCTTTTCCGGTGTCGTGATATCGCCATTGGCGATGATCGGAATGCGCGCTTCCGCTTTCACTACCGCAATGGTTTCGTATTCGGCTTCGCCGCTGTATCCACAGGCGCGGGTGCGGCCGTGTATCGCCAGCGCCTGAATGCCGGACTCCTGCGCGATGTGCAAAATCTGCAAGGCGTTGCGGTGAGACTTGTCCCAGCCGGTGCGGATTTTCAGCGTAACCGGCGTCTCCGGCACCGCTTTGACCACGGCTTGCAGAATGCGCGCCACCAACGGTTCGTCCTGCAACAGCGCGGAACCCGCCATCACGTTGCAGACCTTCTTCGCCGGGCAACCCATGTTGATATCGATGATCGCAGCGCCCCGTTCGGCGTTGTAACGCGCCGCTTCCGCCATCATTGCCGGATCTGCACCGGCGATCTGTACCGAGACCGGCTCCACCTCGCCGGCGTGATTGGCCCGCCGCTGCGTCTTCTTCGAGCCATACAACAACGAGTTCGAGGTCACCATTTCGCTCACCGCCATACCGGCGCCCATCTGCTTGCATAGCTGACGAAACGGCCTGTCGGTGACGCCAGCCATGGGCGCGACAATCAGGTTGTTCTTGAGTTTGTAAGGACCGATTTGCATTCGGGAGGTCGGTTTGACACGTTGAACGGCTGCGCATTTTATACGCAACGGGAGGCCGGCAAAAGCGCTCAAACAGCCCTGTTTTGGGGCATGGTTTTAATTTCATCGAAAAACTCACTGCTGTATTTTTTTGTGGCGTACATCGGCTTGCCGCGCTACCTTTGGCGCCGCACGGAATAGTCGTTGACACAACCGTTGTCACATACGGTTTTTACTTTGGTGCGGATAAATAATTCGAATAGATCGAGGATATTTATATGTCAGAGGCGTTCGACCGCGAGGTTTCCACCGCGCGGGTACTGGTGGTCGAAGACACCGCGACATTGCGACTGATGATGCAGAAGATCATCGCCACGCAAGTCGGCGAGGTACGCCTTGCCGCCGATGGCGCTGAAGGACTGGCCACCTGGCGGAGCTGGCGACCCGATCTGGTGGTCACCGACATCATGATGCCGGTGATGGATGGCCTGGACATGAGCCGGGCCATCCGCGACATCGACCCGGACGCACAGATCATTGTGGTCACCACCTCTTCCGAATCCAGCCATTTGCGCCAGGCGCTGGATATCGGCGTGGATCGATATGTACTCAAACCGCTCGATAGCCATTTATTGCAGGACGCAGTGACCAAATGCCTGCGGGATGCGTGGCGCTTGCGCGATCTGCGTTTGTCACGCATCGCATTTGACTCGGCCAGCGAGGGCATGGTGGTAACCGATGTGGCGGGGAGAATCCTCGCGGTCAATCCGGCATTCAGCGAGATCAGTGGTTATCGTGCTGACGAAGCGTTGGGCCAGACACCGGCCAAATTCGCCTCCGGCGAACATAACGATGAGTTCTACCGCAAGATGTGGCACAGCCTGGCAAGCAACGGACGCTGGTCTGGCGAAGTGATCAATCGGCGCAAGTCAGGCGAGTTGTATGCGGAATGGCTCTCCATTGTCGCGGTCGGAGAGCCCGACGACAGAGCGACGCGTTATGTCGGGTTGTTTTCCGACATCACCGAACGCAAGCGCGAAGAAGACCATATTCGTCGTCTGGCGCATTTCGACTCCCTCACCGGCTTGCCCAACCGCATACTGTTTGGCGATCGGCTGCGCAGCATGATCTCGATGCTCGAACGTCGCAGCGGAAAATTGGCCATGCTGTATCTCGATCTCGATCGCTTCAAACCCATCAACGACCAATATGGGCACGCCTTCGGTGACAAGGTATTGATCGAGGTCGCCCGCCGCATGACCACCTGTCTGCGCGACAGCGACTCGCTCAGCCGTCGCGGCGGCGATGAGTTCGTCGCCTTGCTGGAAAGCGACACACCGAGAACCGCCGCCACCCTGGTCTGCCGTAAATTGATCGATGTGGTCGAGCAACCCATCAGCATCGATGGCAATACCGTCGATCTGGGCGTCAGCATCGGGGTGGCCATCTACCCAAGAGACAGCGATGACCCGGAAGGTTTGCTGGATGCCGCCGACAAGGCGCTTTACACCGCCAAACAGTCTGGACGCGGCGATTTTTGCTTCTACCGCAACGAAGACCAGTCCGCCGCGCAAGCTCAGCTTTCGCTCGACAACGCCTTGCTGCGCGGACGCGAGGAACAGCGTTTTCATCTGCGTTTTTTGCCGGAAATCGATTTGCACAGCGGCCGCGTCGCGCGCCTGGAAATGTTGCTGCGCTTCGAGCACCCGGAACTTGGCATGCTCGATGCCGGCCGTTTTGTCAGCCATGCCGAAAAACTCGGTCTGATGCCGGAGTTGGGCATCGATTCCCTGCGCCTGGCCGCCGACCTGCTGGCGCGCTCTGAATGGTCGGATATCGGCCTGAGCATGGATCTCTCCAGCCGCCAACTCTCGGCGTTGGCCGATCCCGAATCGGTTTTGACCGCCTTGAGCAGCGCCGGCCTGAATCCGGCAAAGGTGAGTTTTGAATGTCCAGAAAGCGCGCTGACCAGCAATAGCGAAGCATTAAACGGCTTGAGCGCGCTATCGCGGGCGGGTTTCCAATTCACGCTGGACGATTTCGGCGTCGGCTATTGCTCGTTCGCCCTGTTGCAGCAATTACCGCTCAACGCGCTGAAGATCGACCTGACTTTTATAAAAGAAATTGACTTCAACCCGCAAAGCCGCGAGTTGGTCGCCGCCTTGCTCGCCTTCGGCAAGCGGCTGGGCCTGCGCACGATTGCCGAAGGTGTCGACAGCGCGACGCAGATTCAATTCCTGCGTCAGAACGGCTGTGACGCGGTGCAGGGTTTTCTGTTCGGCCCGCCGCTCGCGGCGGAAGAACTCGATGCTTACATCAAGGCGGAGAGCTGGCTTCAGCAGCTTTGAGTTGCGCCAACAAGATTCTGCACAAACCGCCGACTACTGGATCACCCGTCATCTGGGCACGCACGATGGCGCCCTCAATGATCAGCATCGCCATCGCCGCGACGCTTGCCGGCTCCAGCATACCCAGCCGCTCGGCGACTTCCGCCACGTAAGTCTCCAGTTCGGCCTTGTGCGCCCGCGCGATCGCCACTTCCTCACCGTCGCCCGGTCCGCTTTCCACCAGCGTGTTTATGAATGCGCAGCCGCGAAAGTCGGGTTCGCGAAACCAGGCTTCCAACACATCGGCCATCACTTCCAGACCGGCGCCGGGTATCGCCAGCCCTGCCTCGACGCCGGTGCGGAAGCGTTGCATCCAGGCGGCATGCCTCTGGCGCAGAAACTCTGCAATCAGGTCATTTTTTGAGGCAAAGCTCCGATAGAACGACATCTTGGCGACGCCGGATTCCGCGATGATGCGGTCGATGCCGGTCGCCCGCAGACCTTCGCGGTAGAACAGCCGGCTGGCGGTTTGCAGGATGCGGTCGCGGGCAGATAAAGGGCTGCTCTGAGTCATGGCGGAGTGTAAAAGTCAGCGAACAGCCATCTTGACAGACAGGTCTGTCTACACAAAGATAGAGACAGGTCTGTATCATTTCAAGGAACCCCTTCATGTCAACCGTATCGATCGAACGTCCGCCACTGCCTCCGTACACTGCGGAATCCGCCGCCCAGAAGGTCCGTCTGGCCGAGGACGCCTGGAATAGCCGCGATCCGGAAAGGGTGGCGCTGGCCTATACCCCGGACAGCCAGTGGCGCAATCGTGCAGAGTTCGTCAACGGGCGCGCCGAAATCGTCGAATTCCTGACCCGCAAATGGCAACGCGAACTGGATTACCGCTTGATCAAGGAACTTTGGGCCTGCGATGGCGCGCGCATCGCCGTACGCTTCGCCTACGAATGGCGCGACGATGCAGGCAACTGGTTCCGCGCCTACGGCAACGAGAACTGGGAATTCGATGAGCAAGGTTTGATGACGCGCCGCCATGCCTCGATCAACGATCTGACCATCGAGGAGTCCGAGCGGAAATTCCACTGGCCGCAGGGCCGCCGGCCGGACAATCATCCGTCGTTGAGTGAAATGGGGTTATAGCTGGCCTCCAACTCAGTGCCTCAAGCCGCTTTTTTCAAATGTTTCTGATACAAAAACTCCAGCACCTGGCCGCGCAGATGGTGATAAGCCGGGTTTTCCGCCAGCTTCAGACGGTCACGCGGACGCGGCAGGTCGACATCGAGAATCTCACCGATGGTTGCCGCCGGGCCGTTGGTCATCATCACGATGCGATCCGACAGCAATACGGCTTCGTCAACGTCGTGCGTCACCATCAGCGTGGTGGCGTGGGTTTCCTTGACGATGCGCATCAATTCATCTTGCAGGCCGGCGCGCGTCAGTGCGTCGAGTGCACCGAACGGCTCGTCGAGTAGCAACACTTTCGGCTCCATCGCCAGCGCGCGGGCGATGCCGACGCGCTGCTTCATGCCGCCGGAAATCTCGTTCGGGTGCTTGTGCGTGGCATGGCTCAAGCCGACCAGATCGAGCGCCGCCTGGGTGCGTTCCTTCAGCTTTGCCTTGTTCTCTTTGGCGCCGAAGACCCGTTCCACCGCCAGGTGGACGTTGCCGAAGCAGGTCAGCCAGGGCAGCAGGCTGTGGTTCTGGAATACCACGCCGCGCTCCGGCCCGGGGCCTTTGATTTCCCTTTCCGACAGCAACAGGATGCCTTCGGTCGCCTCGGTCAGGCCGGCGACCAGATTCAACAAGGTGGATTTTCCACAGCCGGAGTGGCCGAT
>JFJP01032845.1_pt1 | contig 14987 bp, 13 predicted proteins | sample 431651 | NCBI WGS metagenome assembly JFJP01 (sample SAMN02602958, study PRJNA72255) | Microbial mat metagenome, whole genome shotgun sequencing project. | biome: fresh water; feature: sink hole; material: water; isolation source: purple microbial (photo- and chemosynthetic) mats found in...
TTAAGTCAATTATATGCGAGCGCATTTGAAGAAAAGAAAATTCGCGTTAATGTTCCACATAGCACGGCTTTGTTGTATATTGAGGAAGCGGCGGATTTGATTATTAATGCGGCATGGCAAGGATTAGAAAATTATTATATATTAAGCGGCAAAGAAATTGCGAATGAAAAAATAGCTCAAACTTTTGAAGAAATTGCTCAAAGAAAACTTCATGCAGAATATATTGATTTAGCACCTAATATAATCGATTCAACTTTTATTTCTGATGCTAACAAATTACAAACCACTTGGACACGCACTTATTCTTTAGATGAGATGATAAGAACTTTCATTGAATCTCATTGATTTACTTTTACTTTTGAGGAGCAAAGATCATGTCAACAAATTTGAATGTCGCAGTGATTGGATGTGGATATTGGGGACCTAATTTAATTCGTAATTTTAATAGCGCACCCAATTGCACTTTAAAAACCCTTTGTGATGCAAATCAAAAGCGTTTGGATGTTATGAAAGGACTTTATCCAAATGTTCAAACTGCAACCGATTACAACCAAGTTATAAATGATCCAGAAATTCAAGCAATTGTCATTGCATTGCCCGTTCATTTGCATCATCCAGTTGCTAAAGCAGCGTTAGAAAATTGTAAGCACGTTTTAATTGAAAAACCTATGACTTCTTCCGTTGAGCAAAGTAAAGAATTAGTTGCTTTAGCAAAACAAAAAAACTTGACGTTAATGGTTGGGCATACTTTCATTTATTCTGCACCCGTAAGAAAAATTAAAGAAATCATCGATTCTGGCGAATTGGGCGATATTATTTATATGAGTTCTCGCCGCTTAAATCTTGGTTTATTTCAAAAGGATATTAACGTCACATGGGATTTAGCGCCGCATGATTTAGCGATTATGTTGTATATTTTAGGAAGCGAAGCAGATTCGGTGAATTGTACGGGTGTTGATGCTTTGAATATTTCTGAAAATATTGAAGCAATTACAAATCTATCTGTGCATTTCAAAAATGGCGTTTTTGCTAACATTCAAAGCAGTTGGTTAGACCCCAATAAAGTGAGAGATATGACATTTGTGGGCACTAAAAAAATGTTAGTCTTTAACGATATTGAACAGTTTGAGAAAATAAAAATCTACGACAAAGGAATTGATATGCCAGAAGCGGGTTATTCAACCTTTGCAGATTTTGTATTTGCATATCGTAATGGAGATATGTATTCGCCAGCGTTCAATATGGTAGAACCTTTGAAATTAGAAGCACAACATTTCTTAGATTGTATTCGTTCTGGTTCAACGCCTTTAACGAGTGGAGAAGATGGTTTGAAAGTAGTGCAAATTTTAGAAGCATCTTCATTATCTTTGAAACAAAATGGCGCGCAAATTGTTTTATAAAATAGTCTTATGATTCGATGGATTAGAGCGGAATTTCGTGATAGTTTTTCCGTTCATTCAGTTGCTCAAACCATTACCACTTTATTTATTGCATTAGCGATTTCTCAGGTTGTAGTTGCATTATTAAGTGGTGATGAAAAATATTTCAAAGTTGCTGCTATTTTAGCGGTTGCGCCGTTTTTCGTTGTTATTCCACATAAAGAAAAATTTTTAATTGGCTTATTTTTGTTTTCGTTAAGTTTAGGAACAGGAAAAGCCATTTACGATGAAATTGGAGAAACTAATCCTCCATTACGGCATTTCTTTTTACTACCACTATCTGATATATTGTTGCTCACTTTATTTGCTATTAGAGTCGCTGTTATTTATAAAGGAGAAAATACAAAGTTTTCGGTTTGGAATGACAAAATATTTTTATTTGTTTTCTTATGGGCGGTACAAACTTATTTGTCAATGTTTCCAGCGGTTGATAAGGTAGCAACTTTTATTGGTGCATGGGATATGGCGCGTGCTGTAATTACTTATTTTGTTATATTTCATTATATTAAAAAAAGAGAAGATATGCATTGGTTGATGGTTGGTTTCTCAAGATATGTTAATTCAATTGCCCGGTTTAGAAGCTGAGAAAGATGATGTGGATGGCATTGGATTTAGACCATCTGGCACAATGGGACATTCGAGCAACTACGCAAAACTAACTGGAGAGGTTTTACCCATTGCATTGGCGTACGGTTTCTTTGCACCTCGTTTCTATAAAATTGGAGGATTTGGGGTTTGGTTATTGGGAGCTGCAGCATTAGCATTAACGGTTTCAAGAGCAGGTCTAGGAAGTTGGTTAGTAACGGCTGCATTATTTCCTTTTGGTTTAATGTTTCTCAAAATTGTTCCAATTCGTCCAATGATTCCTCTATTTTCAGCATTTCTGCTGGTGATTGGAATTGCGGTAGGTTTAGTGGCAGCAACTGCGGGAGCAAAGATCGCTAGTCGAATGGAGAATGATCATGGTTCTGCAGATACTCGAGCACCCATGTGGCAAGTCGCAGATAATATAATTAAAGCAAATCCTATTTTAGGAATTGGTTGGACGAATTATGTTGCTGTACATAACAAATATGATAATACCGAGAAACAAATTTCCTATATTTTACCTTTGCCAGTCCATAATTTATATCGTTATTACGCTGCTGAAATTGGCATTCCAGGATTAGTTTTCTTTCTACTGATTTTATTTCTAACCATGTGGGTAAATTTAAAATGTGCAAGATCAGCTGATTTAACAATGCTAGAACGATCGTTACACTTATCTATGTTATTGACTATTTTAACTATTTTTATGCAAGCCCATACTGGAAAAGGATTCGTCGATCATTTGACGCATATTTCTACGGTAGTTATTTATGCAGCTTGTGCAACTAAACAACTTGCTTTACTTAAAGTGAGAAAAGAAAAAGAAGAAATGGGAGTCTCATGAATTTGCAACGTAGTAATTTATTTTTAAATATGCTCAGTAATTGGGGCGCTTTATTAGTATCTGTTTTAGTTGGATTTTTTCTTACGTCTTATATTATTGGACATTTAGGAAAAACGGGATTTGGGATTTGGACGCTCATTAATGCAATTATTAGTTATTACAGTGTGTTAGATTTGGGTGTAAGTTCAGCATTAACCCGTTATGTTGCTCGAGATGCGGGTAGAAAAGATTTCATTTCTCTTAATTTGACAATTAATACAACTTTGGTCTTTTTTTGTATTATTGGAGTAATGATTTTTCTGGGTTCTTTTTGGGTTGCAAATCCTTTAATTGACTTCTTTCATGTTGAGTTAGAATCTCAAGATGATTTTGGGTTTCTAATTTTTATGTTGGGAATGAGCATGAGCTTGCTTTTTCCGGGTAATTTTTTTGGTTCAATTCTTAAAGCACATGAGCAATTTTTAGTTGCAAATCTTGTAAATATTGCAGTTACTTTGTTTAGAACAGCATTAGTCATTATCTTTTTAAATATGGATTTAGGATTAAAAGGATTAGGCTATGCAAATGTAGCGGGTGCAATTTTAAATTTAGTTTTATATTATGTTTTATGTTTAAAGTTGTTTCCTTATTTGAAATTTAGTTTTTTTGGCGCACGATTTGAAACGTTTAAAATTCTAATGGGGTTTGGTGCTGCAACAATGGTAATGGAAGTTGCAAGCATTTTACGTTTTGATTTAGATAGTTTTGTGATTGGAAAATGGTTGAATTTAGAAGCCGTTGGGATATTTGCAGTTGCGGGTTTGTTAATGCGTTATTATGTCATGTTTCTCAATTCTGCAACGGTTACAACTTTCACGCCTCGCTTTGCACATTTAGAAGGTGAAGGCGATTATGATGGCTTAAAGAAACTATATATGAAATCTTTGAGCATTGGTGCATTTCTAAGTTTTGCAATTGCAACACCGATTATTATGTACGGAGAGCAATTTGTTTTATTGTGGGCTGGAAAAGACTTTTTAGAAGCAGTTCCTGTTTTATGGTTAATGGCGGCGAGTTTTGCTTTAACAATGGCACAAAGCAGCAGTGTTGCAATGATGTACGCTTTACATAAACATCAAACCTTTGCAGTGGTTTCTTTAATTGAAGGAATTGCTAATTTATTATTAAGCATTTATTTAGCCCCTAAATATGGTATTTTAGGCGTTGCATTAGGCACAGCTATCCCAATGATTTTTGTGAAGTTAATTTTACAACCGTTATATTTGACGCGAATTGTAGATGTTCCTTTAATTGCTTATGTTTCAACATTATTACCGCCGTTAATTTTAGCGTTAATTTTAGGAGGAATTCCATTTTACGCACCGCATTGGATTCCAGATATACAAGGGTATATTTTATTGGTAATATGGAGTTTGCCAATATTATTATGTTTTGGATTATTTTATAGTATAATTCACCCTGAAGATGGTCAAAAAATCTGGGCAAAACTCACCCGCAAACCACTTGAGGAATAAACATGAGCAAAGTTTTATTAGTAGGTCATAGCGGTTCTTTTAATAAAGGCTGTGAAGCATTGGTGCGTAGTACGGTTGATATTGTTCAACGTCATCTTCATCCAGAAACGATTTCTTTGATGTCAGATGATCCTCAATCAGATATTAAAGCAATTGCGCATGATTTACCTCATATTTCAATTAATAATGCGCTGCCTAAAATTGGAGGAAAGTTTTCTCCAAGTTGGATTTTAGAACGAGTAGAATCTCGTATTATTCGTAAAATTAAATTAGGATTACCTTCTTATGATACATGGAAAAATCGTCATTTCTATAAAAATGTCGATATTGTCATTAGCATTGGAGGAGACACTTTCTCTGATGATTATGAAGGACCATCTGTTTATTTTGGAGAACTAGATTTAGCAAAAAGAAATGGTGCTTTTACGATGATTTGGGCAGCTTCTATTGGACCTTTTAAGCATTTAGAGAAACAATGGGCTGATTTATTAAAACAAGTTGATTTAATTACCGTTCGAGAAAAGAAAACCCAACAATATTTGCAATCATTAGGGGTTCAAGATAATTTAAAATTAGTTGCTGATCCTGCGTTTTTATTAGAAAAATATCCTGAAGGAACACCAAGCCTTCCTCAAGAGAAAATCATTATTGGTTTGGGAATGAGTGCCATCGTTGCAGAATATGGTTCAGATCATAACTTTTATCTCGATGCTTTTGCTCAATTTGTTCAAACTTTATCTAAAGAAGACAAATATCATTTTATTTTAATTCCTCATGTTGTTTCTCCCGATAATAATGATTTGATAGTTTGTGAAGCGTTAATGCAAAAATTGCAACCTATTGAAAATATTCAAATAATTAGCCCTGAGTTAAATACTTGTCAAATGAAATATGTAATTAGCCAATGTCATTATTTTATTGGTGCTCGCACGCATTCTACAATTGCGGGTTTGTCGACCTGTGTTCCTACCTTAAGTATTGGTTATAGTGCAAAAGCAATTGGTATTAATCAAGATATTTTTGGAAATACCGATTATGTATTGCCGATCAAAGATATTTCTTTTGAAAATTTAATGGCAAAATTCAATTTAATGGTTGAGAAAAAAATAGAAATTGTTGAAACCCTTAAAAAACGCATTCCAGAAATCCAAAAGAAATCTAATTTAAGCGGTGTTTATTTGCAACAAGCCTTAGCTGAAAAGGGTTTGCTATGAGTAATAAATTATCTGTTGTCATTATTGCAAAAAATGAAGAACGCAATATTGCAAGAGGAATTGAATCTATTTTAGAAGCGACGGTTTCTCTTGATGATGTAGAAATCGTTTTAGTTGATTCACTTTCAACTGATAAAACTATTGAAATTGCTCAAAGTTATCCGATTAAAATTATTCAACTTGATCCAAATTTTTTTATTTCTCCATCGGCGGGGCGTTTTATTGGTTTAAAATATACGTCAGGGGAATTTGTATATTTCTTAGATGGCGATATGCACTTAAATAAAAATTGGTTTGAAACCGCATTACCTATTATTGAAAATAACTCAAATTTAGCAGGATTAGCTGGAAAATGTCATGAAATCACCTTTGATGATAATTTTAAAGAAATAAAAAGTGAAGATGAAGATCGTTTTAATGTAGGTAATCAAATTCATAAAGTTAGACATTTAGGACAATCGGTTTTATATAGAAGAAGTGCATTAGAAAAAGTCGGAGGATTTAATCCTTATTTGGCAAATGAAGAAGAATTAGAATTAGGGTTAAGATTAAGTGCGGCAGGTTATGAATTACAACGCATTCCAGTTCCAATGACCATTCATTACACCAAATACTATAGCAATGAAAACCCAAGCGGTTTAACTATGCGCCAAATTAAACGCGATTGGGCATTAGGACGCTACATTGCATTAGGACAAGTTTTAGCGTTATTATGGAGAAATCCATTTCGGTTAGAATATTTAAAACTATATTGGAAAGCATTATTATTTGTCTTTGTTTATTTGATTGGGATTTTAAGCCTTTTTAATATATCATTTTTTTTGATTTGGTTTATTTCATTAAGTATGTTTTTAGGATTAAGAACAATTGCAAAAAAAAATCTAATGGATACAATGTTATATATCTTTGATTATTCATTGTCAGCTTATGGTTTTGTCGTTGGTTTTTTTAAATCTCCTTCTAAAATTGAAACCTATCAACCACAACTTAAATTTATCAAATGAAAGCGTTAAAAAATCTTTTTTGGAAATTGATTACATTTTCTGGCTTACCTTGGTTTATTCGAGAAGTTTTAACGAGAAATAAAGCTGGTATTTTGTTATATCACGAACCCACGCCTAAAAATTTAGAAAAACATTTAAAGTTTTTGAGCAAACGTTATAATTTTATTACGCTTGATTTGTTAGTTGAAGCGATTTCAAACAAAGACTGGAGTAAAATTCCACCAAAAGCATTAGTGATTACAATTGATGATGGTCATCAAAGTAATTATTTGTTATTGGAAGTTTTTAAAAAATATCAGGTAAAACCTACCATTTTTGCTTGTAGTCAAATTGTAAATACCCAGCGGCATTTTTGGTGGAAAAATAATTATCCAAATCATTATGAACTTAAAATGCTTTCTCGTAAAGAAATGTTGAAAAAACTTAAAGAAAAGGTTGATTATTTTCCTGAAAGAAATTATAAGGATCGGCAAGCACTTAATTTAGATGAACTTGAGCAAATGAAACCTTTTATTGATTTTCAAGCGCATACTTGTTTTCATCCTATTTTACCGTTATGTGAAAACCATGAAAGCAAACAAGAAATTCAAAAATGTAAAATGGATTTAGAACAACTATTAAAGCAACCTATTAAGCATTTTGCTTATCCAAATGGTGATTATACTCAAAGAGAAATTGCTTATTTAAAAGAGGCTGGATATTTATCTGCTCGAACAGTTAAATTTGGTTGGAACACGATGGAAACTGATCCATTTCAACTACCTATTTTAAGTAGTAATGATGACATTTCAACTGACAAATTATCAGCTCAAATAACGGGCATTTTTAATTTTATAGAAAAAATAGTGAGTTTAAAATAATGATAAAAAGTAAAATAGCTTATATCACGAGTGATTTTCCAGTGGTAAGCCATACGTTTATTTCTCGTGAAATCAAGGAATTACAAAAACTAGGTCTTAAAATTGCCTGTTTTGCGATTCATACGCCGTCAGACCATGAAATTGCAGAAGAAGATAATGATTTTCGAGGAAAAGTTTTCTATATTTTTCCATTAAATAAATGGCGTTTCATAAATGTTCATTTAAAGACCTTTTTTCAATCACCTTTGAAATATTTATATTGGTTTTGGTATTTGATTAGTCGTCCTAATACACAAATGCGAGATCGTTTGCGCTGCGTATTTCATTTCTTTGAAGGTGTTTATTTGGCAGATGAAATGAAAAAACAGCAAATTAATCATATCCATTCGCATTTTTTACAAGGAAATACTTCTGTTGCAATGATTGTTTCAAAATTTCTAAATATTACTTATAGTGTTTCAGTACATAATAGTACGCTTCCAATGGATAAAGTATTACAAAAAGAGAAAATGGAACACGCAAAATTTTTGATTTCTATTTCAGAATATAATAAGAAAAAATTATTAGAAACCGATCCAAATAGTGAGAAGAAAATATTTGTTGTGTATTGTGGTTTAGACACGGATCGTTTTTTACCCAATCCAAAGTTGCCAGAAATCTTTACCTTTTTATCTGTTGGAAGATTAACGTGGGAGAAAAGTTATCCAGATTTAATTGAAGCATGTCGAATTTTAAAGGAAAAAAATATTGTTTTTCAATGTATTATAATTGGTGATGGTAATGAACGCCAAAAATTAGAACAACTTGTTAAGCAATATAAATTAGAGAAAGAAGTTAAATTGGTGGGGTTAGTTTTACAAGAAAAAATCCAAGCATATTATGAGCAAGCGCATTTGTTTGTATTATCAAGCATAATAGAAGGAATTCCAGTAGTTTTGATGGAAGCAATGTCTAAAGGTTTGCCAGTAGTTGCAACCAATATTACAGGAATTCCAGAATTAGTTGTACATGAGAAAACTGGCTTTCTCGTTCCAGTTAATCAACCTCAAGCATTTGCAAATGCTATCGAGCATTTTATGAATAATCCAGATATAAGAAATACAATGGGATTAGAGGGAAGAAAAAAAGTGGAACAATCTTTTCATATTGTTAAAAATGTTCTGGAACTTAAAAATGTTTTTGAAGCACAATTAGTAGAATAAATTATGATAAACCGCCTTTTAAAATTGAGTATTGCATTCATATATGCCAGTGGTTTAATTTTTAGAAAAAAAGAAACCTTGGTCGTGTTATGCTATCACGAAGTAACTGCTCAACAAAAACAAAACTTTATTAGACAATTAGATATATTAAAAAATAAAACTCAACCTGTCTTTGCAGATGCACCATTTTTAGAATCAACTACATTACAAAGAGTGGCAGTAACATTTGATGATGGTTTTGCTAATTTATTAGAAAATGCTTTTCCAGCAATGAAAGAAAGAAATATTCCCGCAACGATTTTTATTCCAAGTGCTTGTTTAGGAAAAGAACCTTCGTGGTTAAAACACACAAACCATGAAAATGAGCATGAAATGTTAATGTCTGAGCAACAATTAAAAGAAATTTCGGATCAAATCTTAATTGGTTCGCATAGTTTTTCTCATGCTGATTTAACAAATGAAAGCGTTGATGTAAAAAATGAATTAATCCAATCAAAACAACATCTTGAAAGCTTATTGAATAAAGAAATTACCTTATTAGCTTTTCCTTATGGTCGTTCAAATGAAGCATCGAGAAATATTGCTAAAAATTTAGGTTTTAAGCGTGTTTTTAATGCTGATCCAATTTTAGAGGAAAGTGATTTCTTTATGGGACGAGTAGATGTTTCTCCTGATGATTGGAAAGTTGAGTTTCATTTAAAGATTTTAGGTGCGTATGCTTGGTTGCCAAAAGCATTTCTTTTAAAAAGAAAAATTAAGGAAAAATTAAATGTCAAATTTTAACGTAGAAATTGATAATATTAATGAACAACAATGGTCAATTTTATTAGAACAATTTAATGATGCAAGTTTGTATCAAACATGGTCGTATGGAGCAATTCGTTGGGGTGAACATAATTTAAGTCATTTAATTTTAAAACAAAATGAAACAGTTGTTGCAATGGCGCAATTAAGAATTGTTAAGAAACCTATTATTGGAGGTATTGCATATATTCGTTGGGGTGGTTTGTGGCAAAGAAAAAATCAAGAAAATCAAAATGATATTTTTAAAGAAATGATTGTTGCACTTAAAGAAGAATATGTAAAAAAACAGGGTTTGTGGTTAAGATTATTACCCAATATTAGAGAAACTGAAGGGCAACCCTATATTGAAATATTAAAACAAGAAGGATTTCAACATAATATTCCCTTTGAAGGAGGAAGAACAATTTATGTTGATTTAAATTTGCCTTTAGAAACGTTAAGAAATAACTTGCAATCGCGTTGGCGTAGTTATTTGAAAAAAGTTGAGCAAAGTGAGTTAAAAATAGTCGAAAATAAATCTCAAGAAGAGCTATATGAAGTCTTTTCAAAAATGTATCGAGAAATGCACCAACGTAAAGGATTTGTAGAATATGTCGATATTGAAGAATATCGTATTTTACAAACGAAATTACCTAAACAATTTAAAATGAAAATTTTAGCGTGTGAATTAGAAGGAGTTCCTCAGGCTGCAATTATTTGTGCAGCATTAGGAAATATGGGCATTTATGTATTAGGTGCAACCAGCGATGAAGGTTTGAAAAATCGTGGTTCATACTTATTGCATTGGAAAATGTTAGAATGGTTAAAAAGTGAAGGTTATCATTGGTATGATTTGGGAGGAATTGATCCAGATAAAACACCTGGAACAGCACAATTCAAATATGGATTAGCAGGTAAATTAGGGATTGATTCTAAGCCAATTGGACAATTTGATATTTGTTTTAATCCGTTAAGTAAATTAACCATTAAAACCTTAGATGGATTAAGAAACTTGCAACGTTTAATTAAAGAAAAAAACTAAATTAAGGAAAGAAAAATGTCACTTTCTTATGTTTTAATGACTTCTGCACGAAATGAAAGTAAATATATTGAAGGAACGCTTAAATCAGTTGTTTCACAAGAGATTTTACCTCAAAAATGGGTGGTGATTAGCGACGGTTCAACTGATGGAACTGATGAAATTATTCAAAAGTATGCAAATCAATATTCCTTTATTCAATATGTTCGCGCAGAACCTAATTTAGAACGTAATTTTGCTTCTAAAGTTTTCGCATTACAAATTGCTTTAAATATTTTTAAGAATGAAAGCTATGATATTATTGGAAATTTAGATGCAGATATAACATTTAAATCTAATTATTTTGTTGAAGTATTGAAACGTTTTGAAAACGATCCACAATTAGGTGTTGCGGGAGGAGTTGCTTATGAAGAACATGGAGGAAAAGTTGTTCCTTTAGAATATTCATTTGATATGAATGTGTTGGGAGCAAATCAAAACTTTCGCAAAACTTGTTGGGAGCAAATAAGTGGTTATCGTGCTTTATTACGAGGTGGAGAAGATGCATTAGCGGATTTAATGGCAAGAATGTATGAATGGAAAGTGCGTTCCTTTCCTGAATTACAATTAATGCATCATCGTCCAATGGGGGTTGGAGAAGGTCGTTTATTGAAAGCAAAATATGGGTTAGGAAGATTAGATTATTCATTTGGTTATCATCCTTTATATGAAATAGCAAAATGTATTTCTCGGTTAAAAGAACCTCCTTTCATAACTGGAAGTATGGCGAGATTACTAGGTTATTCAATTGCAGCCTTAAAAAGAGAATCTTTGGCAATTCCAAAAGAAGCCGCAATGTTTTTAAGAAAAGAACAATTACAACGTTTAAAGATTGTTTCAAACAACAAATCATGATAGTTATTATAAATTTTGAGGAATACAGATGAAAATTGGTTTAATTGGTTGTGGAATTATTGCAGAAACACACGCAATGGTTCTAAAGAAAGTGAAACCTGATGCGCATTTAATTGTGTGTGATGTTAATCTTGAGGCAGCAAAGAGTTTTGCTCAAAAAATCAAGGCTCAAGGTGGTGTGTATGCAAATATTGACGATCTTTTAGAACAAGAACGTCCAGATGTTATTCATATCATGACACCCGTTTCTACACATTATGAAACCACAAAGAAAGCGTTATTAGCAGGTTGCCATGTTTATTTAGAGAAACCTTTGACAGAAACGCCAGAGCAATTTAGTGAATTGCATGAGTTGGCAAAACAAAGAAATCGTATTTTAGCAATGGGTTATAGCACGTTAGGAATGCCCGTTGTAATGCAAGCAAAACAATTGGTTGATTCAGGCAAATTAGGGCGTTTAATTGCAGTGCATTGTGATTTCATGTGTGCGTGGGGTGGAAATACCATTCCAGAAGAAAAACCCGACCATTGGACTTATACTTCAAAGGGAGGAATTTTGCAAAACATGGTTGATCATCCAGCGAGTTTAATTGTCGATGTTTTAGATAATCCCGAAACATTGCAATACCAATATCATTATGCACGAAGAAACTTGTTACCTTTTGATCCGCCCGATCTATTACACATTAGCTTACAAAATGATGATCAAATGGGTTCATTAACGCTTTCTCTTGGACATGGAAATGGGCATCGAATTGCTAATTACTATTTAGAGAAAGGAACGATTACAATTGATATGACGCGACAATTATTTAGCGTTATTCAAGGGAGTGGACCGCCAAATATCATTAAGAAAACCCTTTCAGGTATTACAAGTGGTTTCTCATGGGCGGGCGGTTCTATTGGAAATGTTTTTAAAGTAGCAACGGGTAAATTGCGTCGTGCACCTGGTATTTTTAGTTTGATAGAAAACTTTTATCAAACTATTGAAGGTCGCTCTCAATTATTAGTGAAAGAAGCGATTGCTTTTCAAATGGTTCAAATGTTGGATAATATTTGGACAGATATAAACAATCACCCTTTGCAAGATTAAAATAGGAGCGATTTCATGAAGATTTTAATTACGGGTTTCTCTGGCTTTGTTGGAAATCAGGTTGCTAAAGCGTTGAAAGCCCAAGGGCATTCATTACGTATCTTATTGAATAAACACACGATTACGCGCCGTGAATATAAAGCATGGGGTGATATTGAAATTGTTTGGGGAACGTTTCATAAACCTGAAATTGTTCAGCAGGCTTTGCAAGGAATTGACGTGGTTGTACATAGTGGTTGGTCTTTTAGTCCGCCAAATGTCGTTCGTCCAACCGTAAATGAGCAAGGAACGCGCTTATTATTTGAGGAAAGTGTAAAAGCGGGCGTGAAGAAATTTATTTTTCTAAGTTCTATTGCTGTGTATGGAATGCAATCCCAACGAGAAGAAACTATTTCAGAGCAATCTGCGTTTGCAACAGGTGAGCAAGCAGATTTCATTTATGCCGCAGAAAAGATTTCAACTGAGCGTTGGTTACAAGAACAAGATACCTCAAAAATGCCTTTAATTATGTATCGCCCCGGACCTATTTTTGATGAGAACAAAGGACCAATCAAAGGCGGGATTATCAAATTAGGACCTTGGCATATTGGATTAAACATTGGAACGGGTAAAAATCAAATCCCTTATGTTCATGTGAAAGATGTTGCAAATGCGATTGCATTAGGGGTAGAAAATTTAAATACAAGCACCACGTTAAACATTGTTCCATCTGAAGAATTGACTTTGAAGAATTGGATTAGAGTTTGGGGGCGTTTCAAAGGTGTTAATTTGCACCCCGTTTTGTTACCCACTTCTTTGATGAAAGTGGTTAATGTAGGTGTGAAGTTTTTGAAGAAAATGCTCGGTAAAAGCGGCGATATTCAATATGTTATTGCAACTTCCACTTGTGATATGCTTTATACGAATGAAAAATTAAAGCAAGAATTAACGTGGAACGATGATGTCACTTTACGTTATACTAAATTGATTTAATTTCTAAGGGGCATGAAAGTGCCCTTTATTTCAAAAGGATACATACAATGTCAGCGCGTATTGCAATGGTTGCCTTTTCTTATTATTTATTTGAACCGCGTATTCGTCGTGAAAGCGAAGCATTAGCAGATGCTGGGTATGAAGTCGATGTCGTTTGTGTTCAAAAAGAGGGAGAACCGCGTGAGGAAATCGTTCATAATGTTCACATTTATCGAATGCCATTACAAAGAAAACGTGGCTCTAAATTAAGATATATTTGGGAATATTTCTATTTCACTTTTTCAGCATTTCTAAAAATTACGTCTTTACATTTCAAAAGAAAATATAAAATTATTTGTGCGCATAATATGCCCGACTTTCTCGTTTTTACGGGATTAATTCCACGTTTGATGGGTGCAAAAATCATGTTAGATTTACATGATCCGATGCCCGAAGTTTTTATGACCAAATACGAGAAAGATGAAACAAATTTTATTATTCGTACCTTAATTTTTTTAGAGAAAATAAGCGTTAAATTTTCTAAAGAAGTTTTTACACCAAACATTGCATTTAAAAACCTTTTTTTGCGCAGTTGCCCCGCAGAGAAAATGCACATTGTGATGAATTCTCCCGATGAGAACATCTTTACGCCTAGAAATCCCGATAATAAACCCGATCCAAATAAATTTATAGTAATGTATCATGGATCAATTGTTGAAAGAAATGGGTTAGATATTGCTTTGTTTGCGATTGAAAAACTAAAAGATAAAATCCCTAATTTAATCTTTCATGTTTATGGTGAAGGTGACTTTGTTCCTCGTTTTTTAGAATTAATTAAAGAACTACAGATTGAAAATTGCGTTAATTATCACGGACAAACTTCATTAGAAAACATTGTTGCAGCGTTAGAAAAAGCAAATTTAGGGGTAGTTCCAAATAAATCAAATGCTTTTACGCAACTCAATGTTCCTACACGGATTTTTGAATGTTTAAGAATGAATAAACCAGTCGTTGCACCCGCCACTCGAGGCGTATTGGATTATTTTGATAAAAGTAATCTATTTTTATTTGAACCTGGTAATGCTGATGATTTAGCAAAAACCATTTTAGAAGTTTATGAAAATCCTGAACAACGCCAAGCAATTTTAGAAGAAGGAATTAAAATTCTTCAAGAACACGCTTGGGAAAATGAGAAACAACTTTGGATTAAAGTCTTCGATCAATATACGGTTTAAATTATGTTAAAACATTATTTTTTAATATTGGTTTTATTAGCCAGTAATTGGGTGAATGCTCAACCCACTGCAATTTTAATGAGTGAAGAGAAAAACTCTATTTATCAACAGCAATTAGAGTTGGTAAGCCGTTTCTATGGTTTTGATATTCAACAAACGTCATTTAATATTGAGCAACTCACACCTAATTCTGAGGTATTTTTGTTAATTTTAACTGAGCAAAGTTTAAAGCAAATTGATCCAAATAATTTCTTTAATATGCTTTCAAAAAACTTTCCTCAAATTCCTGTTTTAATAGTTGGTTTAACGCCTGAACTTTCTTCTGAT
>JFJP01024610.1_pt1 | contig 14985 bp, 9 predicted proteins | sample 431651 | NCBI WGS metagenome assembly JFJP01 (sample SAMN02602958, study PRJNA72255) | Microbial mat metagenome, whole genome shotgun sequencing project. | biome: fresh water; feature: sink hole; material: water; isolation source: purple microbial (photo- and chemosynthetic) mats found in...
ATCAATGATCTGGGTGATCAGGATTTCCAGATTTTTTAATGGCGGCCTGCCAGGCGTTGTGCGCTGACCACCCAGACCCGCAGGCCCGAAGCCCGCAGCTGCGTCTGGCGAGAAAGGCCCGAAGCTGCGCGGCCAGCAGTCTGCAGGGTCGCTGCACGGACCGCAGACAGCCAGTTCGTCGAGTAGGCCACCTTTACCATCGGGAGAAAGCAGACTGCTTGAGACGCGGGACGGCCTCTTCCAGCGGAACATGGTCTGGCTGCAGAAGAAGAACGCGAGTCTCTCGAAGCTGCGAGACCAGCGCGCGACGTTCGAGCAGGCCGAGTGCACCTTCCAGCCGGTCACCCACGAGTTCGTCCGCGAAGAGCTCTTGCCGCTGGAGCTGCTGGCCGAGGCCTCCGAGCCCGAGTGCCGGCTGGTCTTCGACGGGAAGACGTACGACTTGGCGCGGGAGAAAGGCTTCCCGCTCTTCTTCGACCAGCTCGCGACCCAAAGAAAGCAGCGCAGCATCTTCAAGCGGTTCCGCGACTTCAGCCAGCTCGCCGGTCAGCCACTCAATTAACTTTAACTCCGACGATCCGCCTCTTCTAGCCGCGCTCCGAGGCGCGTCTGGCCCGGCCCTGCAGGTACTCGAAGATGAGGCAGTCCTTCGAGGCCGGGATGTCGAACTGGGCCTTGAGCAGACTCAGCAGCGGGCTGCCCGTCCTGGTCATCCGAAGCTACTGCGCAGGCGGAGGCGTCTCTGCCGGGGAGAAGCCGCGGGCAGGGGTCGCGCGCAGCGGCGAGTCTGCTGGCGGTTCTGCCGCGAGCAGCTGCAGACAGGTGAGCAGGTCTGGGTCGATGCAGCGCACGTGTCTCCGGCGCAGCTCGCACACGAACTGACGGTCCTGCTCGTCTGCCTCGGTCGGCTGGGAGGAAGCCAGGCCGGGGTTGATGACTCCCGTGAGGTACCGGCGGACCGCTGTGCCGGTCGAGTCCTCCGGCTCGGGGGCTTCTGCCGGGCCGGGTGCGGACTGGCGGGGAGTCAGGGCCGCGCGGGGCGAGTAGTGCACCTGGTACGAGAGGTTCGCCATGACGCGGTGCAGGTCGAAGTTGTACGAGCAGACGAAGTCGCTGAGCTGCTGCAGCGTCCAGCACGCGGTGCCCGGGTCTGCGGCTGCGACGCGCGCGTCTAGCTGGTCGATGGCTTGCTGCGCGATGGCCTGCCAGTCGCTCGACCGGTCCACCAGCTCGTTCTCGGAGTACCTGCGCGCCTCGGCTGCTTCTGCGCCCCGCGAGACGGTCTCGAGCCTCGCGACCACGTGCAGCACCCACGAGCAGAAGGGCAGGTCCGGGTCTGCGTAGCGGATGTGGTCGAAGAAGCGCGCGCCGTCGAGGTACTGGCCGACCTTCGACTTCTCGGTCGCTTCGATGATGAAGGGGAAGCTGCTGAAGTCCGAGAACTCGACCATCTGCTTGCCCAGTCTGTCCGCGACGCTCTGGTCAGTCTCTTGTTCACGGTCGAAGAAGCTGTCGAAGTTGTTCAGCAGGAATATTTTCTTCTGCGGCTTCGGCGACTCCTGGTCCCAGTCTGGCTTGTCTGGGCCGGGCTGGCTCGCCTTGAAGAACTGGCAGAAAGGCGAGAGGGTCGGCTGCTCGTTCTGCTTGCGCGTGGAGGGGCCGACTGCCTGGGACTTGACTGCTTCGGCGTACTTCTTCTTGAGGTCTGCGAAGGAGTTGAACCAGGTGCAGTCGATGCACTCGAGGTGGTAGCCGTTCTCCTGGCAGACCGCTTCGATCGCCGTGGTCTTGCCGACGCCTGCCTTGCCCACGAGCACGAGACAGCGGTAGGAGTGGCCCCGGTGGTCTTGGATGCGGAACTTCTTGTCCGAGGAGCGGAACTGCAGGTCAGAGTCTGTCTCGGCGAAGAGGCTTTTCTCCGCAGCTTCCTCTTTGCGCTCGAAGAAAGTGAGGACCCACTGGCGCACCTTCTCCGCGTTCTCTGCGCTGAAGAGCTGGTCGGTCGAAATCGGCCGGTACTTGCGCTGCCAGCTCTGTCTGCGGGAAACCAGCAGGAACCGCAGCAGGTACTTCTTGAAGACCTTCTCGCGGCGGTCCACCTGCGACTCGAACTCCTGCGACTCGGCCGCAGAGAGGCCTGCTGCCAGCGCGCGTTTGAGGCTCTGCCGCACGACCAACCTATCAAAGTCGATCGCGCCAAAACTCTTCGTGAGAGAGAATCGTTGGACTGGGTTCGCACAGACCGGCCGGTTCTCGTCTTTCGGTTCGCGCGTCGCGGGCGGCCGGCAGACCTGCTCCTGCTGCGACTTGACGGCCATGAAGTTCCCTCGCTGCCAGTACTTGTCGTAGAGGTCGATGCTGGTCTTCTCCTTTGGCTTCTGCGGTTTGCTCTTTCGCACCGATTCTTTTGCTCGCATTTAGTATCAAATTAGAATGAATCGAGACTACATTCAAAATGAATCGACGGACTCAGCTGGTGCTCCCCGAGGTCCGCTTCGGCCAGCACACTGCTGCTCTCGGCTTGAATGCGCTCGCTGTCGTCGAATTAATAAAATTCAGGCCAAAAATTATAATCTCGAATTCTTTTTGAACGCGAGTTCGATGGCTCTCAACTCAGTTGAGAGGTAGCTAGCGGATTGAATTTTCTCTTGAGATCACAATTCATGATGGTCGAAGTTAGGCGCACTCGTCTGCTTCTTAAACTCCTAGGATAGCCCACCTAAGCCTGCCTCGTCTCTGCTTCTGGGAGTCCGTCCGTGCTCGCTGCGACACTCTGCAGCTCACCAGGCCAACTGCGACTGCTTCGCGGATTAGTAATGCAAGACATCATCGACCAAGAGCTCGACCAGTCGCGCGACAGCCAGCCCCCGGCAGACTCCCGACACCAGCAACCGATCGACGCAAAGCCCGCCAAACCGCACCTCAGACTCGACGAAGAAGACGAGATGAAGACCGTCAAGATTCAGATCGGAGTCAAAAAACCCCACACCGAAGATCCCCTCGAACTCAGGTCCGTCTTCGACCAAAGACTCCCTCACTCCACTGGCAAACTTAACCTATCGAACAAGAAGCAGACACGAAGCACCACTCAGCAGTCTGATGTTCGAGACCGACACGGACCAGACCAGCCAGAAGACCAGTCGCACAGAGTGAAGGAATCTCTGCAGGAGTACGAGCGGATATCTCTGCAGCGAGAAAAACAGCGAACGATGAGCAACACGCCAGTGTCGAATCTGCTGGGCAGCACCAGAACCAACACGAGCAACAGAACAAGAAGCAACCAAACAGAAACGGCGATGACTGTTGAGGGCAGCAAGCAAGCAGACCCGTCGAAGATAGCGACTCCGAAAGAAGAGCCGAAGGAAGACTTCATCTTCTACGAACGAGAGACAGCCCACACCTTCACGAGCTACATGACGTCCAAAGATATCCACCTCATGAAGAAAATAGCGAACGTATACTTCTTGCTGCTGTTCATCCACTCAGCCATCTTCTCGATCGTCGCTCTTGTCCAGTACACCGAGAGCAAGCACAGACTCGGACTGGGCACCTCGGTGGTCTACTACCTCTACTTCGGACTCGCCATGCTGCTGCGGTTTTCCTTCTACATCTTCACGCAGCTCGAGCTGCACGGGAAGATCCTGTACACCTGGAAAGTACCTGCATCTGATGCAGATCCCCCACTTGATTCCGATGGCTGTCATCCTCACTCTGCCGAGTCTGCAGGTGGGCTACTACAGCTACGGGTACAAGAGAGAGAAGCCGATCAGTCTGGTGTTCAAGACAGCTCGCAGCTCGCAGCTATTATCTGTGAGGCTGGGCATCACGTTCATCGCATACGCTGCGCTGTTCTTTGCCAGCTACTGCCTGCAAAAAGGGTTCGCTTTTGGTTAGCTCAGACTGCAGACCTGCAGGAAAGAGAAGACTGGAGCTTTCATCAAGAGCTGGAACTCGCTGCTGCAGCTGCTGTTCTGGCTGTTGATCGCTGCTCTGATGATTATAAGTATGATCGTCATCTGTTCGCAGAACCCAGTGGTAGTCGCTGCTTGAGTGAGGCGAACCTTGGACTGTTCTTCGAAACCCTGACCTTGGTGAGTCTGCTGCTATCCTCTGCGACCATATCCGTACTGAACAAGCGACTGGGCAGAAACCTCATGGAGTTGCCGCTGCCGCCTCCAGAAGACCGACCCGAAGAAGCAGAGTCTTTGAAAGAGCTGTCCGGCCAGCCTCAGCCGAGCCACAAGCAGGGGAGACGAGCCTAAGCAGACTGCATCAATCACGAGTAACCCGATCAAGTGCGCAGAGCAGCTTGCGAGGAGAGTAGGATAGAACTGGGTCTGTCCCGGACTTTAAAATAATTCGATGACTAATTTTCTCAAGTACGGAGACCTGGTCGTCTTCTACCACAGCACCGACGACAGGATGGCGAGACCCAACAGCCGCATCTCCTACAAGACGCTCGACCGCACGGGAGGCATTCTCACAGCCATGGGCTACATCGACTCTGGCCTTTATTTCCAGCAGTTGCCCGACAGCAAAGAGTTCGACCAGAAGCAAGCGAGGACTGCCAGCACCTTCGCGGGGCTGCACGAAGGCGTCTTCAAGATCACTCCCCGGCTGAACTACGACACGCACAAAGAGTTCAAGAAGATCATGGACCGATACCGCAGCCTCGAAGAAGTCTCGAAGCTGTCGACGAAGGAAGAAGAGGTCTCGAAGTTCCAAGCCATCAAAGAAGACCTGGCATTCCGCTCCTCTGTGCTGCAAGACCGACTGAAGAAAGAGCAGATGCTCAACGCATCGATCGTCAGGGAAAGTCTCGGCACGCCCATAAAGTACGGCACCGAGATCCAGCTCATGCACCTCGACTCCAGCTCGTTCATCGCGGCCTCGAAGCAAGCATCTCGCACCGAAACCATCGGCTACAACATCTACCTCTCCAACTGGTTCTCCTCCAGCATGATCTTCCAGCTCATGCCCAGGTACAAGTCGCGACAAGAGGGCGACTCCATCCAGATCAACGACTACCTGCTCATCAAGAACACCAGCAGAGACGGCTTCATCGACATCAGCGAGTCGAACGAATACGACATCTTCGACGACCGCTTCTTCGGGTCTCACGAGAACCCCTACTGCATCGACACGCAAGTCATCGAGCAGCGCGCTCCCCGAGTCACCGCGTACCTGGCGCAGGAAGCGAGAGCTGCCTTCCAAGTGCTGCTCTACCGCACCTACAACGAGTCGACCGAAAACGAGCTCTTGCGAGGAGGAGACTTGGTCAGGGTATCGCACACGGAAATAGATGCTGACCTCTGTGCAGACATCGCCTACTCCCCCGACAGACGCATCGAGGTCTTCTTCAGGAAGTACGAAGGCGAGTACAAAGAAGAAACCAACAGTGTCGCTTCTTACTTCTACCTCGAACACGAAGTCCTCGACAAGGCGGGAGAAAGCTTCAAGCTGGGCAACCAAGAGTCCGAGTCGCCCCACGCTCAGAACATCCAGCTGCGCCACTTCCTCACCAACAGACTCATCACCAGCTCGCAGAATGCAGAAAGCGACAGCTACGATCTGATGCTCGCAGACAACGTGGGGGAGCAAGAGAAGAGTCTCAAAGTCGTCTTCGAGCCTGTCGTGCGGAGACTGCCGGTCTTGGTCAACAATCAAACGGTATTCGTCAAAGAGATCAGCAACGGAGCATACCTGCGCTACAACAAAGCCAAGATCCTCATCAGAGACTCCGAAGTCTTGATGCCGCTGCTCAAATCGACGGACCCCGAGTACGAGTTCGCGCCTCTGAACGAAGGCGACCTCAACGAACGCAGGTATGCCGCGAGCTTGCTGCGAGACTTCAGCTCTGAGAACGCCTACCAGATATCGCGAGTGAGCGCCGAAGAGTACCGCGAGTGCATGTTCCTGCGGTCTGCGCTGCCTCTGCTGAGACACCTGGGCATGATATTGAAGCGGAACTCGAACCAAGAGATCGAGTTCAAGCGGTCGATCTTCGAGAAGGTGCAGAGGGCCTTGCAGATGATGATCTGTTTCCTCTTCGACAAAGAAGACACCACCTTCTCGGAGTACTTCGACATCGAAGACGAGCCGATCGTCCGCAGACAGAAGATGTTCCGCGACAACGGCATCATCACTTCACTCATCGATGTCGTCTACAGAACCTTCCGCTACAGAGTCGCCACCTGGGATAGTCTGCAGGGCTTCCCCGACCTCCTGGACACCCTCAAGTTCGCTCAAACGACGATGCGGTATGCCATCAAAGAGTACAGACCCAACGAACTCTACCTCTCCCAGTGGATCGCCTTGATCACCGAACAGAGCATCCAACTGCAAGGCTACTCGGACATCAGCGCAGGTCGGACGCTGATCGAGCTGATCGACAACAACAAGAGGATCTTGGAGACCAGGATCAGCCAGAAGACTATCCAGAGGTTCGTCGACTTCTTGCTCGAGAGCAGAGACGCGCACTTCGTCGACATCCTCAGAGTCATCTGCATCTGTGACAAACAGCCGATGATTCGCAACCAGAAAGAGATCGCAGAGATGCTGCTCAACGACCCTGGTGCGAGAGAAAGACTCGTCTTCGAGCTCACTGCTGACCAGCTCGACGGCGTCTTGTTCCAGTTCGACATCATCGAGATGCTGCCGCTTCGAAACCTCGAAGTACACAGTCTCACCAACGATGGCGGCAAGCTGTACAACTACGTCGTCGTGATGACTCGACTCCTCGCTGACCTCTGCAAAGGCAGAAACTACGTCGCCATCGACTCTCTCCACCAAGACTTCTCTTTCGAAGTGTGCTTCGAAATCGTGTCTAACGAAGAGTACCCCAGATCGCTGCGTGATGCGTTCTGCACGCTCATGTGCACCTTGTGGGTCGACGTCTCTCCTTTCCAGAGGATCGAACTGCCGATAAAGATCAAGGTCTGGGATGAGAACAAGTCCATCGACCTCAACGTCTTCCAGAACAAAGAGATCGAGAAGTTCTCCGGCCTCAAGAAGTACATCATGGACTACCTGCGAGACATCAGAAGAGACACTGCCTTCGAGATGAAGCGAGCGCTGGTCCACACAGACGAGCGGACGGAGAACAGGTGGTCGCTCGACCTTGCGATTCTCCGACTGACCGAACTGATGCTCAAGCTTGGCATCGTCAAAGAAGTCGCGGAGATCAACCAAATCCTCACATACCTCAAGAACTACCTCAAGGCGGAGAAGAGCCAGAAGAACAAAACCTTCGGCCTCGGCAAGACCTTCTCGAGAGCAGTCACGCTCTTCAACACAGTCAGCTCGACCAAGAACAGCCTCGTCCAATCAGACGAAGAAGAGACCTTCCAAGAGATCGAAGTGCCGTTCCTCGTCGCAGAGTGCAAGCGGAAGGTCTGTGAGATCCTCGAGTTCGGTCTCTTGAGGAGCAACGAGCTGCGCATCGTGCTCTATCTGCAGTCGTTCAAAACAGCCATCGAAGAACTCGACCCCCAGGTGCTCTACTTCCTCGACCAGATCATCGCTCACTCAGACGAAAACGGAGAAGCAAGCACTCAAGCCAACACGGTGCTCGCGAGCATACTGGGCAAGAGCAGCGAAGAACACAGACTGCAGCTGACCAAGAAGATGGACGACCTCTTCTTCAAAGTGACGAAAGACGGCACGGACATAAAGATCGACAAAGAAGAAGAGCTGCTCAGCTCGCTCGTCGAGCTGCTCCTCTACAAAGACCCCAAGATCAAGCTGTCTTCTCTCAACATGCTCCACTCGCTGCACAACCAGCGACACCTGCTCGGCACCTCTGTCTTCGAGCTGCAGATCATCGACGACGAAGGGTCGCTCGAACACTTCGAGAGAGCGAAGGAGTACTGCATGGCGATCAACACTCTCGGCGACACCATCGAGAAGTGGAGCCAAGAACCCGGCGGCCCCGAGATGACGAGTCTGGCAGTCATCTTGAACAAGATCTACCGCTCACTGCTGAACATCCAGAAGAAGAACTTGCCCGACAAGTCCGACAGAGTCATTCTGCCCGAGATCTTGAACATCACCTACAAGTTCAACGAAGCCTTCGCCAACCTCAAAGGCACAGACCAGAACACCCTGAACGTCACCGACAGAAGCCCGTCGAACCTCAAGCCTCCGAAGAGCTCGGGCATGGCGCGGATGAGCGTCGACATCACCGGCATGTTCGGCGGCAGGAGAGCAAAGGTGTCGGCCACCTACCTGGACCTCAAGAACCAGATGAACCTCACAGACATCCACCAGTACCACATGGACTCCGAGTCTGAAATCATCGACCCCTTCGAACAAGACCTCTTCAGAAACAGCGGTATCTACGACGGCCTCATCAAAATCGTCAAGTTCGACTCGGAGTCGATCGGCAACCACACGAGGAGCGAAGAAAGCGTGCACATCCTCAGAAAGATCTACCGCATCTTCGCCAAGTCGTCCAAAGACAGCATGCAGAACAAACACTACTTGACCAAGTTCATCGATATTGTCATCTTCAAACACTTCCAAGAAGCAGGTGTCGACCTCAACGCATCTTTTTTGGTCCGAGAACTGGTCGAAGACAATAAACTCATTCTCTTGGACGAAGCAAAAGTCACCTGGGTCGTGGATCAGGTCTGCAAAATAAACTCGAACCTCGACCCCAACGATATCCGAAGAGCCTTCCACTTCTGCATTCTGCAGCGAATCCTCCACTACAAGAAGCTCATCCTGAGGAACAACCAGAACATCATCCTCACCAAACTGGTCAGCAAAGACTACCCGAACCTCTTGATCTCTTTCGAACAGAGCGACTCCAAACGAGACGCTCTCATCGGAGCGCTGAGCATCCCGCTGATCGGCCATGTCGCGAAGATCGGAACGAAGGACGTGCTCGTTCTTCCGCACGTCATCTGCTTCGCCAAGAGCAGTCTCGATCTGCTGTCTGCTTGTTCAGAAGAAAAGAACCCTTTCGGAGAAACTGTCTGTCAAAGCCTCCTCGCGATGGAGACGATCAGCACGATGCTGGGCAGTGCGAGCATCTGCATGCCTCTGAAGCACTCGCTGGTGAAGTTCCTGTACTTCGCTCACCTGGACCACGACAGAGAAGTACCCTACCACATGGTCGAGGTCTTTCTGCGCACCTTCGAGAAGCTGGTCGACGAGTACAGGTACTGCATGAAGAAGTCATACCTCAGTCTGCTCGACGGGGTCGACATGGAGCTGCTGATGGTCGTCACCCACGAAGCCTACACCTCATGGCAGCAGGTCATCGAAGACTACCTCATGATCATCCTCGACTGCTTCCAAAACATCGTCAAGCGAAACCTCGGCCTCGTCTTCGACTCAGAGCCGGCCAAAGCGTTCCTCAAGAACCAAGAGAACATCTTCAAGATCACCTCCGAAGAGCGGATGACTCCGAACTCGAAGGTTTTGGAGAGGAAGATCGAAGACATCATCAAACAGATGCAGAACAGAAACAGAGGCAACTACGTCGGCAAGATGATCCAGAGCATCGACAGACAGAACGGACAGGACACCACCAAGGCGAACAAAGAAAGCGCTGCTGCGAACCAGCGAGCGATTCTCCGCAGCTCGAAGGTGAAGACGAACATCGGCTCGAGGATCGGCCTCTTCAAGAAGATCGAAGCGCTCATCGAGCTGTACTTCAGCAGCAGAGAGTTCAAGACCAGGTGCTTCGAAGAGTTCTACGAGCTGGTGACCAACCTCTCGATGACGCAGCAGTACTTCGCCAGTGCGAAGACGAAGGTCGACTGGAGCAAGCTGGTCAGCTCCATGGCGGGCTTCCTCAACAACTCGCTGCTCGAACAAAGCAGCTCATCGAAGCAGTCTTCGAACATGATCGTCGGCATCAAGATCTTCCGCAACTACCTCGAAGGCGAAGAGCTCACGAAGTACCCCTCGGAGCCACCGAACATCTTCCCCGACAGACACTGGAAGGTCAACAAGCCGGCCATCAAGTTCCGCCAAGAGCAGCTCTGCAGACTGGGCATCTTCGAGTTGATCTGCAGAATCATCAGCTTCTCCGACTCGAAGCAGCTCATCAAAGAAGCGCTGCTCCTCAGCCTCGCGATGCTCTGGGGCGGCCACAGCGACTCCCAGGCGGTCTTCCTCTCCTTCGTCGAGTCGGACTCCGAGAACAGACTCATGTGCAGACTCAAAGACATCATGCTCGAGTCGTTCGGAGTCGTCCAGAAGAACATGGAAGAGAAGAACGCCCTCGCCACCCGCGACTACCTGATGAACCAAGACCCGAGCCTCTCGCTGCGGCAAGACCTGGAGAAGGAAGGCGAGCGAGACAAGCTGCTGCAGAAGATCCGCAACGAAGTGGAAGACTTCGAGATGAACCAGGTGCTCTGCGCCAGTCTCTTCAAGTTCCTCCACCTGCTCTGCGAAGGCCACAACAACGACGTGCAGAACATCCTCCGACTCCAGAAAGCTGCCGCGACCGGCTCGGTCAACCTCATCGCGACCACTGCGAGTCTCTGGGGCAGCTTCGTGAAGATCACCAACCCCCACTGTGCGAGCCTCGGAGAGATCATGCTCGACTTCATGATCGAGTGCATGCAGGGCCCCTGCGAAGGCAACCAGATGGAGCTCTACTCGAACAAACTCATCGAGTTCTGCAAAGACTTCATGAGCGACTTCATGGGCGAGCGAGACTACGAAGTCAAAGGCTTCGACGAGAACAACTACCAGCTCGTCGACGGACTGATCGTCAAGTGCATCAAAGCGCTGCAGGCCATGGCCGAGGCGAACTCGCACAAAGAGATCTACCACACGATGGGCACCCACATCGAGATCAACTACCTGCTCTCGAAGCTCTCTTCGCACTTCGCGAACATCTTCGGAGACGTCATGGTCGACCCCGAGACTTCGCTGCTGCAGGCAGACATCTCGGAGCTGAACAAAAAGGTGCACGGAGAAGTCTTCAACAGCAGCTTCACCGAAGCCTTCGAGCTCTTCTTCTTCCTCAAGACCATCAACGACCACACCGACAAGTACCGCAAGAGTCTCAGCGAGCTGCACGGCATCGAAGCGCTCATCTTCTGCTTCTTCACGCACCACTCCGCGCACATCGAGATCGTCTTCAAGAACGTCTTGCAGAAGATCTACTTCGTCGTCCATCCGGCCTGCAAGTTCCTCGAAGACGACGAGAAGAACAAGTTCCTCGACACTGCCAACCGCAGCACGCCCGTCGAGAAGGTCAACGACTTCATCCAGCAGTCGCCCAAGTTCTTCGACCGCATCGACCAGATGGCCAACCTGCGCAAGAGGTGTCCCTGGGTTTCCGAGAACCTCTTCGTGCGCTCGAGGAACCTCTGCTTCCTCATCGTGCTGGTGATCAACCTCTACATGCTCTTCACTCTTGACAGAGAAGTCCGCGGAAACGTCATGCGACTCAAAGTCGACCCCTTCGGCAACGTCTTCCTCAAGCTGCTCGGCGTGCTGCACATCATCGCGAGCATCTGGACTGCAAGCATCTGGTCGCTCATCCACGTGCCGCTCGTGCTGGTCGACGGCTGGAGAGAGATCCTCAACGAGATCAAGAAGCTCACTCTCTCCATCGAAGAGACTGCAGAGAACAGAGTGCAGCGACAAGAGATGCTCTTGCTGCTCGAACAAAGCAGCAGCGACCTCACGAGCCAAGACATCCACCTGCTGATGACCTACAGAGCGAAGATCACTCGACGGTCCTTCAATCCAGGCAAGTTCGAGATCGGCGCCTTCAACGTCATCTTCCTCATGTCGCACAAGTACCTGGTCTTCTTCATCTTCTACACCACCGCTTCGATCCTCGCCATATCGCTCGACATCAAGATCTTGTACGTGCTGCACCTCTTCGAACTCATCGTAGCATCTCTTCACCGCAGAACATGTTCGACACCCTCCGCAACATCATCAGAGCCATCACGCACAACTACCAGCAGCTGCTGCTCACGGCTTTCCTCGCGATCATCCTGCTCTACTTCTACGCGCTCTTCGCCTTCCTCTACGTCGACGACACCTTCTGGACGCCGACAGTCATGCCCGTCGGTGAGAGCATGTGCAACACGCTGCTGCAGTGCTTCACCACAGTCATGGCTTTGGGTCCGCGGTAGCAGCGGCTGACCAGGTCTTCGGGTTCGGTCGGTGACGTCTTGCTGCGGCCGACGTACGGCGAGACGACTCCATACCGCATCAGATTCTACATCCGGTGGTTCTACGACGTGTCGATCTTCTTCATCGTCAACATCATCTGCATGAAGCTGCTCTTCGGCATCATCTTGGACACCTTCTCGCGTACTCGAGGCTGACCCAGAACTGAGAGACCAGAAGAACACGATCGAACAAGACAAGAACAACATCTGCTTCATCTGCAACCTCGACCGACAGATCGTAGCACCTGCTCACCCAGTTCGACAAAAACGCTGACGGCTTCGAAAACCACATCAAGCGCGACCACAAGCTCTGGAACTACCTGTACTTCCTCTACAGCTTGAAGAAGAAAGAGTCCACCGAGTACACAGGCATCGAGTCGTACGTCGCATGCCAGATCCTTTCCGACGAGATCGCTTGGATCCCTTTGGGTCGAGCGACGGTGCTGCAGAGACTCGACGAAGAGAAAGACGTGGTGCACGACCGACTGCTCTCGATCCAAGACGAGCTCACGCGCATCGAAGCCATCTTGAACAAAGCGTAGACTACTCACTGCCACTCACTACTATAGCATGACTAATTATTCGCTTACTATAATATATGATCGCGAAGCTCTACGGTTCGCTGGCGGATCACATCGATGGCGCGCCGAGAGTAGACAGCGTCTACAGACTGCTCATCACTCTCGGTGAAGGCAAGTTCGCCAAGTAGGCTGCTGTGAGCAGGGTCAAGCTGTGCTACCACACCGAAGAGAAGAAGTTCTACGCCATGAAGATCCTAAAGAAAGGCTTCAGCACCAACGAGCTTCGTGCCTTCATCAACGAAGTCGAGGTCATGTCGAAGCTCGCCGACAACACCTCGAGAGTGCCGCGCATCGTCGACTGCAGCTGCAAGGGAGAGTGCCAGAAGGCGGGCAGTCCCTCATTCAAGATCTGCTACTACGTCATGGAGGTCGCCGAGAACGGAGAGCTCTTCGGCCTGATCAAGTCGTCGACCTTCATGAGCGAAGACCTCATCCGCACTCTCTTCGGCAGAATCCTCGCGGGTAGCTCTCCCTGACCCAGCGCTCGTCTCGATCCACAGCGCAAACGTCTACCACCGCGACATCAAGACCGAGAACCTCCTCATCGACAGCAACTTCGACGTCAAGCTCTGCGACTTCGGCAGCTGCGTCGAGAACCCCGCAGAGGCCATGTTCAGGCGCAGACCGAACAGCCCCACCGCTCGCGACACCTTCGGCACTCTCGCCTACAACGCACCCGAAGTGCACTCAGGGGCAGAGAGCAGACTCTTCGACAAGTGCGACGTCTTCTCGCTCGGCTGCACGCTCTTCCTCATGGTCTTCAAGCAGCTGCCGTTCAAGCTCGCTCGGAGAGAGGACTACATGTACTCCATGCTCCAGTCCAAGTCTAAAGATGGCTACTGGAAAGAGTTCAAGCGAGGCATGGTCGTCTCGGAGGAACTCAAAGGTACGCTCTCCTCACCAGACCTGATCAGCAGACTGCTCGACCGAGAACCGCTCAACCGCATCTCGCTGGAGTCCATCATGTCGCACCCTTGGATGAAGCTCAAGCCGTTCCTCCTCGACCAGGCAGTCAACGAAGAGCTGCTGTCGATCTTTTCAGAGGTGTCGGAGAACTTCAAAGAGAAGGCGATGCAGGAGATCCGCAGGAAGGACTGGAGCAAGAACAAAGGCTTCCTCGCTCGCAGGTCTCGCCCGGGCAGCGCGTGCGACTACAAGAAAGAGATTAACGAGTTCCTCTTCAAGAGCCAGCAAGAGATCGACCAGCTGCTGCACAGATTCAAGAGGACACCTCTGCGGAAGATAACCGAAGACAGAGAAGAGCTCGGCCGCTACTTCGAAGACTCCTTCGCCAAGGCCGAGTCTCCGATCACTGCGACCTACTCGGTGACCGGCCGGCTCCGCAAGCTGTCGAGCTCCTCGAGCAACAACTCCGAAAAGAGCTAGGCGATTACTATCTTACAAATAAATAACATTATATGAGTGAAGCACTTGATCAGCAATATAATGTACACCGAGACTCGCAAGAACTTCGTCCTCAAGCTGCTCGCCTTCTTCAAAAGAGACGTCGAGGCGAAACTCATCTGCGGCAAGCTCTGCGACGAAGTCTCCAGAGAGAAGGTCCTCGGCTGGTCCTCCGACCCGGCCAACCGCACGCCTGCACTCGTCAAGATCACCCTCGGAGATGCGAAAGTGCCCCTCGCGCAGGTCACCTTCGAGCGACTGTCCGACGACATCGAAGAGTTCGAGGTCATCGAAGACCTGGACCGCTCCAAACGACAGGCCTACTTCGAAGCAGAAGCGATCAACAGCATCTTGCCAGACCTGCCTCTGGTCTGCAGGAGCCTCTTGACGGCCTCGGACATCAGCATGGTGGTCGAAGAAGCTCTGTCCAAAGCTTCCTGCAGCGAGATGGAGACGCAGACCTACAAGCACCGCAAAGACAAGCTCATATTCATCACAGTGCACAAGACACCGAACATCGCTCAGCTCCTCAAAGACTACGCCAAACGGAAGCTCAGAGATGATGTCACCCAGACACTCGACCCCAGAAACACAGACGTCACCGCCACACAAGAAGATCTCGACCTGCTCCTCACCCTCACAGACACCGCCACAAAGCTGCTCCCCAACACCCTCAAAAGCTCCACCCAATCATCGCTCGACCTCCTCAACCACTCCTCCAACTCCGCTTCTCGAAGAGACAAAGCAGCCTTGCTCAGAACCGTCGCCTCCAAAAAAGCCACCATCCCCGCGGTGCACGAGATCGACAACCACATGCTACAGACAGACGAAAGAGCAGTCGCAGA
>JFJP01012265.1_pt1 | contig 14984 bp, 11 predicted proteins | sample 431651 | NCBI WGS metagenome assembly JFJP01 (sample SAMN02602958, study PRJNA72255) | Microbial mat metagenome, whole genome shotgun sequencing project. | biome: fresh water; feature: sink hole; material: water; isolation source: purple microbial (photo- and chemosynthetic) mats found in...
CGTACATTTCGTAAATTTATGTCGTTGCGAGCCGCCGATCTTGTTCTTAGGCGGCGTGACAACCTCTTTTTACCAGAAATATTCCATACGATGAGAGATTGCTTCGCCCTATCGGGCTCGCAACGACATTTGTTCGGAGAGAATTTAATTCAGCTTTCAACGACTTCCTTGTTGTACCTGAAAGTTGAAATACATTAGGACAAGACGGCGTCTTGTCCTACGACGTTATCCAAACTTGAAGCCTGCTACAAAAAAAATTGTCATGAGCAGCAACAGCCCAGGCAAAACTTTTAGAATTGTATCTTTTGACAGGATGGGTTTCCCTGCTTTTAGGAACGAGAGCAATAATCCGCCGACGCCGATCAACGCGCCGCCAATGCCAACCAAAGCGAATGCGGGATTCATGACACCCTGAATGGAGAGGATGATGGGAAGCAGGAAAATGGTCATGCCTGCAATGCGTTCGCGATTTTGCATTGAGGTTGTACGGGTTAATGTCACGGCAAGAAAACCGCCAATGGTTAGGATCAGGTACAGGGTGCGGTAGACTGCGAGATGCTCCCAGACCAATCCCAGAGACAGGGCGAGGGGAATGATCGTCGAGACGATCACGACGACGGGTGAATCCAAAACATCAAAGCCGAGGATGATGAGCAGAAGCCCAGCCACAAGCAAAACGCCAAAGGCGATGGTGTAGGCAATGATGGGCGCGGTGGAGAGTTGATCAATGCCGACCACAATTTGATAGGCGGCAAGCAAGCCTGTGAGCAAAAGAAGAATACGGTCGAGCGCGGTCATTTTCATGATTAGAATGCTTTTGTGGCGAGGATAATCATCGAAGAGAGCATGTAGAGCGAGGCGTACTTGAACAGCCCAAAGTTGATCTGTTCAGACTGGGCGCGGAATGTGGCGAAGGCAAGCAGTAACAAACCAGCCGTCAGCACGGCAATGAGGCGCAAATACCCCGCGCTGATTCCGATCAGCGCGCTTGCCCAACCAATTGCCAGCGCGGCAAGCACGGAAGAGATCGCAATTGTGGCGCGGGTGAATGTCTCGCCATACGTGGATGGGAAAGTGGGGATGCCCGCGTTGCTGTAATCTTCGCGGAATTTGATCGAGAAGGTCAGGGTGTGGGTGGGAATCCAGAAAAGGATGGCGAGTGCAAGCAGGATGCCGACCAAATCAATGTGACCTGTGGCAAGCACGCGCCCCGCAAGAATGGGCATGGCGCCCGAAATGCCGCCCCAGACAATGCTCCATGCGGTGCGGCGTTTTAGCCAGAGTGTGTAAATGACCACATCGAAGAACCAGCCAGCAAAGACAACAAGCCCGAATACGGGCGCAATGAGAAATGCCCAGCCAACACCAAGCGCCGAGATTACCATGCCAACCCAAAACACTTCCCGTTGATTTAATTCGCCTGATGCGGCGGAGCGTTTGTGCGTGCGCTTCATTTTTGCGTCAATGTCGCGGTCATACCACATGTTCATGATGGTCGATCCGCTGATGGCAAGGAAAAGGCTGAAGGACATGCCGAGCAAGGTCAACATGCCGATGCGCGTGCCTGCGCTGAGATACCCCGCAATACCCGTTGCGAGCAGCAACCCTGTCTGCGAAGATTTGATGAGCGGAAAATATAGTTTGATTTTTGATTTTTGATTTGCAGTTTGCGATTGGACGGACATGAAAACTCCAGAGGGAAATAAACACAAATAGGCAGTTCAGCAATTACAGGCTGTAAGTATACCTGTCTATTTGTAACGTGTTTTGTAAGCATTCAAACGAAACACGAAACACATCATTCTCTTAACTCACTTAAAATTATTTCAACCTGTCTAGAATGATTTGAACGCTTTTTGAATAGTTTGATGATTCGCCTGAAACATCCAGATGCAGCAAATGTGAAGCGGGAATCGAATCCAGCCAGTCTGCGACGAAGGAATTGAACGCCGCCGTATCCTCACTTGTCGCGATGTTGATCCTGTTTCGAGCGGCAAGTCTCTGGCTGATGGTTTCTTCGGCGATGCTGAGCGAGATGATCAAATCTGGCGGTGGAAGCAGGCTGCGGGTATGTTCGTAAAACCGTCGGCATAGATCAAACTCCGCGTCGTTGATCCAGCCATGAGCGTGGAAGAGACGCGTGAAGCCGTGAAAATCCAGATCGAGTCCGCCATCCATCAGCGCGGGCAAATTTCCATTTCTCAGTTCACGTTCCTGCTCGGCGCGAAACAGCAGGTAATCCAATTGATTGGCAAGCGCATATTTTGGATCCTGTTTGAAGAGCGCCTGGAAGGGTCTTTCCTTGTGCTGTTCGTAGGCAATTGCAAAATCACGCTTTTGACACAAGGCGCGCGCAAGAGTCGTTTTGCCAACTCCGCTGGGTCCGACGATGACGATGAGTTTATTCATGAGTGTTTCCTATGTCATTGCGAGCCGCGCACTTGCTCTTTGCGGCGAAGCAATCTTCACATTATCACAGAGATTGCTTCGGGCGAAGTACAAGAGCGCCCTCGCAATGACATGATGCTAATTGCAAAACGCGGGCGCATCAAAGAAGTTGACTTCGGTAATGAACCAGCCCTGACTAAGTTTTTGAATGATGATGGTTTGCGGCAGCAGGCGCGGGTCGGCGCTTTGCATCAACTCGCCATTGGATCGGCGGTAAATGCTCGTGCTCCATACTTCGCAAGTATCCACTTCGAGGCTGGTGCTGCTGATGACGCGGATGTCGTTGATGTAGCTTTGGTAAAAATCCATTTCCGAGATTTGGGCAAAGCCCTGCTGATTGAGAGATGCGATGTCGCTTTCGAGCGTTGTGAAGATGTCGCCAGCCATGATTGGCGCGGCAATATCGGCATCACCCTGGCGATACGCCTCAACTTGAAGTTGAATGGCTTTCGTGATGAAGTCGCTTACTTCTTTGTTCAGCTCCGGCGAAACATCAACAGCCTGATCCGGAAAGAAAGGATCGCTGCCTTTTGCCACTTCCTGACCGTCACTTACGCCGTCCCTGTCCATATCTGCGTCCAGTGGATTCATGCGGTAGATGACTTCCACACCGTCATTGATGCCGTCGCCGTCGGTATCGGCTTTCTTCGGATCTGTGCCAGTGCGCAGAATCTCATCTTGATCTGAGATGCCGTCCTTGTCGCTGTCTTGATTTGCGCTGGGTGGCGGGGTTGCTCCCTGCGGAGGCGCCTCGGGTGACTCGGCAGGTTTGGCGGCAAGCCCGTAAAGGGACTGTGCGCCTGCAATATCATCCTGCCCAAGAAAGCGATGCGGTTCGGAATAGGACGGATACATCAGCGCGTTCGGGTCGTTGCTGTGATCCAATCCGAGGGTATGTCCGATTTCATGCGCGGCAACGGTCAGCAGGTCTACGTTTTGGGTTTCGCTATTGACCCATCTTTCTGCATCATCAAAGTGCAGAAAGACCTGCCTGTCTTGATATGGATTCGGATAGGATGCGTGCGCGAGCACATCGCCAGGACCGTCGAAGGGGTCACCGTCGCCGTGTTCGTCTTCTGCCCACCCGATGAGAATGTCTGCCTGGGCAGAATCAGCCACCTCGTTAAATTTGAGCGGGGTCTCATCTGCCCAAAGCGCAAAGGCGGCGCGGATCAGGTCGCGTTCGGTGTTTCCGTTAATTTTTCCAGTGCCATTGATGAAGTAGTACGTGATGCTGGTTTTCCCCCATTGTGAAATGGTTCGAAATTTCGCGACGGTTGCGTCACTCTGCCCTGCATCTGGGAGATTGTCGTAGCGAAAACTTGTTTGGGCTTGGGCGGATGGCGTGAGCGATGAGCAAGCCAGGGAAGTGATAAGCAGAATGATGAAAATTAAGAAGGTGTGTTTTAAAAATAGATAGCGCATGAGTAGACTCCTTTTTACCAGTAATTTATTTCTTATAGCACAGCGGAGATTTTGGATCATTGTGTTTTCGTAAGTATTGGGTAAATTCGCCTAACACCGTACTATTTGCCCATTATAATAATGGAATACGGACAATATTGGAGTTTGCATATGAAAGACCTTGTTGTTTTACTGCCTGATGATCCGATAATAAATTCTTTAAATTTCAAGCCATATCGAAATGCAGTTCTACGCCACGTAGTACCTTTTGTGCCAGAGGATGATCAACCTCAAACGATGGAAATAATTACTCCCTGGGGGGCAAAGTTGGAGGTCACAAAAGGCGATTTGCTTGTGAGCGAACTGGACTCGCCTGCTGACGTTTGGCCGGTTGACGCGCATATCTTTGATGAAACTTATATCATTACTGCGCCAGGGTTTTGTGTTAAACGCGCGATTACCTTGCTTGTGCCGCTAACCGATTTGACAGATAACGATGAAGATCAAATGGTGACGGTACATGCCCTGGAAGGCGCTTTAACCGTCAGGGCTGGGGATTTTTTCCTTGCGAAAGGTGTAAAGGGAGAAATATGGCCCTATCCAAAAGCAAAAGCAGAGGAAATTATGAAACCCGCCAGTTGAACTGGCGGGTTTCATAATCTGCAACGCGGGTGAAAGTTATTTTTTTCTTCTGAGTTTGGTTGGCGCAACTACAGGTTCTGATTTGTTTAATTGGGGCGCTTTTTCATCCATTATTCGGTCAAACAAGTTGTCTGTGGTTGTACGTAAATATTTTGATGTGCTAATTTGTTCAATTGATCCGCCTGTATCGCGCATCAATTCAATCATGTGATAGACAAGGCGGGCGTCGCGATCTTTTGGTTTATCTCCCTGAGCGTTCCATAACGCGATCAGGGTTACCTTGTCTATGCCACGACCAAGGGATGAATATAACGTCCAGCGGTTATTGCGTTCGTAGGGATCATCGCCTGGCTTTGGAAGGCCGACGTTTTCAACCTGATAAAATTCTTCAACTAGGGGGTGGTTGCGAACTTTATAGAAGCGATCGACCCATGCGTCGCCGCCAGAAGATACAAATTGACGAATATAGGCTGATTCGGACACAGGCAGATAGGCTTTTACTTTTACGCCTTTTTCGGCGCAGATTTCAGCAAAAAGTATCTCGCTTCCGGCAGATAGTCCTCCTACAAATGCCCTATCTTCTGGTCCTATTTTGAAACTTTCTAATTTATTAAGAATATCCTGGCGGATTTCTTTTTCTTTTTCTACCGGGAAGGTTTTCTTATCTTTAGCCGGAGAATCAATCATATAACCGGTAAAGAGGAATACCCGCCCAGCGGGTTTGGCTTTTTGAGAAGCGCTTTTTTTACTCGGCGTTGGCAGGTTTTCATCCATGCTTGTTCGCGCAATTTCTTCTGTGATTGTTTTAATGCCTGCGTTTACAAAATCATCGCGCAATCCAATTGCTTTGAGGATTTCCAACTGCGCCAAAGAAGAGTTTAGGAAGAAAATATTCCGACGTGATGCAGTAAGGGCTTTGCGATAGGCTCGTACTACACTGGTGGGGTTTTCGGCAGTAAGCACTCTTAATTCGGCAAGTGAAATCAATGTCCAATAATCAGCCTTGTCATCTGCCGATTTTTCTTCAAGCCCAAAGATGATGGTGCCGCGCAGTTCGGGCAACGTCTCGCGGATACGGGTAATCTCGGGGTCGGGGTCACTTTTATCGTCAAATTTATCCGCAAGGTGAAGTACCATTGTCGAAAGGGTGAGCGCATTGACCCCCGGATAATAATTATTGAGGTCAATGTGAAAGCCTTTCATGTAAATATCGGCGGCTTTGATTAGCCAGTGGTAGGAGTCAAACGCGCTTTTCATGCGTTTGTCTTTGTCATTAATGCCCTTCCACGAATCAGCCCACATTTCCTTGTAAATTCTTCCCAAATATGAGATCGCTTCACTGTCATTTGGAAAATCATTCAGCAGGTTTTCGATCTTGACAATGGCTTCATCCACACGCCCCAGCCGGTTGAGATGGAAAGCCTCCTCCCGACGGAAAGCCAGATTGCCGGCATTTACTTCCAACCCCTTGCGGTATTGCGCCAGCGCGAGTTCGTTGCGCCCCATATTGGCGAGCGCCCTGCCCGCTTCTCCAATGGCCTCTTCTTTGATAAGCGGATTTCGGATTTCTTCAGTGAGAAGCAAAATATCGCCAATGTGTTTTTGACGTTGCGCTACGGTAACTCTTTCCTTCCACTCGTTGTATTCACGCCAGAAGCCTGTAGCCAGCGGAGTACGCAGGGTTCTCCGTTCTGGTTCCTTCAGCCCAGTTAATAAATTGAAAATTGGGCTATGGATCGCGTCACGGTCTGACGCCCAGGTATCTCTTGTCATGCGCGCAATGGCTTGAATATCGCCTCTAATAAAGGCTGGGTCTGGCACACCTTCGGGTGTGATGTGATACGGCAAAGTACGAACATTGAAAATATCAAAAGGCATATACGCGCGCCCAGCCTGAATGTGAACCACGCCGCGTTTGCGAAAAGCGTGTCGGATGCCAAGTTCGTAATAGACATTGGCATTATCAATACTCAGGTCGCATATACAGAGATCAGCAAGCAATAACTCCTGAAACATGTCTGTCAAAATGTCGCCGGATGTTGTTTCTTCATCTGCACGGAAAGGTTCAAAGCCAGCCTCTTCCAGCGCAGGCATGATCAAGGTTTTATAGATCACATTGAAGTCGTAAAGTGATCCGTCTCCGCCTTTCTTTTTTCCAAACGGCATCACCACAAACGCATGTGGGCGAACTTCAGGACGAATTGAACGCGATGAATCATCTGTTTTTGCTGGCGTGATGGGCAAGACTTTTGTGGCGCTTTCCTGTTTTGCGGATTCGGCGCTTACCGTCGAAAGTTGTTGGGTCGGTTTTAATTCATTGGCCGCGGGTAGCGTGGCTTGGGATTGAACTTGCTCGCCTGATTTATTGGCGTTTGAGATAACCTCTTTGGGAGCGCTTGCATTCGCTTCAGTCATAATTTCTCCTTATGGGTTACCCATTGACATCCATAGTTTTTGGATAGCGCGACATGAGATCATTCAGTACGCTTGGCGGAGTGCTGCTGCTAATTTCCACGCCATCAAATTCAGCCTGAATGGCTTTAAGTGAAGATACCAACCCACCGCCAATGCTTTCCACAATATTTTTGGCGGCGTCACGCATGGCGGCGAGTTCGGCTTGTACCAATTCAGAGGATGCTTCTTCTGAAAGCGTACCAAGCGCAGATTTGAATGTTTCGGTGAGGGTTTCTTCAGAATCGAGCAATTGCTCTCTCGTATAGTCTCCCATTGCGTCTGCAATTCCAAGTTTAAAGCGGCGGTCTGATTCGCGCTGTTCTTTGATCACGCGGTTGATCAGGCTTGCTTCTTCTTCAAGATCAGAATCGCGTAAAGCTTCCTGCATGGATTTGATGTATTCTACATTTTGTCCCCACAAAATATCTTCTGTGGAGCGCACCGTTTTGAAAAACTCTGTTTGATTCTGTTCTTCGCCTTCCAGGTTTTTCCAGTGATCAAAGAGGATATTCAATTCCATAATCACTTTGCTGTAATTTCGGACGACAGAATCCAGACTGCGTAATTCCTGCCAGCCAATAAATGCCGATGTGAATGCGGCGGAGAGCGCAACCCACAAAGATATTGGAGGACCCCATGCCGCAAGCAGGGCGCCCATGCCGCCTGCGATGAGAATAAACCATTGCAGACGGGTACGTTCCTTTTGTCTTCTATTTACTTCACGGGTGTGCCAGCGTAATTGATCTTCAAGCCTGTAACTGAAATATTCATTTCCAGTAAGGTCGTGGAAACCGGGGTCGCTATTGGGATATTTTGGGCTAAAGCGCGGCGCGGGAGGAAGAACGCCGGTGTAAGGTTCAAGTATTAATTCGCCATTCATTCCGCTGTATACAGAGCGTTGAATTTCTTCAAGCCTTTTTTCAAGCCATGCACGCCGAGTGGGTGTTTTTTGAAGAATAGTACGATAGGCGTAAATTTCTTTTAATATTTCTTCTGCGCCTGCGCGTGTCACCAGCCAGTCGCCGGTGGAGAAGAATTTGCTTACAAACGCGGCGAGAATAGATGCCAGTATGGGCGAGATAATGAGCAATAGCTTTAAAACCACTCCACCCAGTGGGGAAAAGTTTTCAGGGTAAAGTGCTGTCAGGATGGCAAACAAGGTCGCCAGAACTCCAAGCGCCGCGATCCATCTTCGCATGTTGAGGTGTGCTTTCGCCCGCTTTGTTGATGCAGCATCCATTTGGGCAAAACGCGCCCAGGCGACTTCCAAAATAGGTGTGACTTGTTGAGGTTGATTTTCCATATTGGCTTCTCCAATAATTAATTCTAGTTTTCACCTGCGAGCAGGTTCGGGCAAATAGAGCGGTACTCTTCTTCAAAGAACAGGGTTTTCCATTTACTTTTTCCAAAGTTGCCGATCAAGTGCGCACATGCAGTTCCTTCCAATTTCTCGGATGTGATCAATGGAATGGAGGACAAATTCCATAAAGATACTGTTTTGCGCGATACTGTGGCAAGTTGCCTGCCATTTGGAGAAAACGAAACGCTTGTGACTTTATCAATATGAGGCAGGCGGGCAACTTCCTGTCCAAGCGTAATGTCAAAAAGATAAACAAAGCCGTTAAAATTACCCACAGCCAGTTTTTTGTTGTCTGGGCTGAAGTCCAGGGCTAACACTTCTCCATTGGTCTCTAATTGATTAGGCGCAAGGTTAAAGGAGCCGTCTTCCACATTCCAAAAATGTACAGTTCCTTCGGAGCTGCCTGTCGCGAGTAATTTTCCATCTCCGCTAAACTGGATGGTTTTGATCCGGCCTGCCTGTTCCAGTGTTGAAACTTGCGCTTGTGTGGTCAGGTTCCAAACGATGCTGGAGTTTTCTTCTTCCATCCCCGCAACCAGATATTTTCCGTCGGGCGATACAGCAAGGGAGAGGATCACACCTTCGGTTTGAAGGCTGTATGATTTCTCGCCATTTTCAACACGCCACACATTAATCAGCCCTTTTTCATCGGCAGTTATGACCTGCTTATTGTCAGGTGTGAAGACTACCGAAGAGATTACTTCTTTATTATGAGAAAGGAAATAACTGTTCGTTCCATCTGCACTGGCTAATATCACGCGGTTGTAATCTGAAATATTTTCATCTTCTTCCACAACTGCGATCCATTTTGAATCTGCGCTGATTGCCATGTCGCTGGTCAAGCCGTTAGAGGGGATAATTTTTTTGCGGTTATCCTGCACGTTACCCAATTCATTTGAATTAATTAACCAAACATTTTTGTCATCAGGGTTAACTGCCAGCCATTCACCATTGGGGCTGAAATGCGCTTCATTTATAAACTCTGAAAATTGAGCAAACCCTGTCCGCGCTTTCAGTCGTGACATATCCCAAAATGTGATGTTACCGTTGTAGTCGCCAACGATTAAACGTGTGTCATCATCATTGAAGCGGATGGACGATCCAATTCCATTGATGGGAATTTGCATCATTTCTGTTCCGCTTGCTGAATCCCAAATACGAACAGTTTTATCGTAACCTGTTGTTGCGATCCATTGCCCATCATGACTGACGCGTACTTTTTGGACGAAGTTGGCTTGTACCATGCGTAATTTTTCCTGCCCCGTGGCAGTTTCAATGACACGCACTGTGTTGTCATCTGATACGGTTACAAACCATGAACTATCGGGACCAAATGTAACATCTTCCACCCAATCACCATGTACGATGGAATATTTCTGCCCGCCATACGCGGTTTGCATACTACGCACGGCACTGTCTTCTCCCACACTTACCAGCCATTTACTGTCGGGGCTGAATTCAAGATCGAACACGGGTCCGTTGTGTTTCGGTCCCGCAATGGTTTTGCTTCCCATCACGGTCCAAACGGAGACATAGCCCTGGGTAGTGCCAATTGCCATGTATGCGCCAGTATCATCAAAGTCAATGGCTTTTACATCACCGCTTTGCGCGAAGTAAACCAATTCACTTAGATTTTTCATGTCAATGATACTGATTGCATTGGTTCGGCCTACGCCCAGCCATCGTCCATTGGGATTTAATGCCAACTCCCAGATGGTGCCTTCAAATTGAAGGGATTTTATCTGTTTGCCTGTATTTGCATTCCAAAAGGTGAGCGCTCCTTTTTCAGTTCCCGTAATCAGGGTGTTGCCATCTTGACTCATGACAACATCATATACGATGCCGTCATGTTGCAGACAGAAAAATTGCGAACCGTCTTCCATGCTCCATACACAGGCTTTGCCAGCGGAATCAACTGTAATAAACTTTTTTTGGTCAGGGCTGGTTAATATCGTCCAGATGCGCGCATTAACATCCATTTGTTTGATAGGCACAGGGAGCAGGCTGATATTGTGGCGCACGAGATTTTCTGCGTCTGTAAGTCCGGGCAATTGCTGATACGCGTCCAATGCCAGCAGGGTGCTGGTATGCAATTCACCCACCCTATCCTGATAGATTTTAGCTTCCGCTACGCTGCGTTGGGCGCTTGCCCGTTGGGCGTTTTCGTCGGCTATGATTTTTTGCTCTTCAGCAATGGCTTGTTGTGTGGCGCGTGCCTGCTCATTTGCTTCTGCAATTCTCTGGCTGCTCTCAGCCTTGTCTCTGCTTTTACGGGCATCAATGGTTTGGTTGAACGCGTAAATTCCCATAAATACACTAAGCACCAAGGCGGCGCCAATACCAATGGTCAGGTTTCTTTGGCGTTTCACTGCAATCTTGCGGCTGGTGCTAATATATTCTGCCTGTACGGGAGTCACCCCGCGCGCTACATCTTTGGTCGATTCGATCATCCAGAGTTCGCCATCGTTAAGGTCAGACCCTTGCAACAGATAACTTTTGTTGCGATCTTTTTGCGTCCATTCAGTGGCACGTTGCAGAAGACGGGTGTGCTGTTTCACCCAGCCCAAATCAGTTTGAATACTTTCAACTAACTGGGGCACCGTGGCTTTGAAATCATCTTTCCTGGGGCGCATGTATACCCAATTGGTTGAAGCCAGTTTGGGGTGCATTTTTTGACCCTTTTGAGGGTCGGCATATAAAACAGGGATAATCTTTTTGTTGTACTTAATGCACAGTTCCAGTTCATCCATGCAAACTTTGGATTTGAGCGAATCAGGGCTGATCACAAACACGCAGGCATCGCTTGCTTCTATTGCCGCAGTGATTTCAGCCATCCAATCTGAGCTAAGCGGAATACCCTCCCAATCCACCCACGCTTCAATACCATTTTCATCAATGGCACTATTTAACTTTCGTACAAAAAGTTTGTTTTTGCGCGAATATGAGATAAAAATTTTCGTATTGCGTGATGCGGTTTTTTCTGCCATAACGGTTCTCTTTTAACGAGAGACAAACCAGGCCGCAACATAGCCTTCATGCGTTGCATCCTTCACTTTTATCCATTTGTCATTTGCGCCGATCTTTGCCTCACCGCCCGCTTCTGTGATGGTAAATTCATAGTTAATCGGCACACGTTTGATCAGAGATGCGTCGCTTACAACAGGTTGGTTACGCAGGGAAACCATCTCAACTGTGGTTTTTACTTTATTGGTTGCTCCCGTGGCCGGCGCAGGAGCCGAGGCATTTGTTGTTTGGGCGGTGGAACCGCCTGCATATTTCACATACCATGCGGCAACAAACCCTTCTTTTTTGTCTGCACTGCGTACTTTTAGCCATTGATTCTGCGCGCCAACTTTGGAAATGGCTTTGTCGGCAGGTTCAAGGCAGATCAGTTGCTCTGATGTTGGTACGCGGCGAATCAACGTTTCAGGCGCGATCACCGGCTGGGATCGGAAAGATAATTCTTCGGTGGGATAAAGCGCCAAAGCCCCAGGCGGAACGGGAGAGGGAGCGGCGGCGGGAGCAGGCTTGGGCGCCGCACCAGGCTTGGGAGCAGATACAGCCGCCGGAGCAGAGGCAGAGGCGGGTTTTCCTTTTTGCTCAGAAACAAACCAGGCCGCAACATATCCCTGATCTCCCTTTGGGTCTTGTATTTGAATCCACTGACCTTGTACGCCAATTTTTGCCTTCACTTGCGCTTTGGGTTCAAGGCAGATCAGTTCTGTCTCAATCAACATGCGCTTCCATAAATACCCGCCAACAGATGGATCTGCGCGCAGAGCAAGATCGTCTTCGCCAGCGTAAATAACATAATTTTCAGCAGGGACAGGAACTTTCACCACTTTGGGCGGTTCGGGGGGCGTTGTGCTATACGAATCAAACCATAGCACAGCGCTAATTTCAGAGGCTAGTTTTCCGCCATTATATTTATAGCGCGAGGTGAGCAGTATTTCTTTATCGGGACCGTCGCCGCCATATTTATATGGATCGTAAAGTACATAGTCGTCGCCCTTTTTTTCTTTCACCAATACAAAATGAGTTTGAATACCCCGTTGTTTGTTCCAATCCACTTGCAAGATCACGGGCTTGCCTGCCGCAACAGCCGCGTCAATTTGAGCAATAGGCGCAGGAGTTGTTTCGCACGGCTGCATATCTCGATAAGCGCAATTTGGCCAAATGTAGGGAAGGACACAAGGAATAAAAAACGCCCCCTGGAAGCCGCCAGCGACTTTCATTTTGTCGTTGACGGTTACGGGGGTTTCGTTATATCCAACTCCATTCAGCATCATGGTCGCAGATGTGAGCAAGCAACCCCATACGCCAATCGTCTCGCTGGAAATTCCAAGTGCATTGTTCTTCCACGACTCGTCGTTCTGATAAAGGTTCTTTGTAACAAACATATTGCTCTACCTCCATTTTATTGTGGCTTGGATTTTCTCTATAAAATTGGCGTAATTTTACCCCCATTTACTTGTAATGAACTTGTAATTTTTGCAAGGTTTATAGGATGATATAGAACCCCGCTTCATCAATGCTTTTTCATGCGGACAGACCGCGCCCCTTGCTTGGTTGCCCCAAACGGGCTTTTTCGCCCTTTGAAATTCCCGCAAAAAAACACGGCTTTTGAAGCCGTGTAGGTTTTATTATTTGGAATATTGACTAAGCCACCAATTTGCACAGGGCAGGTCGCTCTCTTTAACTTTTTGCAGCAGCGCCTCTGTGTCAAAGTAAACGCGGCGCGAATCTATGCCCAAAGAGTCCCCGCTCTGGTCAATGATCATATATTCTGCCCAGGGCAATAAATATACCGGATTGCCGCGCGAGAATGCAAACTTAAACGCATTGCCAACACTGCCCGAATTGAGGATAAGTTTACTGTTGTATCGCCGCATCATTTGAATGTGCGAATGTCCACCGATGAATATATTGGCATTCTGCCCCTCAAAATATACATCCAAAAGCTCGTTTGGAGTTGTGGCTTGAATAATATCAGTACACGAAAGGGGAGACCCATGAAAGGCTAGTATCTGATCGCCTTTGGGTAAATTGATTTCAAGCATAGGCTTGAATGAATTGATAAACTCAAGATCATCCACAGATAATTGATCTTTGCACCAATTAAGATCTCCAACAAGATGGTTGGTAATTTCATATTGAGCCGCGTTTTCAGGGTTCAGCACAGCCGCATCATGATTCCCTTTAATGTACAGGCATTTCAACTCTCTTAAAACGTTTAACACTTCAATTGGCTGCGGACCCAGAGTGACGGCATCGCCGAGACAAACAATCTGATCAACAGATTGTGAATTAATATCCGCAAGAACGGCTTGAAATGCAGTGAAATTACCGTGAATATCAGAGATAAAAGCAATACGCATAAGTTAACCTTTAACAATTAAAATCATTGTACACGAACAAAAGAAATAATATATGATTTGCTATAGAATTAGAACTTTTGGGTGATGGATCAAACAAGACCCTATTTTATGCTTTTCTACGACCTAAATAGTTTCCCCATTTGGTTATTTGTGGCTCAAACTCGCAACCTGTCCGCACAAGCCGAAACAGTCCCGCTGAGAAAACCTCTTAAAATTCTCGTCCCACAAAACAACGGGCGATGTGTAATATTCGGAGTCTCTGTAGTGTGAGATTTTGTACCTTCTCAAAAATACGGGGAAAGGTGACGGTCACCTATTTACCCCGAAATATTACAAGATTTTCCTATACAAAAAACAAGGTTTCAATTTCAAAGTTCCCAATTTTGACAGATTGCAAAGAACCCACCGCGCACCTGTTTTTTCAAAAACTATCCTTTTGAGTAGGGCAAAACATAAAACAACATAACGAGAAACATGGTTACGTTGCCCGCCAAAACGCATAAATGCCATATTTCATGATTGCCAAAATACGGGGGGAATGGATTTGGCTTGCCGTTTGCAAAAATAAACGCCCCCACCGTATAGAAAAGCCCGCCTGCGATGAGCAGCGAAATGGCGCCCAAACCAAGTTGTGTGTAAATGGGACCAATCAGAAAAACAATGATCCAACCCATGAGCAAAAAACTGATATTTGACATCAAAACGGAAATTTTCGCAAAGAAAATGGATTTGAGCGTAATGAAGAGCACAGCCAAACTCCAAATGATGCCAAACAAAACCCAGCCAGTTGCGCCGTTAAAAATAGTCAGACAAAATGGGGTGTACGTACCTGCGATCAGCAGGTAAATGGCATTGTGATCAAGAATGCCGAAGACACGCAGGTATTTTCCAAACAGCAAAAAGAAATGCAAGAGACAACTAAATAAAAGGGATAGAAACAAGCTCGTACCATAAATGGCAAAGCCGATCACGTGCGCCGGTTTATTGTTGATCGCCGCCAATGTAACCAACACCGCCAACGCCGAAATAGACAGGATCGCGCCGATCAAATGGCTGATGGAATTAAAATATTCGTTGCTGTCTGTGGATGAGATATGCGGATCAAGGGTGGGCTTTTTTGAGTTCATGTGCGCGAGTATATCTCACAAATACAGGTTGAATTACTAAAAACATGGTTGTATTGGGCAACACCTTTGCCAATTTTGGGTTAGAGACTGTTTAATAACTTCGCCACGAAGTCACCAAGACACAAAGCCACAAAGTTTTTCCCTTCGAGTCTTTGAGGCTTCGTGCCTTTG
>JFJP01032829.1_pt1 | contig 14984 bp, 15 predicted proteins | sample 431651 | NCBI WGS metagenome assembly JFJP01 (sample SAMN02602958, study PRJNA72255) | Microbial mat metagenome, whole genome shotgun sequencing project. | biome: fresh water; feature: sink hole; material: water; isolation source: purple microbial (photo- and chemosynthetic) mats found in...
ATATGGTTTCATGCGTCCCTTCTAAACTGTTATGAACTTCGTGCGTACTCTTTGCAATTAGAAATAAACCGCCCGCTAACATAATCAAATCACGACCCGAGAAAGCGTGAGCAAAAATTTCAAATAAAGGCGTAGTTAATTTCATCATCCAAGCCAATGATAATAAAAGCAAAATTCTCATTCCCATCGCTAAACCTAACCCAATAAGTCGAGCTTGATCGCGTTGTTTTTCGGGAAGTCGCCCAACCAAAATAGAAATAAAGATAATATTATCAATGCCTAACACGATTTCTAACGCAGTTAAAGTCGCTAATGCCATCCACGCTTGTGGATCAAACATCCATTCAAACATAAGTATTTCTCCAAAGTTGTAAAAGTGATAACAAAAATGGCAAACTTCCCATTGCAACGGCGGTCTGAACGGTTAAAATATTTGCCATAAGAACTGAGTCGCCGCCCATTTGTCGCGCTAAAATAAAAGATGACGCGGCAGTCGGTAAAGAAGTGAAAAGAACTGCAACAAATGTTGCGGAAGCATCTGCACCAAATATTCCACAAAAGAACCACACGGCGGCGGGAAACAAGGCTAATTTTACACTAGTTGCGAGCAAAATGCCGATTAAACCGTCTTTAATTGCGCTTAATTGCAAACCTGCGCCAACGGCTAATAATCCTAAAGGTAACGACGATTTTTCTAATAAAATCAAGGTATTTTGAAATGCTGCTGGGATTTTTATTTCTAATAAATTTACTGTAATTCCAACAACACAAGTGATAATTAATGGATTGCGTAATAATGAAAGAAAAATTTGTTGTACAGAAATCTTTTCTTTCCCAGCAAATGCGGTCAAAATTAAAACAGATAAAATGTTGAGCAACGGAACAAGTGCTGCTAAAGCTAATGCGGCTAATGCAATGCCAGATTTGAATTCTAACGCATTTAAAATCGCTAATCCAATGAAAGCATTAAAACGCAAACTTCCTTGAAATGCCGATGTAAAAGACGCGCCGCTAATCGGTAAAATAGGTTTGAGCAATAATAAAAAGAAAGTGATTGCAAAAACGCCGCTAATTAATGCGCTCACCATTGGAAGAACGGTTAAAGAACGCAAAGGCGTTGCCGTTAAACTCGTCATTAATAAAGCGGGGAACAACACATAATAAGCAAGTTGCTCTAAAGATGACCAAAAAGGTTCTTTTGGAAAATTGTATCTTTTTAATCCATAACCGAGTGCAATTAAAATAAAAATCGGTAATAAAATTGAAATGGTATCCATACCGTTTAGAAATAAAAAAAATGAAAGAAAGTTGTTTAGATTTTGATTTGATTGACGGTGGTAATTGCTAAAATAACCCCCGTAATAATCACCCCAATCACTGCGCCAATCACTAAAATCGCAATCGGTTCAATCAATAAAAGCAATCTTTTCATACGGTTACGACCTGTTTCTTCGTATAATTGCGCCAAAGATTTGAGCATTCTCGCTAATTCTCCCGCCCGTTCGCCCGCCCGAATTAAATTATGACCCGTAGGGGTAATCGCATCGTTATCGTGCAAAGCCTGTGATAAGGTCACGCCATTCTTAACGTGTTGACTTACAAGGGATAATCGCGCTTTTAAACTCGGCAATTGCACACCTTCCGCCGCTAATTCCAACGCTCGCAACAAAGAAACCCGATTTTCAATTAAAGTGCCTAACATTGCCGACCATCTTCCTGTTTCTGATTCGATGAGCCATTCTCCTAAAATAGGTAACTTTCCAAGCATTTCACGAAACTTGATTTGCATCGCGGGATTACGAAATAAATAAACGATAAAAATCAACAATAAACCTAATCCTAAAGCGATTTCATAGAAATGTTGATTTAGGAACATTCCACTATTTAAAACCGCTTTTGCAAGAAAAGGAATTTCATCTGGATTTCGGTTTTTGAGAATGCTTGCAAACTTTGGAACAACTAACACAAAAATTAAAAGAACTGCAATCACCCCAGAAACGATCAAAATGGTAGGATAAACTAAAGCATTTCGCATTTCATTTTTAATGCGGGTTTCATATTCTAATTGTTGAAGACCATCACGAAGAGCAGGCGCTAATTTTCCTGTTAATTCACCGGCTTGCGCGAGTTGAAAAATATACCAAGGGAGTTCTAAGTTGCTTTCTTTTAAAGCAGAGGAAAAGGTTGAACCTTGACGTAATTTCATTGCAATTTGCGCAAAGGCTTGGACTAAATGAGGATGATGCGACGATTCGGCAAGCGATTTCACCGCCTCGATCAGCGAAACCCCTGATTCTAAAAGCGTTATTAATTCGTGCATAATCGCCCAAGTATCACGAGGTTTTGGCGGACGACTTGTGGTAACTTTTTGATTTTCAAAGATTTTTAATTGAACAACCGTCAAATCCCGACGTTGTAATAAACGAGCGGCTTCACGGTCGTTGGTGGCATCGATTGTCCCGCTAATTTCTTGCTGTTGGCGGTCAAGCGCTTGATATTTATAACGCAAATTGTCACTCCTTTGTCATGAAACATCGCCAAAATAATGTCAATCTTAACATTAACAAGGAGAAATGGATTATGAATCGTATGATGTTAGCCCAACGATTTGCCCCAATGTTAGCGCAATCAGCGTTGCAAACCGTTGATATTTGGGAAAAAACGGATGCAATTGAACAACTTTTAAAAAAGCATTTTGCTCATTTGCCGCAGTGCAATCAATTATACGTTGCTGATCGGAATGGAAAACAAATTAGCGCGAGCGTTTCCGCAGAGCAAACCGACCGTCGTTATCAAGGAACTTTCTTATCTTCACGCCCTTATGCAGATATGTTATATCCGAAGCGACATTTAGCATTATCCTCTATTTATCAACATCATAAAACATCGAAACTTTGCTTAACCGCATTACAACCGATTTGGGATCGCCAACGTTTTTTGGGATTTCTCGCGGCTGATTTTGACGCTTAATTTTTTGTTTTAAATTTTTTCTAATAATTCAATAACTTCTTCTTTATAATCAAGAGGATAAGTATTGAATTTTTCTTTTATACTTGATAATTCCCCCGCACGTCTCCAAACATCTTAAAAGTGGATTTTTTCCACTCACATCGACTACACTAATCGGAATTTTCCCGCATAGGACATTTGCCATGATTAGTTTTATTATTCGTTTGAAAGATAATATTACTGCGCCTTTTCTTCAAAATAAATTACCGTTATTTCAATGGGGCGTTGTTTTATTTGTTTTGTTTATTGGCTGGCAAATGCTTTTAATTACTTTAAATAGTTTTGTCGATATTGTTCAACAAGATCAAAAAGGTTTGTATATGCGTTTGGGACGTTATATTGAAACCGTTGAACCCGGATTGCATTTCAAAGTTCCTCTATTTGATTATATTACACGCATTTCTGTGCGCGAACGTCAAGGTTATATCGAACACATCGATGCAATGACGCAAGATAATGTTATTATTAAAGTTTCTTTACAATACACTTATACGGTTAGCGATCCGAGAAAGTATCATTTAGATGTCATAAAACCCGATCAAATTATTACCGAATTTGCACAAGGAAAATTACGCGATATAATTAATTCCATTCCAATGCACGATGTAATGAAATATCGCACCCAAATGAATCAAAAAATTATGTTAGAATTACAGGAAAAAGAAAAGGATTATGGGGTAAGTTTTAAATTAGTGCAAATTCAAGGAACTTATCCGCCGCAAGAAGTGCAAGAAGCGATTAAACAACGGATGGTCACAGAAGAAAAAACTGCCGGCGCAAAAGAAGAAGCATTACAAAAGAAAATCCTCGCCGATGCGAATTTCTACGATGCTCAAAAGAAAGCTGAAGCGGAGAAATACCAAATTGTAGAAACTGCACAAGCAAAACATACCGCCATTAAAATGATGTTAGAAGAAATGGCGAAATACCAAAATATTGCACCTAAATATTTAGATTATTTGATGACTCAAGAACTCAAAAATAATAGCAAATGGATTTTAACTAATCCAACCCAAAATGCACAGTCACCAAATATTCGTTTTCATATTGATGAATCACCTTTAACAAATCCATCAACAAACCCTCTTTCTTCAGAAAAATAAAGGAGCTTTCTTATGATGCTTGACCGCCGCCAATTCTTACAAATGTTAAGTGCCGCTGCCGTTGCGGGTTTATTACCTAAAACTTACGCTAATTCCTCTAATTTTTACGAATTACCTAATTTCGGAACTGTACGTTTATTACATATCACCGATACGCACGCGCAATTGTTACCTATTTATTTTCGTGAACCTAATGTAAATCTTGGTGTTCATGAAATGTCTGGAAAAGCACCCCATTTAGTGGGTGACAAATTACTTTCTCATTTCAACGTGCAACCCAATACCTTAGATGCGCACGCTTTAACCTATTTGAATTTTGCAGAAGCAGCAAAGACTTACGGAAAAGTCGGTGGGTTTGCGCATTTAGCAACTTTAATTAAAAATTTACGCGGTTCTTTTGGTGTCGAAAAAACGCTTTTATTAGATGGTGGCGACACTTGGCAGGGTTCTGGAACGGCGTTGTGGACACGCGGAAAAGATATGGTTGAAGCCTGCAATTTGCTCGGCGTGGATGTAATGACTGGACATTGGGAATTTACTTATTTAGAAAAGGAAGTTTTTGAGAATCTCAAAGCATTTAAAGGCGATTTTGTTGCTCATAATGTTAAAGTAAAAGAAGAAGCTGCGTTTGATTATGCTCACCCCTACGATAGCAATTCTTATCATGCGTTCAAACCTTATACCATTAAAGAATTAAATGGCGTTCGAGTCGCAGTAATTGGTCAAGCATTTCCTTACACACCGATTGCAAATCCTGCACGTTTTATTCCGAATTGGACATTTGGCATTAACGAACCAGAATTACAATCTTTAGTCAATCAAATTAAAGAAAAAGAACAGCCCGCTTTAATTGTTTTGATTTCACATAATGGCATGGATGTGGATTTGAAATTAGCGTCGAGAGTGAGTGGAATTAATGTCATTTTAGGTGGACACACGCATGATGGCGTTCCTATGCCAGTTGAAATCAAAAATCCTCAAGGAATGACCTTAGTCACAAATGCGGGTTCAAATGGTAAATTTGTCGGTGTTTTGGATTTTGAAATCAAAGAAAATAAACTAACGGGTTACAAATATCGTTTGTTGCCGATTTTTTCAAATATGATTCCCGCCGATCCAGAAATGAGCAAATTGATAGAAAAAACGCGCGCTCCATTTTTAGAAAAATTACAAACACCATTAGCAACTGCCGAAGAATTGCTCTATCGTCGCGGTAATTTTAATGGAACATTTGATCAAGTGATTTGTAATGCGTTGCGCGCTAAAAATGATGCGCAAATTTCATTATCACCTGGCTTTCGCTGGGGAACAACCGTTCTTCCCAATCAAACCATTACAATGGAGCACGTTTTAGATCAAACTGCAATGACTTATCCTGAAACATATCTTAGAGAAATGTCGGGTGAAGAACTTAAAATGATTTTAGAGGATGTGTGTGATAATTTGTTTAATCGTGATCCATATCGTCAACAAGGTGGAGATATGGTAAGATTAGGGGGATTAGATTATGTTTGTAATCCGTTAGAAGAAATGGGTAAACGCATTTCAAATATGACCTTAGATAATGGCGAACTGATTGAATCTACTAAGAAATATAAAGTCGCTGGCTGGGCGACGGTTGGTTCTCAATCGGCGGGTGAACCTGTTTGGGAAACGGTTGCAAGTTATTTGAAAGATATTAAAACCGTTAAATTAACCAAATTCAATCATCCAAAAATCATTGGAATTGATGCTTAACAAAAGGAGTTTTTTATGAGAATGTTGCAAGGTTTTGCATTAAGTTTAGTCGTGAGCAACTTAGCATTTGCAGATGATATTCATTGGACATATCAAGGGGTAGGAAATCCAGAGCAATGGGGTAAATTAAAACCTGATTTTGCTTTGTGTGAAATTGGTAAGAACCAAACGCCAATTAATTTAGTTGAAAATGAAATGATTGAAGCGGAATTATTAGCGATTGAATTTGCTTATAAGAATTCAGCGGCAATTGTTGTAAATAATGGGCACACGATTCAAATAAATTATCCGCAAGGAAGTTCGATCAAAATTGAAGGAAAAACTTTTAATTTAGTTCAATTTCATTTTCATACGCCAAGTGAAAACCAAATCAATGGAAAATCTTTTCCTTTAGAAGTGCATTTAGTGCATAAAAATGACAAAGGAGAATTAGCGGTTATTGGGGTAATGTTTGATGTTGGAAATGCTCATGAATTATTGGATAGCATTTGGAAGAAAGTTTCTTCAAAAGAAAATGAAGAAGTTAAACTTGATCAAGAAATCAATCCCATGAATCTTTTGCCAGAAGAAAAGAACTATTTTCGTTTTAATGGTTCTTTAACAACGCCGCCTTGTTCTGAGGGTGTTCGTTGGTTTGTGATGAAGAAACCTTTAACCGCTTCTCTAGAGCAAATTCATCAATTCAAAGGTTGGATGAAACATGATAATGCTCGTCCATTACAACCTGTTAATGCACGTCCGATTTTAAAATGAGCAACGAACACGATAATTTGAGAGCAATTGTTTGGAACAACGACGCATTACAATTGCTCGATCAACGGGTTTTACCGCATGAAACTCGTTATTTGACGTTGCGCACGCCAGAAGAAATTGCTAATGCAATCAAAGAGATGGTGGTGCGCGGCGCGCCTGCGATTGGAATTACTGCGGCGTTTGGGATGGTTTTAGCGGCTCGTCAAGCGTTTGCGCGAGATAAAAACGATTGGAAGTCTTTGATTAAAAAGGATTTTCAATTGCTTGCGGCATCACGTCCGACCGCAGTGAATTTATTTTGGGCACTCGAAAAAATGCAGCAACTCATTGATAATTTAGATAATTATGATGATTCTACATTATTAAATGAAGCGCAACGCATCCATGCTGTTGATATTACTGATAATTATCGAATGGGCGATTTGGGATCGGCGTTCATCGAACCGAACAGTAATGTGCTAACTCATTGTAATACGGGAAGTTTAGCGACGGGCGGTTATGGAACGGCGTTGGGAGTGATTCGCAGTGCGTATCGAGCGGGCAATATTTCGCAAGTTTTTGCAGACGAAACAAGACCTTGGATGCAAGGATCGCGTTTAACGGCGTGGGAATTAGTGCAAGATCAAATTCCCGTGACTTTAATTGTCGAAGGCGCGGCGGCTTCGTTAATGCGAGAAAAATCAATTAGATGGGTGATTGTCGGCGCGGATCGAATTACGGCAAATGGTGACGTGGCAAATAAAATTGGGACGTATAATTTGGCGGTTTTAGCGAAATATCATGGGGTTAAGTTCATGGTGGTCGCGCCCACGTCAACGATTGATATGAACTTAGCAAATGGTGAAATGATTCCAATAGAGCAACGTGAGCCTGTAGAAATCCTTAAATTTAAAGGACAGTCTGTTTCTGCAAATGGAGCAACTGCTTGGAATCCAGCCTTTGATATGACCCCCGCTTCTTTAGTTGATGTAATAGTTACAGAACGTGGTGTTGTTGAAAATCCTACTTTAGAGAAAATACAGACCTTATTCAGGTGAAAAAATTGTTTCTTTAAACTGAAGATAAGATATAGCAATATTACCTAAAATATTTCGTAGGTTGAACTGTAAAATTTGCACCCCAATCTACCTGTAAATAGTGTAATAAAGATATATCGATTTTTAATCCGAAAAGTATTTCTCTAAATTTGAGATTTTTTTGTAAAATAGTTAATTTAGTGGTGTTTGAAAAATGGAACAGTTGAAACAATTTTTATATATGGGTGGCTATGCGTTTTATGTGTGGGCATCGTTTGGTGTTGCTTTTATCGTCTTGTTATTAAACGTAATTTTGCCTTGGCAACGTCATCGGCTGGTGTTAAATCAACTCAAACGTAAATTACGGAGAGAAAACTCATGAGCACAATTACGGTAAATGCTAAGCATAAACAACGACTTGCATGGATTGTAGTTTTATTATTGGGAGTTGGGGCGGCGGTTGCGTTGGGGTTGATGGCGTTTAACGCGAATATCCAGCTTTTTTTCATGCCAACCCAAGTTCACGCTGGAGAAGCTCCAAAAAATCAAGTGATTAGGATTGGCGGATTGGTTGAAAATGGTAGCATTCAGCGCGCAACGGACAGTTTAAAAATTCATTTTAACGTGACCGATAATCAAAAAATGATCGCGGTGAAATACGAAGGAATTTTGCCAGATTTGTTTCGGGAAGGGCAAGGCATTGTGGCGATTGGAAAATTACAAGAAGATGGGAGTTTCAACGCGTCGGAAATTCTCGCCAAACATGATGAAAATTATATGCCTCCGCAAGTTGCTGATGGACTTAAAGAAACTGCCGATAAAAAATAACTTTCAAAAACGTGCTTTAAATGAAAAATCACTAAAGCACGTTGATTTTATTGCGTTTATTGACCAGCGGGCGGCGGTGGGTCTTTGACTAATACATCACCAAACGGCGTGCGCACTCGACGATGTCCAGCGGGAATGTCTTTATCTTCAATGACTTTGGGTTGAAAACCTTGACCTGCTGGTTGCCCTGTTGCAGGCGCAGGCGTTGCACCTTTTGCGGCGGCAGCGTTCGCAGCAGCGGCAGCAGCAAAGGGATTATTCGCGGGCGGAACGGGCGGCGCAGCATTCATGCCTTGCATTCCCGTCATGCCGTCAGCGGGTTTGTCAGGCGAAGGGGTTGCCGCGTTGAGATTAGTTTTGAGATTTAATTCTTTGCGCTCGCCTTTAACGTTACGCAGAAACACTTGACGCGCTTCAATCGCATCGACCGTCCATTCGCCCAACGTATCGCCCGCTTTAACCGTCACTTGTTTGCCGTTATTTAAGACCACCGCGCTTTTTTGCGCACCTAAAATAACGATACCTTCCAATGACATATCGTCCGCCGCCAACGCCACTTGCACGCTAAAACATGACGCGACTAAGGGTACTAACCATTTTTGCATAAAAAGCTCCTTTGAAACAAAACACTTGTCTAAAACAGATAGAATAGTACACAATGCAATTCTTGCCCATACTTATTTTACATTATGAGATTGCAAACAAAACTAGATTTTGCTGCATTGACGGCGTTGTTCATTGCAATTTTATCCGTGCTACTAATCGGGGGAACATTAGTACAAAAACGGACAAGCGCATGGCAGCAACAAATGTTTTATTTAGAATTAGAAAACACCCTCACGACCGTTCTTTATTTACAAGGAAAACCGGCGGCGGGTCATTTGTTTTCTTATTTTAGGGAAGCACAACATTTCTTTGTCATTCGCAACGAACCCTCTCCAACAATTCTTGATTATGGCGGCATTTCAAAAGATCAAGTCGAATCTTTAATGGATTCAAAAGAAATATTTGAAGAATCAAGCGGTGAATTTTCTTATAAAATTCAAGAAACTAACTATTTAGGTATCTATAAAAAACTCCCTGAACAAAACGATATTATTGTTGCTATTGGAATGTCTAAATCTCAATTGAGCAATCATTGGCAACCCTTTGTAAAATATATGATTCTTCCATTATTACTATGTTTTAGTATCTGGTTTGCGTTGCAATCTTACATACATCGTCGATTAACTCATCAATTAATTAAAACAAATCTGGCGGTTCGTGCGATTGAAGAAAACTATTTCAACGCACAAATTAATCCCCTTTCTGATAACCAAGAACTCGCTGAATTACAAAACAATCTTAATCGTTTATCTTTAAAACTACAAATCAAAGAAGCCGATTATCAAGACATGGAACAAGCCAATGCCGCAGAAAGCCGTCATCGAGAAAAAGCCGAGATTTCTTTGCGTAATCGTTTAGATGAATTAGAGCGAGCAAAAAGTGATAATCAACATTCTTTAAATCGCTTGCAATATTTAGCGCAACATGATGATTTAACTGGACTTTATAATCGGCGAAGTTTGCAAGAAGAACTCATTAAAATTACCAGCCACACTTCTCGTTATGGCATTGAACACGCTTTGTTATTCTTTGATTTAGATGAATTCAAATATATTAATGACGTGTATGGACACACGGTCGGCGATAAAGTCTTAATGCACTGTGCGGCAGAATTAGTGCAAGTTTTAAATGAAAAAAATACCATTTTTTCTCGAATTGGAGGAGATGAATTTGCTATTTTATTAATTAATGCTGATAAAACGATGGCGAGAAACTTGGCGGATAAAATCTTACATTGTATTTCAAGAATACCATTTCAAGTTCAAGGAAAAACTTTACGTTTAACAACCAGTTTAGGCATAGCATTTTATCCAGAACACGCCACCGACGCAGAATCCTTACTTGCTCACGCCGATGCTGCAATGTATCAAGCAAAAACTGCTGGTAAAAATATGTGGCAAATTTATTCTCCCGATAAAAATACGGCTGCACAAAAAATTGATGATTTCTCATGGGGTAAGAAAATTGAACAAGCCTTAGATCAAAATTTATTTAAGCTATATTTCCAAGGCATTCATAATGCTAAAGATAAATCACTTGTACATTTAGAAATTCTTTTAAGAATGAAGGATATTAATAACCCAGAAAAACTCATTACACCCGATCGTTTTATTCCTCATGCAGAACGCAGTGGATTAATTTTAGATATTGATCGATTTGTCTTAAAAGAAACGATTAGTTTATTAGCTCGATCAAAACGTATTCCACCTTTAGCTGTAAATGTTTCTGGACGTTCAATTGAAGACCCAACTTTAGCGTATTTCATTGTGAAAGAACTTGAAGTTCAAAACGTTGAGCCTTGGCGCTTATTAGTTGAACTAACCGAAACTGCTGCCGTTGCTGATTTGCACGATGCACAAAACTTTATTGATGTTTTATCTAAAATTGGGTGTCGAATTTGTTTAGATGATTTTGGCGTAGGTTTCTCTTCTTTTGGGTATTTGAAACATTTGAAAGCAGATACTGTTAAAATTGATGGTTTGTTTATTCGAGATTTAATTCACGATAAAGATAATCAAGCCTTTGTAAAAGCCATTATTGATGTTGCAAAAAATATGGATAAAGAAATTATTGCAGAATTTGTAGAAAATGAAGAAACTTTATTAATGTTAAATTCTTTTGGAATTGATTTAGTGCAAGGTTATTATTTGAGCAAACCCGTTGCCTATCATCCTTCGTTTCAAGGTGTTCCAATTGGAAATTTAAAATTTTCACATAGATATTCTGAGCATCGTTTATGAACTACCGTAAAAAAAATCCTCAAGGCTTTCGTGTGCCAACTTCGCCCTCAAATGCGTCCACACCCATGCAAATCGCGCCGTTACAAATGTGGTTGCAACATCATTGGTATAGTTTTAAAAACAGTTTTCAACAAGCAATGTATGCGCCTTTATTAACCCTTTTAACTTCCGCAGTGATTGGGATTTCATTAGCATTGCCAGCGGGTTTGTTTTTGTTATTAGAAAATGCGCGTCAAGTTACTCAACATTGGGATGCAAATACCCAAATTTCGTTATTTCTAAAAGCGGAAATAACCGATAATGTAGCAATTCAATTAGCAGAACAACTACGACAGCAACCAATGATTTCAAAAGTGAGAACCATTGGAAAAGAAGAAGCGTTGGCGGAATATCGAGAACTGTCGGGATTTAGCGACGCATTACAAGCCTTAGATGAAAATCCTTTGCCAGCGGTTTTAGTGATTCAACCCGCAATGCAAGACAATGAAAACATTAAGAATTTATTTCAAATGCTGCAACAATTACCCGAAGCCGATAATGTTCAATTTGATATGCGCTGGTTGAAACGTTGGTTTGCAATGATTGAAGTGGTTAGAAGAGGGATTTTAGTTTTAGCGGGTTTGTTAGGATTAGCGGTGATTTTAATTACGTCAAATACGATTCGTTTAGCAGTGAACAACCGCCGCGAAGAGATTGAAATTACACGATTATTTGGAGCAAGTAATGGTTTTATTCGCCGTCCGTTTCTTTACAGTGGATTATGGTATGGTGTATTAGGAGGATTGGTTGCATTTGCTCTAATTAAAGTAGGTTTTGCTTTATTAGATACGCCATTACAACATTTGAACTCTCTCTATCAAACGCAATATCAACTTAATTTATTTGAAATTGATATTGTATTGATTTTATTAACAATTGGAGCATTATTAGGGTTAAGTGGTGCAGGTTTTGCGGTCGGAAAACACTTGCGACAAATGCAGCCCCATTAAAATCAAATAGTTAAAATATCTTTGACAAAATGAAGAGAAAGTTTGCGTTTTTTGCCGATTGCTAAACCGTCTAATTGTTCTAACCAATCGATCATGGTTTTTAAGTCTTTGTTTTGGTGGATAAAATAATGTCCAACGGCATTCGGCAAAATTAAGCCCAATTCAGCCGCATAATCTTGTAATAATTGGCATTGATCGATTTCTGATAAATTTTCAAGACGATAAACCCCCCCACTGTTCAAACGCGACACCACATCCTCCAAAACATTTAAATTGTTTGGTGGAACGTTTGCCGCCAATAAAAGCGGAATCTTGTTATCTTTCAATAAGTTATATAAATTAAAAATGGCGTGTTCCCAACTATCAATATGAGAAATACTTTGGAGATCGTCTAAACAGACTAAATCCATGTTTTCTAAGCCCTCTAAAACGTCTGTGGGCAATGCTAATAATTCCGCTAAGGGCAGGTACGCGCTCAACCCTCCGCGCTCCGAAACGAGCCGACAAGCCGCTTGTAAAAGGTGAGTTTTACCACTCCCGCGCACGCCCCACAAATACAACGACGCTAACGGGTTGCTTTGTTGTAACCATTGCAATAACATTTGATAAGTAACCGCATTTTGACCCACCCGAAAAGTATCAAACGCATGGGGAAAACCGTGCCAATTCAGTGCAAGTGTTTGTTGTATCGGCATAATATAATTCCACTTCACAAACTTAAACCTTAACGCTTATGCACATAAAATGCAAATGTTAATAAGAAAAATTTCTCGCAGAAACCTTCCGAAAAGAAAGGTGCAACACTAACTAAATATCTAATAATTCATCACATTAATAAAATATTTCTTCTTTCAATTTAAAAGATATTTTTCTAAATACCAAATTAAAGCAATATATAACAAGCCCCAAAGAACTAAAAAAAACATTTGAAATGAATATGGCATCACCGACATTAATAACGCAGAAACACTACAACTTCCCATCAAAATATATTCCCAAAAGACCGTTTTCTTATGCCCCCAACCTTTTAATTGTGCTAAACGTTGATAATAATGTGTTCGATGCGCTTGCCATATTTTTTCTTTTCTAATCAATCGTTTAAATAAAACCACCGTCGAATCGACAATAAATGGCGAAAAAGCCAACAAACCTAACCAAAAAGGAAATAATTGTAATTTTCCTCCCAATAAAATTAAAGTTGCGGCTAAGAAACCTAAGACGGTTGCTCCCGTGTCACCCATAAAGATTTTTGCGGGTGGAAAATTAAATACTAGAAACCCCGCACAACTCGCCGCAATTAACGCATTTAAACCCATCAATAACGGTTGATCGATGCTCAAAATAGCTAATGTCCCAAAACCAAATATTGCCATTCCTCCCGCAAATCCGTCCATTCCATCCATAAAATTGTATAAATTAACCATCCAAACCACAAAAAAGATTTGAATTAGAACAGGAATGAAATCAAGTTGAATATTTCCAATTGAAATCACAAAAAACGCCGCCAGAAACTGCACAATTAAACGCCAAATGGGAGCAATTTCTAATGCGTCATCTAATAATGCAATCCCCGCAATTAAACCCGCTCCACTCGCAATCCACACCCAACCTTGCACTGTTCCATATAAAATAATCATTAACCAATTTGTAATCACTAATGCAATCAAAATGGCTAATCCGCCAGTTTGTGGCGTGGCTTGAAAATGTAAAGAACGGTCATTTGGCATTGCTAACAACCAAGCGCGTTTGCTTAAAAGAAACGTTAAGCTCGCGGCAATCCCAAAATCTAAAAAAGTGAGAAAAATCATGTATTTATTCCTAAAGCTAATTTATCAGGTTTAAAACCGCGTGCTTTAAATCCAAACTCATCAATCGCCGTTTGAGAAGAAAAACACAAATCTTGATTCATGCGTTCTAACATTTCAGCGTTCAAATAGTGAAATTGAGGAAAAACTTTGAGCAAATATAAGCCCACTTTTAAAATATTTATCGGCAAAGGCATGAAATGTGGAGTCTTATGAAGTTGCTCAAAAATAATCGTGAGCATTTGTTTATAAGTTAGGGTTTCTCCGCCCGTTAAAAAATATCGTTTATTATGAGCATTTGAATTGTTTAATGTTTTAATGCAGGCGGCTGCCAAATCTTCTGCGTGAACGGGTTGCCGCAAACCCTTTGCTTCTCCCAATAAAGGAAAGAAGTTCCAACGTTGAATAAAATGGCTTAACGTGAGCACGTTCTTATCCATTCCAGCGCCATAAATTAAGGTCGGATAAAACAACGTCCATTTGATGTTTTGTTTCTCACAAAATTCAATAAAAATTTCTTCAGATTTGATTAAACTTTGCGCGATTTTTCTTTCGTGAGGATTTGGAGAGTTTTCTTTGGTAAAACGACTGGTCGAACTAAACGCAATAATGCGCGGCGCAGAAATTTTTGGAAATAACGGCAAACCCGCTAAATGGATGAAATAATCTATATTGGAAGGAAGATTAATTGGAGAATGTAAATCTCCTTGAATCCACTGCAGAGAATCCGAGGAAGAATGAGAAGAACGGCTAACCGCAAAGGTTTCAAATTCTTTGAGCAACGGTAAAAGAAAATATCCTATTTGTCCCGTTGCTCCTGTGATTAAAAGACGTGGTTTCATTTCTTTTGGTAAATGATTTCAATAATATCGATCATTTTTCCCCATTGTTTGAAACC
>JFJP01039628.1_pt1 | contig 14983 bp, 12 predicted proteins | sample 431651 | NCBI WGS metagenome assembly JFJP01 (sample SAMN02602958, study PRJNA72255) | Microbial mat metagenome, whole genome shotgun sequencing project. | biome: fresh water; feature: sink hole; material: water; isolation source: purple microbial (photo- and chemosynthetic) mats found in...
GCCAGGTCGTTGTTGTCCATCAGGTACTTGAAGGCCCAGTCGTAAAGCGGGTTCAGGATCAGCATGGCGGTCGGCTTTTCCGCGAAGATACGAAATCCCGGCCTGCAAAGGCCTGCCGATGCAGGGAAACCCCGGGGATTTCGCGGCATCGGCATCTGTTTTTTGCTTATGTTCGCGCCACGCAATCCAAGGGCAAACGCCTTGGCCCAAAATCAAAGTTGTGCTTTGGAATCATTGATTTTGGCGGCTTTGTCCAATGGTCGAGCGGCCAAGAGTGCCAAGCGCAAGGCAAGGTGCGAACACGAATGGCCGAAACCAAGCAGGACCTTTTTGGGGAAAAATACCATCGACAAAACGAACAACCATGCAAGCCTACCACTACCTTCTGCTCTACTTGGCCGCTGTGAATCTTTTTGGCGGCGCGCTTTTCGCTTGGGACAAGCGCTTGGCAACGGAAGGCAAGCGGCGCATACCGGAGGCGCGGCTTCACCTGTACGAGTTCCTCGGCGCCAGCTTCCTGGTTGTGCCGCTGATGTACCTGATTCGCCACAAGAACCGAAAACTTTCCTACTACTGGCTCAGTTGGCTGGCGCTAGGGGTTTGGTTGGCAGGCCTTTACCTCGCCTATCCCTATCTGGGCCTTTGAGCCAGGCCTTACTTCTTTTTCTTTTGTTCGAGAAGCTGCTGGAACTGGCGCATCTCGTCGCGGTGCTGGGCCGCCAAGACGAAGTCAAGCTCCTTGGAGGCGGCAACCATGGCCTTGCGGGCGGCCTCAATCGCTTTTTGGAGCTCGTGCTCGCCCATGTAGCGGACCACGGGATCGGCGGCAAGGCTGACTTGCGTATCCTCGGGTAGCGGGTAGTCGGCGGATTTTTGTTTTCCCAAGGTCTTCAGCACCGAGTTGCTGCCTTTTTTGACTTGTTGCGGGGTGATTCCGTGTTCGGCGTTGAACTGGGCCTGCTTGACGCGGCGGCGCTCGGTCTCGTCGATGGTATTTTGCATGGATCGCGTCATCTTGTCGGCGTACATGATCACCCTGCCTTCGAGGTTGCGCGCGGCGCGTCCTGCCGTCTGGGTGAGCGAGCGCTCCGAGCGCAGGAAGCCTTCCTTGTCGGCGTCGAGGATGGCCACGAGCGAGACCTCGGGCAGGTCGAGGCCCTCGCGCAAGAGGTTGACGCCCACGAGCACGTCGAAGCGGCCCGCGCGCAGGCCTTCCATGATTTCTACCCGTTCGAGGGTGTCCACGTCCGAGTGGATGTAGCGGGTGCGTATCGCGAACTTGGTCAGGTACTTGGTCAGCTCCTCGGCCATGCGCTTGGTCAGGGTCGTTACCAGGACCCGCTGGTCCTTGCCGACGCGCAGGCGGATTTCCTCCATGAGGTCGTCCACCTGGTTGACGCTGGGGCGCACCTCGATGACCGGGTCGAGCAGGCCGGTGGGGCGGATGACCTGCTCGGCCACCACGCCCTCGCAGCGTTCGAGCTCGTAGTCGGCGGGTGTGGCACTCACGTAGAGCGTCTGCCCTGAGATCAGCTCGAACTCCTCGAACTTGAGCGGGCGGTTGTCGATGGCCGCGGGCAGGCGGAACCCGTAATCGACCAGGTTCACCTTGCGGGCTCGGTCGCCGCCGTACATGGCCCGGACCTGGGGAATCGTAACGTGGCTCTCGTCGATGACCGTGATGAAGTCCTTGGGGAAGTAGTCGAGCAGGCAGAAGGGGCGGGTGCCCGGCTTGCGGCCGTCGAAGTAGCGTGAGTAGTTCTCGATGCCGGAGCAGTGGCCCAGCTCGCGGATCATCTCCAGGTCGTATTCCACCCGCTCCTTGATGCGCTTGGCCTCGGCGCTTTTTCCCTCTTTCTGGAAGAACTCGACTTGCCGGACCAGGTCGTCCTGAATCTCGGAGATGGCCCGGTTGATGCGGGCCTTGGTCGTCACGAAGATGTTGGCCGGGTAGATGATGACCTCGTCGAAGCGCTCGATCCGCTGGCCCGTCTCCGGCACGAACGACTCGATGGTCTCGATGTCGTCGCCCCAGAAGACCACGCGGTAGGCGATGTCGCCGTAGGCCAGGAACACGTCGATGGTGTCGCCTTTGACGCGGAACTTTCCCCGGCTGAAGTTGACCTCGTCGCGCGAGTAGAGCGCCTCGACCAGCATCCGCAGCAGCACGTTGCGGCCCATCGGGCTGCCGGTCTTGAGCTTGATCATCTGGCTGTTGAAGTCCTCGGGGTTGCCGATGCCGTAGAGGCAGGAGACCGAGGAGACCACGAGCACGTCGCGGCGGCCCGAGAGCAGGGCCGAAGTGGTGCTCAGCCGGAGCTTCTCGATCTCGGCGTTGATGGCCAGGTCCTTCTCGATGTAGGTGTCCGTGACCGGCAGGTAGGCCTCGGGCTGGTAGTAGTCGTAATAGGAGACGAAGTACTCGACGGCGTTGTCGGGGAAGAACTCCTTGAACTCGCCGTAGAGCTGGGCCGCCAGCGTCTTGTTGTGGCTCAGCACGAGCGTGGGGCGCTGCAACCTTTCCACCACGTTGGCGATGGTGAAGGTCTTGCCGGATCCCGTAACACCCAGGAGGGTCTGGGCCGGCATTCCGGCTTCTACTCCGCGCACCAGTTGGTCGATGGCCTGGGGCTGGTCGCCCATGGGCTCGAAGGGGGCTTTGATTTTGAACTGCATTGGGGCCAGGTTTTCAAGTTCTGCCGCGAAGATAAGCGCTTTTTCGGGAGGGCCGCCCGCGGCGGAAAGCGGCCCGCCCAGGCTTCGGTTTTCGGCAAAAGCCATTACCTTCGCCCGACGAAACCGCAGAACCTCGCCCCATGCTCGACTTCCTCAAAGAAAAGAAGCCTGCCGACCTGGACGCCCCGGAAACCAGCCTGGCCCACCGCGACCTGATCCTGGCCAAACCCTTCTTGCGCAAGCTCTACCTCGAGTGGTACGGCGCCTTCCTGCGCGAGCTGCCGGCGCTCCCGCGGGGCCTTGTCGTCGAGATAGGCTCGGGCGGCGGATTCCTCAAAGACCTGGAACCCAGCATCCTGACCTCCGACGTCATCGAGCTGCCCAACGTGGACAGGGTCTTCTCGGCCTTGCGGATGCCCTTCGGGCAAGGCGAGGTCTCGGCGCTGTTCCTGCTCGACGTGCTGCACCACCTGCCCGACGCCGAGGCCTTCCTGGCCGAGGTGCAGCGCGTGCTCAAGCCGGGGGGGCTGCTGCACATGATGGAGCCCGCCAACACCTGGTTCAGCCGCCTGGTCTTCGGCAAGCTCCACCACGAGCCCTTCGCGCCCGAGCGGCAAGACTGGGCCTTCCCTTCCGCCGGGCCGCTCTCCGACGCCAACATCGCCCTGCCCTGGATGGTCTTCGAGCGCGACCTCGAGCGCTTCCACCGGCTCTTCCCAGGCCTGCGGCTGGAGCGCCTGCGCAAGCACACCCCGTTCCGCTACCTGCTCTCTGGCGGCCTGAGCTACAAGGCCATGGCCCCCGGCTGGGCCTTCGGGGCCGCCACCTTCGCCGAGAACCTCCTGCGTCCGGCCTTTGGCAAGATCGCCCTCTTTCAGGACATCCAGGTCCGCCGACTTCCCCTTTAGAAAACATCCCACACCATGATCAAGCACCCCTTCCTGGATGGCCTTCGCGAGCAGATCCGGCAAAAGAACGACAACATCACCCCCAAGCGCATCGAGTGGATCCGCCGAAATCCCTACTATTACAAGCAGTTCCTCCGATCCCTCAAGTTCATCATCGAGGAAGGCGCCAAGGTGCTGCACCTGCGCAGCAGCATCGGCTTCGTGCTCGACGCGCTCAAGCCCAAGCTCGGCGTCGGCGTAGAGGACAGCCCCAGGCAGGTCGAGGAAGCCCGCGAAAGGTATCCCCACCTGCGCTTCGTCAACCAGAACCCCGAAGACCTCCAGCTCGAACAAGGCCTCACTTTCGACTACGTCCTCATCTCCTCGGTCGAGGACATCGTGGACCTCAAGGCCGTGCTCGACGCGCTCCAGCCCTACTGCCTGCCCCACACCCGCGTGGTGCTCGTCTCGTACAACTACCTCTGGAACCCCTTGGTGCGCCTGGCCGAGTGGACCCGCATGAAGATTCCGCAGAAGCTGCACAACTGGCTGTCAACCAAAGACCTCGACAACCTGCTCAGCCTCACCGGGCACGAGGTTGTCAACGCGCAGCGGCTCATCCTGCTGCCTTTCGGCCTGCCTTTGCTGGCCTACATTTTCAACCGCTTCCTGGCGCGGCTGCCCTTTTTCCGCTACTTCACCATGCTCCGGCTGACGGTCGCCCGCAAGATGCCCATCCCCAGCGGCGACTATTCCGTCTCGGTCGTCATTCCGTGCAAGAATGAGGCGGGAAACATCGAGGACGCCGTGACGCGCATCCCCCACATGGGAAAACACACTGAAATAATCTTTTGCGACGACAAATCCACCGACGGCACGCCCGACATCGTCCGGCAGATGATGCTCAAGTTTCCCGAAAAGGACATCAAGCTCTACGACGGCCCCGGCATCTCCAAGGCCCGCAACGTCTGGGTAGGCTTCGACAACGCGCAGGGCGACATCCTGATGATCCTCGACGCCGACCTGACCGTCATCCCCGAGGAGCTTCCCTACTTCTACGAGGCCATCGCCACCGGCCGCGGCGAGTTCATCAACGGCTCGCGCCTGGTCTATCCCATGCACGGCAACGCCATGCCCTTCTTCAACACCCTGGGAAACAAGTTCTTCAGCATCTACTTCTCCTACATCCTCAACACCACCATCAAGGACACGCTCTGCGGCACCAAGGTCGTCTGGCGGCGCGACTACCAGCGCATGAAGCCCCTGTTCGGCCACTGGGGCCTCGACCGCTGGGGCGACTACGACATCATCTTCAGCGCCAGCAAGCGCAACCTCAAGCACCTCGACCTGCCCGTCCACTACTACGAGCGCGTCTATGGCGAGACCAAGATGACCGGCGTGCTCAAGAACGGATGGATCATGCTCCGGATGAGCACCTCCGCCCTCTTCAAGATCAAATTCCACTGAAAACGCGGTTGGGAGCTTTCTGCCCGTGGAAGCGGCTCGGGGCCACGTCGCCTGGTTGAAGAGGCCAAAGGCTCGGCAGGGCCGGCCCGCGCTGGCGCGGGGCGATCATTCGCGTGCGGACTCGAGCGCTTCGACCAGGACGTGCAGGTTGGTGGAAGGATTGCCGGAGGCCCTCAGGCTCCTGGAACGTTGGCAGGCGGCCGCCTTTTCTGTTTCCAACAGATTTCGAAGCGGCGCCTCGAGGGTTCCTTTCTTGTATCGGGCCTGTTCTTCCAGGGCTCTCACGCAATCTTCCGAGCTGATGCTTGCCGTTTGGGCTCTGAGGTGGAGCAGGAACCAGAGCTCGACGCAAGGGTTGGAAATGATGGTTATCGCACCCTTTATTTGGCCTAGCTTGTCTAAAATATCCTGGACATCAGCATCATACACCAGGAACGTCTTGTCTTTTTCGTGGGTGGGCTTTCCCTTTTTGAAGCTCGCTATCAGCCGGGAGCTGATTTTCGATCCCGCGATTTTCGTGATGATTTCCACAGGAACCTTGTAAATCGTGCGCAGCAGCCTGGCATAGGCCTCTTCGGTCTGCCCCTCGCAGAATACCCAGAAGTGGGGATTCATCTTCTTACCTCTGGGAGCCTGGCGTTGTCGTGCCATACAAGAGTCTGTTGATTTGTGGCGGCGAGTCGTCCACCATGGGGACGGCGTCGAACCTGCCCTGGAGGTAGGCCTTGGCCAGGTCCATGGTCTCGCGGAAGTCGCTGTAGTCGTGGAGTGAGTAGAGGTCGGTGGCTCCGTCGTCTCCTTTGTTGGCGAAGTAGATCTGGTCCTTGCGAAACTTCTTGAGGTCCAGCAGGTGGGTGCTGTGTGTCGCGCACAGGAGCTGCGCCCCTTGCCCGGCGTGGAAAAGGTTGAAGATGTAGTCGATGAGCCTGGGGTGGAGGCTCTCTTCGATTTCGTCGATGAGCAGGATCTTGTCGTTGGCGATGACATCGAGCAGCGTCAACATGATGAAGAAGAGCTTGATGGTGCCTTGCGATTCTTCGAGCAGGAAGTCGAAGGGGACCTCCGGGTTGGCCTTGTGGTAGGTCAGGATCTGCGCATGCTCTTGCACGACGTTCTCGACCTTTAGCGTCATGCTGGCCAGGTCCACGTGGATGTTGTCAACGGGCGTTTTCAGCACCTTGACGCGCAGGTCCAGGATGTCGCTGTCGGCGATGGCCAAGGCTTCGAGCAGTTGGCTTTTGTTCTCGTGGGTGAAATTCTGGATGGCGGAGATGCCGAAGTTCAAGTAGTTGAGCACGAAGGCCTTGTCGAAGAAGTTGAAGATTTCCTTGGCCAGCTCCCTGTCCATCTGGCTCGCCCGCGAGATGTAGAGGGTCTTGGGGGAGGTGTTCTCCGCGACGTCGAAGGGGCGGCGGATGACGTCGTTGAAGGCGTACTTCTCCCTTTTGCCAGGGCCTTTGCGCTCGTCGCGGCTGAAGATCTCCTTGACCCTGCCCTTGGGGTAGTAGCGCAGGCTCTCCGTCAGGATCGCCGTCCGGCTGAGGCTGAAGGAGTACTCGTGCTCGACTCCGTTGAGCAGGAAGCGGATGAAGTACGCGCTTGGCTTCTGTTCGCTGTCGCCAAACTTGAAGGGCATGAAGCTGAAGACCGAGTTCTCGTTGTGGTTGTGCGATTGTACGATCATGGCGTTGCAGAAGCGTATCGCCTTGATGATGTTGCTCTTGCCCGAGGCGTTGGCGCCGTAGAGCAGCAGGGTCTTGAGCACTTGGCCGCGGCCTTGCTCGACGATGTTGCCGCCCAATTCGCGGGCTTGGGCGGATTTCAAGTTCGCGGCCCGGAAATCAATGGCAATTTCATCCTTGATGGAGAAGAAATTGCTGAGGCGGATTTCGAGTACCATTTTATGGGCTTTTCTGAAATTATTTTTCAAATTTATCAATTAAATTCGATTTCTTTTCGATTTACACCCAAAATAATCACAAGGCTTCGAGCTCCTGTCATCAAGTCGGGTGCATAGGTGATACCAAGTTGCTTTCGATGGTGATAACTGCAAATCGTCAGCATCCCGCGGAATTTGGATGAAAAGGCAGGGTATGACATGGATCGGGCGAATCCCGAAGGGATGGAATTGTCTGGCCCATCCTCCCGATGAGAACGATTGCACCCCTTCGGGCTTGGGCGAGCCTTCAAGGCAATCCATCACGTTTGAAATCAACTTGCTATAAGACCTTATACCAAGTTGATTTCACGGGTAAAATATCCCAAGCACCAGCGTCCGGTAAAATCGGGCTGTTCCGCCCATCCCGAAGGGATGGAATGGGAATAGCCCCGGATGAAATCGGGGGGGAGCAGCGAACCACCGCGAACCAGAACCCCGTTGGGGGTCAATGCGAAAGCAAAGACGCTTCAAGGCAGTCTATCCCGTTGGAAGGCAACTTGGTACGAGGATTGAAAAGCCGAGGACGAGGGTCGTCAGGTGGCAGGGATGGGCAGTCCATGCTCGTTCCAAGCCGCCAGGCCCCCAATCCCGCGGCCCCCAAGGCTTTGATGAGCTTGAGGGCCTCGGGAGATGCTGGCGGCAGGGCAGGTCGCCTGGGGCCTAGGGCGCCGGGTTGGGCTGGCTCTCGTGGATGGCCTCGATTTCGGCCAGCAGCTCGGGCGCGAGGCGCAGGTCGAAGCTGCTGATGTTCTCGCGGAGCTGCGCGGGCGTCGTGGCGCCGATGATGTTCGAGGCCACGAAGGGTTGCGCGTTGACGAAGGCCAGGGCCATGCGGGCCAGGCTGAGGCCGTGGTCCTGCGCCAGTTGGGCGTAGCGCTCGGTGGCCAGGAGCGACTGCGGGCTGTTGTAGCGCTGGTAGTGCCGGAACAGCGTCAGGCGGGCGTTGGCGGGCCAGGCGCCGCCGAGGTACTTGCCCGTGAGCATGCCGAAGGCCAGGGGCGAGTAGGCCAGCAGCCCGACCTGCTCGCGGAGGCCCATCTCGGCCAGGCCCTGCTCGAAGGTGCGGTTGAGCAGGCTGTAGGGGTTCTGGATGCTGGCCACGCGGGGCAGGCCCAGGTTCTCGCTGGCGCGGAGGTACGACATCAGGCCCCAGGGCGTCTCGTTCGAGAGGCCGAAGTGGCGGATCTTGGCCTCTTGCTGGAAGTCGAGCACCGTGCGCAGGATGCTCTCGAAGTTGGGCTGCCAGGTGTCGTTCGCGTCGTGCTGGTAGCCGCGCTTGCCGAAGAAGTTGGTCCGCCGCTCGGGCCAGTGGAGCTGGTAGAGGTCGATCTGCTCGACGCGCAGGCGGCGGAGGCTGCCCTCGAGGGCCAGGCGCAACTGCCCGGGCGAGTAGTCGGGCCCGCCGCGGAGGTGGCGGAAGGCGGGGCCCGGGCCGGTGGCCTTGGTGGCCAGCACGACCTGGTCGCGCGTGCCGCGGTCGGCCAGCCAGTCTCCGATGATTTCCTCGGTGCGGCCCTGGGTCTCGGCCCGCGGCGGGATGGGGTACATCTCGGCCGCGTCGAAGAAGTTGATGCCGGCCTCCAGGGCCATGTCCATCATGGCGAAGGCTTCCTCGGGGCTGTTCTGCTGCCCGAAGGTCATGGTGCCCAGGCAAATTTTGCTGACTTTCAGGTCTGTTTTTCCCAAATTGGCGTAGGTCATCAGGCGGAGAGGTTTTTTGTGGTGGATGTTTTCGGGCCGAAAGATACGCGAAATGCCGGAAGGTAGGCTTGCCCAAAGGATTTCGCCCGCCCGCGGCGGGCTTCGCTTTTTCGCGCGCTTGGCGTATCTTTGTGGAGAATGCCCTTTTCTCGCAACGCAAAGCCAAGCCCGATGAACAGCCACACCATCGTCGCCCAATGGGTTGACATCATGACCGAAAACATCAGCCCGGTGCGGCTGGAGGTGCGCGACGGGCGGATCTACTCGATCGAGCGGGTGGAGCGGGCCCCGCAGATCTACCTCTGCCCAGGCTTCGTGGACGCCCACATCCACGTCGAAAGCTCGATGCTGGTTCCCTCCGAGTTCGCGAAGCTGGCCGTGCGGCATGGCACCGTGGCGACGGTCTCCGACCCGCACGAGATCGCCAACGTGCTGGGCGTCAGGGGCGTTGACTTCATGCTCGAAGACGCGGCCCAGAGTCCGCTGAAGATCTTCTTCGGCGCGCCCTCCTGCGTGCCCGCGACGGCCTTCGAGACGGCCGGGGCCAGGCTGGGCGTCGAGGAGGTGCGCGAGCTGCTCGCGCGCCCGCAGATCCACTACCTGGCCGAGATGATGAACTGGCCGGGGGCCATCCACGGCGACCCGGAGGTGCTGGCCAAGATCGAGGCCGCCAAGGCCGCGGGCAAGCCGGTGGACGGGCACGCCCCAGGGCTGAAGGGCGCGGACGCCCTGGCCTACATCGGGCGGGGCATCACCACCGACCACGAGTGCTACACCGAGGAGGAGGCCCGCTTCAAGCTGCAAAACGGCATGAAGGTCATCATCCGCGAGGGAAGCGCCGCCCGCAACTTCGAGGCCCTGATCCCGCTGCTCGACGAGTTCCCCCACCAGATCATGTTCTGCTCGGACGACAAGCACCCCGACGAGCTGCTGCAAGGCCACATCAACCAACTGGCGGCCAGGGCCGCCGCCAAGGTCGATGACGTCTTCAAGGCGCTCCGGGCCGCCTGCGTCAACCCGGTGCGCCACTACGGACTGCCCGTGGGGCTGCTCCGCCCCGGCGACCCGGCGGACTTCGTGCTGCTCAAGGACATCAAGACCCTCGAGGTGTTCCAGACCTACATCGACGGCCAGCTCGTGGCCGAGGAGGGCCGCGAGCTCTTCCGCACCAGCCCGCCCCTGCCCGAGAACTACTTCGAGGCCCAGCCGCGGCGCCCCGAGGATTTCCGGGTGGCCAATCCGGGGGGCATGGTCCGGGTCATCGAGGCCATTGACAGCGAGCTGGTAACCCGCCAGGTTCCGGTGCGCGCCTGGTCGTCCGGCCCTTGGCTGGAGGCCGACCCGGCCCGCGACCTGCTCAAGATCGCCGTGGTGAACCGCTACCGCGACAGGCCCGTGGCCGCGGGCTTCGTGCTCAACTTCGGGCTTCGGCAGGGGGCCATCGCCTCGACCGTGGCCCACGACTCGCACAACATCATCGCCGTGGGGGCCGACGACGCCAGCATCTGCCAGGCCGTGAACCTGCTGGTCGAGAGCCGCGGCGGCCTGGCGGCCGTCAGCCCCTTGGGCCAGCGGGTCCTGCCCCTGCCCGTGGCCGGGCTGATGAGCACCTTGCCCGGCGACAAGGTGGCCGCCGAGTACACCCAGATCCACATGATGGCCCGGGAGATGGGCAGCCGGCTCCGCTCCCCGTTCATGACGCTCTCCTTCATGGCCCTGCTCGTGATCCCCGATTTGAAAATCAGCGACTTGGGCCTCTTCGATGGCCAGTCCTTTTCCCTGGTGGGCCTGGCCGTGCCGGCGCCTGGCGACCCTCCCAAACAATGACCCCAACACCCGACGACATGCTTTCCATCGACTTCCCGCTCTGGATACCGCCCGTGGCCCTGGTCGCCTTCGCCCTGATATGGCTCTTTGTCTCGATGCTCACGGCCACTGTGGGCGGCTGGCTGCCCCTGGCCCGCCGCTACCCCGAAGACAGCGCCTACCTGGGCCGGGAGATCGCCAGCATGGGGTTCCGGAGCCTGCGCATCAACTTCTTCGGCAATTACCGCGCGGCCGTCAACCTCGGCGTTTACGAGGAGGGATTGAGCATCTCCGTCATCGCGCTTTTCCGGTTCATGCACCCGCCCATCCAGATCCCCTGGCACGCCGTGGTCTCGTGCGACTACCGCTCGGGCCTGTTCAAGACCCTGAAGATGAAGGTCGATGCCGACACGCTCACCTTCTTCGGCAAGGCCGCGCAGCAGATCTGGGTCGCCTATTCCAAGCATTCCTGAGCGGGGGGCGATGCTCCCTCGCCCGGCGTTCTGCCTTCGGCTGGAATCTACTGGTGGCTTGACTTTTGGAGGCTTGGCGCGATAGCGTATCTTTCCCAACCCAATAAACCAAAGCCATGACCAGAAAACTCCTCGCGCCGCTGTTGGCGTTGCTGGCCCTTGCCGTGCCTGCCCTGGCGCAGACCACCATCCAGGCCGAGAAAATCTTCGGACAGACCACCCGCCTGCCCTTCTCGGCCGAGTGGCAGTACCTTTCCACCGACTTGTTCCTGTTCCAGGAAGACAAGTTCCAGGAGCTGGTGCTCTACATCGCCGACACCGTGCGGCAGGAGCGCGGACGGCTGGGGCGCTGGCCCGAGCTGAGCTACCTGATGGTGACGGCCACCATGGAGAACAACGGCTACTTCAAGTCCGACCTGACCTACCCGCTCTTCAGCTTCAACATCGACCGGCAGGGAACCAGCTACACCACCACCACCGGAAACTCCAACGAGGTGCTGCGCCTGATCGACAAGATGCCCCTGGGCGACGACGACAGGGCCATCTCTACCCAGATCAAGTGCGAGGCCCTGCTCGAGGAGAACATGGGCCAGGTGGGCGAGATGGTCTCCTCGCAACTGCTCAGCATCTCCACCATCGCCAATCCCTCGGCCGCCGTCATGGGCCTGGTGGGCGAGTTCGGCAAGCTCATGCAGGCCCAGAGCGCCGGCCAGAAGTTCGAGTTCAGCTCGACCATCCGCCTCTACGAGGCCCAGAACTTCGACCAGCGCGTCCACTCGGTCTCCGTCTATGTCTTCAAGCCCCACAACAAGCCGGCGCCCCAGCCCGACTTTGTCCAGCTCGCCCAGTTCGTGGACACGGCCACCTTCTCCACCCTCGACCGCCTCCGCCTCAAAAGCCTTGTCGGAGACTTCTGCCCCTATCCCTACATGGTCGTGGTCAACTACAAGTCCAAGTACCGTCCGCAGCCCCTGGTGCCCGACCTGGTAACGCCCGAAAGCATCGAGCGCCGGGCCCAGCAGGTCGAGGACGCCTACCAGAACCAGCTCATCAACCAGGCCACCTACATGCACGAGAAGAAGCTCGTCGAGTTCATGAACGCCTTCCACCTGCTCAAGTACCAGATACAAGGCTACGAGCGAGACCGAGACGACAACCTGGCCGACATGTCGCGCAGCTACTACAACATCCTGCGCGAGTACCGCAACCTGCGCAACCTTTTCGACGCCCGGCGCCGCGAGTTCCGGCAGGACGACCTCTTCCACAACGTTTTCAAGGCCAAGTACGACGACCTGGTACGCACCGCCGAGCTCTACCTCGACAAGGACCAGAACCTTGAGAACATCAAGAACCTCGTCGAGGTCATGTTCCATTTCGAGGCCGAGACCCAGATGGAGCTCGACTCCGCCCAGCGCGAGGACTACCTCGAGACCCTGCACGCCGTGGCCCTGCCCGAAAACCTCGCCAACAGCCTAGAGATGCTCGCCATCAACCAACTGGTCGAAAAGATGGAGCAGGAGCAGCAGCTCGAGGTCTATCGCAAGTACGTGACCCGCATCCAGTTCGCCGACCCCAGCCCCGAGAACCAGCGCATGACCCAGCAGATCCGAGAGCTGATGCGGACCTCCAACTGCGTCTCATGCGCCGAGAAGATCGACCTGGCCATCGCCGACTTCGACGCCCGCTACCAGGAGGCCCGACGGCTAGAGACCCTCGAAGGCAGCGAGGCCGCCTTCAGCAACGCCCGCAGGGCCATCCTCCGGACCATGCAGAAGGAGCAGTGCATCAAGGCCAACCTCAGCCGGATAGTGGACCCCCGCATGGCCACCTTCATCGAAAGCGACATGGTGGACATCATCAACCTCCGCGAAAACCTCCAGATCGCCCTCCAGGTCAACCTCGAGAACCGCGCGCAGGCCGAAATCGACGTTTATTCCAAGAAAATCGTCGAGCAGACCAACCAGATCAACAAGCGCCTCGAAGACTTCTGCGTCCAGACCGACATTGGCTTCGACATCTGCGGATGCCAGGGCGACGAGCCCGACGGCCAGTGTGCCAGGTGCCCCGCAAAAAACGGCGGCGGTCCCCAGGGGGCCGGCCCGCCGCTTGGTTTTGGGCCAATGGCCTCAGTATGAACGCATCCGGCGAACCTCGTTGCGTTCGAACTCGATGGTCGTGTTCTTCGGATACTTCACCGCGAAGGTCAGGCGGAAGCTCCGCGAGGCCCCAGGCTGCAGGTCCACCTGCCAGTCGAGCTGGCCCGTGGTCAGGTTGTGCTTGGCCCCCGAGATCTCCAGGACCTGCACCTCGATCTCGCTGTCTTGCGAGATGGGCACCTGGTCGAGCAGGCTCAGCGAGATGGGCACGTCGCGGTTGTTCTTGACCACGATTTCGTAAGCGTGCGTCTCGGTCGTCTTGCCGCCGATCACCCGCTCGCTGCTGAACTCGCGCAGCTTGGTCCGCGTGACCAGCACCCGCCCGTCGCGGCCCAGCGAAAGGTCGAGCGTGTCGCGCACGTCGCGGGTCTGGATGTACGACTGGCCCACGTAGGTCCCCGCGAAATAGATGCTGGCCGGGCCCTCGACAAGGTTGAGCTCCTCCCAGCCCGTGATCTGGGCCAGCAGGAAGGCGTCGCGGTCGAGCTTGGGCACGGCGTAGTGCTTGAAGCTCGCCGGCAGCTTGTGCTCGACCACGTCCACCAGGTAGGGCTTGTTGTCGGCCGGAACCGTGTAGGGCGTCGCGATGTCGAACTCGGCGCTCAGCTCCGTGACCAGCACCTCGCGGAAGGTAACCCCCTCGCCCGTGCCCGGGACGTTGGTGCTGACCACCATCTCGTCCATGAGCATGCTGTTCATGTAGCCCTGCGCCTGCTCGAATCTGCTGTTCGAGTAGTTCGACTGCGCGTAGCTCAGGTACCAGGGCCGGAGGTCGGGGCTGGCCGCGGTCTTGTTGGGGTCGCCCGTGGACAGCTTGAAGCGCACGCCGTTCCAGTCGATGCCCGTGTTGTTATAGACCTTGGCCCGGTACTCCAGCTCGATTTCCTGGTTGACATCCTGCACCCGTATGTCGTAGGCCGGCGTCCAGCCCGCCTGGCTGACCAGGTAGCGCAGCTCCACCGGGCCGCGCAGGGCCTGCTCGACGCTCAGCAGCACCGTAACCTCGGCCCGCTCCTGGTTGAGGCTGGCGTTCAGGTCCTGGAGTTGGCGCTCCAGCCGGCCTTTCAGCTCCGCCTGCTTTTCCAGCTCGACCCGCAGCTCCGAGAGCTTGCGGTTGATTTCCAGCGAGCGCGAGCGGTAGAAGTCGGCCACCTCGCGTATCTGCGTGGCCGTCAGGCCGTCGCCCTGGCCGCCGAGCTGCGTGTTCTTGACCAGCACGTCCTTTTCGAGCGCGTAGGCCCCGACCTCGTCGTTCAGCGCCGTTATCTTGCGCAGGGTCATCTCCAGCGAGTCCTTCACCTGCCGCACGCGGGGCGAGCTCTGCGCCTGGTTCAGGTAGTCCGTCCGGCTCGAGATCGATAGCACCGAGACCGCCGGGTTGGCCGTCAGGCGGATGCTCCGAGCATCCATCCTGGGCGATATGCCGCTGAAAACCAGCAGATTGCGCCCAGGTTTCAAATCAAGGGTATGCGTGTGGCTGATTTCGGCTCCATCGAGGAAGAGCGTAACCCGCTCCACCTTGGCATCGAGCAGGTGCTCGGTTTGGCTCTGCGCCCAGCCCGCGGGCGAAACGGCCAGCAGCAAGGCCAGCAAAAGGCTTTTTCTTAGCGTCAACATGTCATTCTATGGATTGGTTCGCCCATAAGACAGACGCTACGGCCCGGGGTTTAATGCTGGAAGTTGGAATTACGAATTGTCAATTACGAATTACGAATTACCAATTACGAATTATGAATTATGAATTATGAATTACGATGTTCTATTCCTTAAAGATGTGATTTGGCTGCAATGTGTTGTAATTCTTGTAGGTTTCGAATGTGTTTCTGTGCCTTGGATATGCTCCCTTGTCGACCAGGGTGTTCTCCACGAATCCTCTCA
>JFJP01038960.1_pt1 | contig 14980 bp, 8 predicted proteins | sample 431651 | NCBI WGS metagenome assembly JFJP01 (sample SAMN02602958, study PRJNA72255) | Microbial mat metagenome, whole genome shotgun sequencing project. | biome: fresh water; feature: sink hole; material: water; isolation source: purple microbial (photo- and chemosynthetic) mats found in...
ATGAAGTGGGGGCCGTTAGCTCAATTGGTAGAGCATCTGACTCTTAATCAGCAGGTTCCCGGTTCGAGTCCGGGACGGCCCACCAATAAAATAAAGCACTTAGTCCACATCGGGCTAGGTGCTTTTTTCTTTGATTATATGCCGGTTAGATGGAATCTGTAAACCCTGGTACAATTCAGTATTCCGACAGCGCCTTTTCCTCCAGTCATCTGTAAAAGAAAAACCCGCCCGGGGATGGGCTACCAACGTTATCCCCATCGTTGACCCAAGAACTTCACCATCTGAAAAAAAGATCGCCTCACCCAAAAGTGGACTCAGTGCATACAAAGGTCGGTGCATTTTTTGGCCGTCGCCTTGTGCTCAGTAAAATTATGGCGCATGATCAAGGCCAAGGGTTTCCACTATTGACGACCTACCTCAGGATGCTTCTACGCCCATCAACCTTACCCGGGCCGCCGCTCGACTCGAGATCCACGTTTTTGTTCAATCGTTGGCTTTTTGGTACATGTGCCTTAAAAACGTTCTTGCAACAATGCTGGTCGTACGTTGATGCGAACCCATGGTTCGCAGGATAGCGATGATGATGAAAAACAGCATGATGGCCGAGTAACAACCCGCTTGGGGCAGCATGTAGCCGTGGAGAAACGTGACGAACCCGAGCGGCCAGAGAATGAGTAATGAGGTTGCCTTCATGACATAAACTGCCATGGGTTTGATTTGCAATTCGCAGGCAACCGCCGCCATAGCCATGATTAGGCCCCAGAGGGTGAAGACTGCGACCAGAGGGAGAGGTTGATTCCGGTTGGGATGGAGAATGGTCTCAGCGATATTGGAATGGATTTCCACCCCGCTCATGTCTCTGTATTCCCGCCCGAAAACATTCTTTGAGTAGGGGGTGGGTTGGTGATCGCCGAAACTCTGAGAATCGGAACCAACGAAGACGATGCGGCCAGCGACCAGGGCTTGTTCCTCAACGGTAAGCCCCTGTTTCCGCAACAGGGAAACCATCGATATTCTGGGGATGGTCCCGGGTGGGCCGCAATAGGCAATACGTTGCGGTGCAAATAAGGAGGGAGCGTGCGATTGCGGTAATGCGTCCAGACCAAACGCCTCCTTCACCGCCAAGGCCGAGAGGGTCCACCAGGGATTGGGGGCTTGGTATCCATTTGGGCTGCTGAACTCCGACGCGGCCGTTCCCTCGAAGGCCAGAGCCATCCTGCGGATCCTGGCGTCGGTGTCTTTAAGCAGAATGGTCAATCCCACGCTGCCTAGATGGTTGGGAAGGGCTGCGAGATATTCTTTCGCGGGTAGGGGCACGAAGGCACCGCTGGCACCGTGGATGGGATTGGCTGCAAGAATGACCCGTCCTTCCGCCAGGGCTTGGTCGAAGGTTTGATCGTAATCGAACAGTTCCGGCGGAATGGATTGCAGATCGGTCAAGGTCCGCAGCCATTGTTCCGGGGTAATGGCAAAGAAGATGTCCAATGCCACCGCCGCCGCCCCTGCCTCCTTCAACCGTTCGATCGCGAGCGCGAAATATGGTCCCCAGAAAACCAGGGGCGTGTTTGGATAAAGATTGAGAGCAGCATCGTCCATGGCAGCGATTACTGTCGCCTTTGGTTCATAACGCACCCCCGCAAGGACGTGATAGGTATCGATAATGTCTCGATCAGGTCGTTCCACCCGCCCATTGACGCTGAGCAGAATGCCCCCCATCAGAGAGAGCAAGGCGAAGGTCCAAATGACGGCGGATCTAATCTGCACGGACCGCTCCTCGTACTATTGGGGAAGTCTTGTTCCAGAAGATGCACATAAGGATTGACGGAACCATGTTACAGCCAGTTATTAATCAGTAAAAACGGTGCCCAAAAACACGGATGCTCGTACCGCACGTTATTAATCAACTTCAGTTGAGCTATCCGCAGGGCCGCCGCCCGCGACACTTTTCCGGTACTCAGTTGCCGATAAAATTCCACCACCAGTTCGTAGGAAACCGGGTCGTAGACATGCCAGAGGGTGGCCAAGGCGCTTTTTGCTCCGGCGCGCACCGCCACTCCAGCCAATCCGAGGGCGGCGCGATCGTCCCCGGCAGCAGTTTCGCACGCGCTGAGCACGAGCATGTCCAGAGGGTCTTCACGAAATTTGAATAAGCCCACATATTCAGCCAACCGATTCATGGGCAGCCGCTCATCAAAGGCGAGGAGGAACGTTTCGCCCAATGTGCCGCCAAATTGCCCATGCGAGGCAATATGGATCATACTGAACTGCTCTTTTTTCAACTCCTGTTCCATGTTTGCGAGTTTGAATTGATGGTCAAGGAGCACCGACCCAGAATAGAAATCACCAATATCCCGCAGTTCGTCGGCAACATAGGGCAGGCCGGGGAATCCTTGCACCGGCTGGGTTACCCCCATGCAAAGAATACGTGCCCCGTCCTGTTTCACAGGGCTGGGATCGCTCATGTTCAGGCCGGGCGTAACGGCGATTTGATAGCGGGCGACAAGAAACTGGTGGCCATCGTGCAGAGCGGCCATCGGGATCGTGCGCAAAGGTCCATCGGGTACGAAAACAAGGGTTTCCGGACGTTGCGCGGCCAGGTCCCCTTCCAGTGGCCTGATCAACCAGTCATAGAGGGTTTGTGCATGGGGGAGAAAGTCATTTGAGGTTTTCTGCACCAGGGAGCGGCGAAAGGCGCGCACCTCCTTGGTGAAGGTCGCAACATCCACCGGCAGGGTGATCCGCTTGAGTCGACCGGAGAAGCTGACCAGAAGCTCGACGCGGTCAGGCAGTAGTACCGGGTAGAACACGGCGATATTGCTGGAGATTGCATCCAGATTTTTAGTGACCGTACGTGAGGCGTCGAGGCAGTCGTCCTTGAAATATTCGCGCAGTTCAAACACCTTAAGTGTTTCCAGAGTGTCCCGAGCTTCCACTAGCCATGGTTGGGCATCCTCCTGCCGTGCCGTTTTTGACGCCTTGCGCAACAAAAGATTCACCAGTTCGGCGCAGACTGCTTTGGCAGTCTTCTGGTACGACCATTCCGGGGCTGCGTAGCAGGAATCCATCTCCTCCCTGATTTTTTTCAGATCACTGATCGCATATCTGTAGCCCTTGATTGCTCCGTCGATATCTCCCATCCGCTCCAGCAGCCGCGCCTCCTGCCAGTGCCAGCGATAAAGCGATTCGGTCGATTGTTGAAGTTGGGCAGCGAAGATGGCCACGCGGGAGAATTCCTGGGCCTGGTGCAGTTGCCCCTGTTCCTCATATAAGTGGCCAAGGTAGCCGCTGCTGTAGGATATCATCCGCTGGTTAGGCAGCCTTCTGGCCACGGCAAGGGCCTCTCCCAGTGCGGCATGAGCCGCGAGGAGAAACAGTTTTTCCTCAGGAGACTGCTGATGCAGGGTGGCGTAACAGAGCCCAGCGTTGATGAGGTTGTTTGCCTTGGCAGAGGAGTCCTCAATACCCATCAGACGGCCAATCGCCTGCGCCAAAAGGTGGGCTGCCCGGGCATGATCGGCGTTGCGCTCGGCAATGGTGGCCCCGTTAATGGCAGCAGTGGCGGCAAGCAGCATATCCTTGGCCTGTTCGGCGCGCTTAACAGCTTCGTCATAAGAAACGGTCGCTTTCTCGAAATGTTCTTGGGCAGCGTGGAAATTGCCTAGGTTGTTTAGAATGGAAGCGGCGACATCGTGAGTCTCTTCCTTGTTGGCAAGGTCGAGAGCTATGGTGAAATGAAAGGAGGCGGGCTCCATCTGTCCCAGGCCGAGGAAGGCGTTACCGATACCGTTTTCCACAGCGGCTGTCCGCCGCAGGTCGTTAGATATTTGGGCGAGATGGAGGGCCGGTTCGAGTTGCGCCAAGGCCTTGCGGAACTGTCCGGTCAGGTGGTCAATCTGGGCCAGAGCCAGCAGGATGTCTATCCGGCTGCACTGTTTGTCGCTGGTGTCACACTTGGCCAAGGCTTTTTTGTAGAGGGCGGCCGCCTCCGGGTAGTCACCCCTGCGTAGGGCCTGCTTGCCGGAGTGCATCGAAGAGGCTGCGGTTTCCTCAACGGTTGCCCCGAAAACATGTGCACCGGAGGTCAATATGGTTACCGTTATCATCATCAGCAGCAAAAGGGAACGACGAGAACGAAAACGGCATAGCCCTTGGGTGATTGGGATAAATTGTATCTCGTGCATTGCTTTTGGCCTCGATTTCCGTAGACAAGAGGAGCGGCTTAAAAGGTAAAGGTCATGGCAATTTGGAAGTGGATGCCTTCATCCTGAAGATCATCGTGAGATTGTTCCACCTGCCTCAATTGATGGCCCCAGTAAAGTTCGGCTTCGATCTTGCCGTCCGTCCAGCTAGAACATGGCGTTGCTCCCCACCGAGCCCCGAGGCCGACGCTTGACAGGTCGCCGGGGTTGTTGACGGCCCCCTCAAAATTGGAACGGGATCGGCCATAATCAAGGAATGGGACCAGTTGAAGATAATCGGCCCAGGGATGGTTCTCCACCAGGGGCAATCTGACCTCCAGCGAGGCAACCAGACCTTCATCGCGCACCAGGAAGTTTTCGCGATACCCCCGAACACTGTATCTGCCTCCAATGGCCATCTGCTCAACAGGCAGCAGCGGATCTGCGGCGAACTGTACATCGGCACGGGCAAGCAATTGAATATTCGAGGGAACGAATTTCTTTGCCCATTGTACTTGGCCGAGCCAGGCAAAGAACTGTCCATCCGGGAGACGGCCGTCATCGTTGGCAGTGGCATCGAATGCCTTAGTGCCCCAGGAAAACCGTGAGCGCAGAGCCAGCACCTGTTGCTGGCTGCGGTAGGTCCACTCTTGGGCAAAACGAATTGGCACCACCATGGCTTCCCCGTTGTCAACGCCGGGTGCAAAGGAAAAGGGTTCTCCCAACAGTGAGGTCTCGTTGCGCTCATGCTCAAAGGACACTGCCAGGGCGAATTCCTGGCTCAGAGACCGGTAGAGAGGATGGCGCAGGCTGAATTCGTAGCTGTTTGAGGTACTTTCGATGTTCAGATCCGCGAAAACTTTGTCGATGACCACGGAGTCATCCTGCCGGTAGCGGACGATTAGGGTGGTATCGTGGGCATTGATCGGGAAAGCATACCACAGATCAAGGAGGGGGTTGATGCCAGACGAGTAGCCGTAAGTGAGACTCAAGGTGTCGCCATGGCCGCGCAGATTGCGATGGACAAACGTGGCTAATCCCCGCTCCGCCCCTATCGACGGCGATTGGTAGTTGTTGCACCCAAACCAGAACGACATCGCCAGTTTTTCCTCGACCTGTACCTGCAGTTCGCCCTCGCCGGGACTGTCTCCGGGGCGCAGTTCGGCACGCACCAATTGCAGGCGATCATCCTGCTGCAACAATTGCAACCGATTCTGTAAGCGGGTAACACTCACCGGCGGGTCGGTGTCCAGGGCGATGCGGTCACGAAGGTGCTCCTCGGTGAACCACCGGGTACCGGTGATACGGATATCGCTGATGGTGCCTTCGATGATGGTAAAGCGAAGCAGGCCGTCATCAACATCCTGGTCGGGGATAATTGCGCCTGAGTTGACATATCCCCGGTTGACATAGAGCAGGGTAAGTTCTCGCCGTAGCGTTTCCAGGTCCGTGATGGTCAAGGTGCGCCCCTCGTAGAGAGCAGTGATCTCCGCCAGTTCCTCAGCGGAAAAGACCGTGCTGCCGGTAACGGTGATCCGGCTGATAAAGACTGATCGAATCAGACTACCCTCGGGCACCGCTGTGGCTGCAGGTGGTGGCAATTGCATCGATGGACTGGAGGCCGGAGAAGCGCTGTCCAGCAACTCCGGCCTGGTGTCAGTGGGCCGGCCCGAGAAGTCGAGGGTTGGCAGGCTTTGGCCGTTTGCGTGGTGCGAAGGTCCGAAAAATGAAGAAAACAATATCGTCAACAGAACTATGCCGGTGTGCATAAGAAGACGGCGTTTCGATAACCTGATCAGGTGCATAACAAGCCTCTTTAGCAAACAACCTTAGTAGCACACGCTCGGCATCAGACCTCCAGGTTCCAAAGGCAGGCCGTCCCGGCCGCTGATGATGAAACTGCTGTACCTGCCTTGTCTCAGGCGGACAATGCACCGTTCCCGTAACAAGTCAGTGGCGCTGATGTAGGTGGAGCCAAGGGGAGCGATAAAGCCGCTGACATTGCTGATTGGCGACTGAATATCCACGCTGCCATCGACTCCAAGCGCCGAGGAGGCGCTGACCGTACTGGAGGGATCCATGAGGAAGACGTCGGCAATGATCCGGATGTTGCCGCCGGTACCCTCGTAGGCGTTGGCAATGATCTGGCTGTTTTGGAGAATGACAAACTGTGGGTCAATGAAGATATTGCCGCCGGTGGTTTCAGGCCCGCCGCCAACACTGGAGGTGACCTGGCTGTCGATCATCCGGATCATGTAAGGAGCGGTGATGGAGATATTGCCGCCGTCGGCCTCCACCGAGGCTTCGGTGGTGATGGTGCTGTTGCGCAGGTTCACCGCCTTTGAAGTTGCGATGGCTATATCACCAGCATCACCGCTGCCACTGGAGGCTGCATTAATCGAAGCCCGCTCAGCGAGCGAGACATTGTCGGCCATGATAGTAATGGAGCCGCCGGTGCCGCTGCCGCCGGTGTCAGCTTTGATGCCGCCGCCGGTGGTCATGGCCAGATCACCGTCCAGATCGACGGCAATGAGGCCTCCGCGACCATCCTTGGTGCTGGTCGAGATGCCGGTGAAGGTGAAGTCGAGTGGAGCAGGCGGCGGTGCACCACCGGTGCCGGTGATGGTTACATTCTGCGCCTTAATGACGATATCCCCGGAATCACCCGTCCCCCGGAACGAATCAGCGTAGATCTGCCCGAGATTGCTGATGCTGATGGTCCCGGCCAGGATGTCGATGTTACCTGCATTGCCGGATGCATCGGCATAGAGGCCTGTGCGAATATTTCCCCCATTGGTCAGGGTGAGGTTGTCGGTGGTAATGCCGATATTGCCACCCTGACCAGTTGCACCGCTGCCGAAGACACGGGCATCAACGCTGGAGAGAGAATAAGGTGGATTATATCCTGGAGCGCCCACATATCCGGATATGACCATTTCCCTGGCATGGATGTTTACATCTGTACCCTTGCCCGTGGCACCTCCACCATCATAATCGCGAAGCACCGAACTAATCTGGCCGCCATCAAGGAGTTGCAGCCTATCGGCAACCAGATTGATCTGGCCGCCAAAGGCCTGGCCAAAGGTTTGGCCCAGAATACCTGTTACGGTGAAAGTATCGGTGAAGTCGGTCCCGTGTTGAGCAGAGATGAGCACGTCGTGGGCCGAAACGTTTATGGTGCCTCCGTGGCCGGAGCCACTACTGGTAATACCAACAGATCCTTGATCTTGAATCGTCAGCTTGTTGCCCACATTGACGTAAATATTACCGGGATTTCCTTCTCCATAACTTTGGGTGTTGGCAAAGAATCCATGCCTGACCACCATGTTTTCAGCCGTGATATCGATGTCGCCGCTTTTGCCCGAACCCAGTGTGGTACTGCCAATATATCCGTAATAACCCCAAGAATTATATGAATTTGCATCAATAATTTCATCACCGAGGAGCACATTTTGGGCGGTGATCTTGATGTTTCCCCCACTGCCTGCACCAAGATTGAGATTGCCGATAAAAGCACTATGCGTCATCAGAAAGTCACCAGTCAGATCGATTCGGCAGGCTGTTCCGGGGTGGGACTGATCGGCGTTTCCTGGATCCTCCCACCAATTGAAATTGTTCGGATACATATAATAGTTGTCGAGCTGCAGGCTCACCCCCTGGATGTCAACAGAACCTCCCGGATTGCCATAGGCATCGATACCGCCATCGCTGAAAAGCATCTCCCCGCCTCGGATCACAATCTTTCCTCCGGCGGACTTGGGGTAAAAATAGTACGGGCTGGTGTAATCAAGGTATTCCTGATTGGTGACAGACATTTTTGAACCATTCGAGAATGTGATTTTGCCTTGTTCGGTGAAACCATTCAGCCCCATATCGGCCAGGCCTACCTCGCCCGGTGAAGCGACGCTTACCAAGTTGATGGTGCCACCGGGAGCAGCTAAGTTGGCAGGGGCAAACAACAGATCATCCATACTTGCGAGAGTGCCGGTCCAAGCAATATCACCACCGATGAGGGATAGGGTCATCCCCTCTTTGATCTGGAGGAAGGCCCGGTCGCCGCTGATGGCTGCGGGTCGGGGGCCAAGGAAACCGAAGGCGACAGGTTCAGCCACCGAGAGCACACTTGGCGTGGAAGGGTTGGAATAAAAAACACTGTTATCACTGAATTTCAGGTAATCGGCGGTACTGGCGTGGAAACTCCCCGACACATCGATGCTGGCATTAGGGCCAAACATGATGCCAGCGGGGTTGAGGAGGAAAAGATTGGCTCCGTCAATGGTGGAGCGAATGAGCCCATCGATACTGGATGCCCCCCCGGTCACTCGGGCGATGACGTTATTGAGCGGCGTGCCACTGTTGGAAAAGGTTGCACTTTCACCGGTGCCGATGTTGAACTGGCTGAAGCTGTGAAAGAGGTTGGCCCCGGCCCGCCTGCCACTGGTGTCGAGGATGGAGTAGTCAGGGCCGGTTACGGGGCCTGCCGGCCCCATGGTCCCGTCGCTGGCCACTCCAGCCTCAGCGTATCCTGTTGGGACAAGATACATGGCAAGAGTCAGAGATAGAAGAATGCACTCTAGTTGTAGCCGTGGAATGATCTCTGTTGTCATAGAAAATGCCCCGCGGGAATGGGATCAAGAGGCAGGCGGAAACGAAGCCCTCCCTTCAATTGCTCTTGGCGATGATGTATTCCTGGAAAATTATTGCCTGCACCTGCGGATGCCGGCCAATCCGGCCAAGCCAATACCGAAAAGCAATATGGTTGAAGGCTCAGGCACCACGGTCGTGACGTACATGTATGAGGCTACCCCTGAATTCATATTAAAGCGTGCCTCACCCGCATTTTCGAATTTTACTTCTAGATTATGGCCTATGCTTAAAGTCGCCCAATTAAGAGCGTCTGAAAAATATGATGAAAAAAAGAAATCGCCAATCTGTGGCATATATCCCTTGGGGAACACGACATTAAGAACCCCGTATTTTTCATCATGAGAGAATTCTGCCATGATATCGGAAAAATTGGTTGGATTGAAGTCAGATCGTTCGAATAATCCTAAAGCGCTAACTCTTGCAAAAGGAGTTAGATCCACCTGACCATCCACCCCTATATCGTAGATTGCGTGTTCTTCCTCTTTAAACTGAGCCCCTGCCCCTACATCTGGTAGGAATTGGTCTGTAATGAAAGCTAACGAGTCCACCCAATCATGCCCCGTCCCCCCAGTTTTTGGGGCGAGTTGGGCATTTGAAAGGCATGGTCTTTGTCCTGGTCCTCCACACGACGGCAACGCGGATGCTTGCTGTACTTGCCCAAAGAATACTATCAGCCCAAGAAGTGACACCTTAGCCATTATCAATAACTTCCATGCCGTTTTCATGTTCCCTCCCTCCTTGTATTATGATTTGTATGTGCAACTATGCAGATTGATACATTTTTTGACTTCTCAACGCTCAATAGCCCTACAATTCATTTAACAACTCCTCTAAATCAGTGTTGCTGCCGCTGATGCTCAACAGCTTATGGATATGCCGGGCCATGGTTTCTTTCTGGCCCAGTTCCTCCAATCCGGCCAGATATATTAAGTCAGGGGTGATATCTCCCTTGGCCGCTTTATTGGCCATATCCCCGTAATTCTTGTGTATCTGCTGCAACTGTTGTTTGCCTTGCTGGCTGAGCGAAGCATCTTCCGGTGGCTCCGGACGTCCGCCGCGAATGGCTATCTGCCCGACTGCGGTTTGCTGATTCAACACCTTGGAATTTTTAAGCGTCGTGCTCAACTCGCCGGTGGTCATGACCTTGGGCTGCTGGATGTTGTTCTGGTCGCGTCCACCGTTATCGTCGACCAGGATGCGGGCGGGCCCCTGCCACTGCTCAACCTGGCCAAGAGCCAAATAATAGAGTTGCATCGTCGCGTCGCGCGACAATTCGATCTGATCACCTGGCCATATCTTCTTGAACTTGTTGACCGGGCGTGGTTGCTCCGAACCATGGGTAACCATGGCCTGCCCTTCAAGACCGGAAACCATACAGGCACCCCCCGCCCGAGAGAGACAAGGTAGGCAAACCACAGCAAATAACGCGACGAATATTGTTAAGCTCGCCTTCATTTTCATCGTTCTTCCTCCATTAGTTCTTGCATAGGAGCGGCTGATAAAACAGGTGAATAATCCTGATGGTAGTTTCGATAACCATCCTATAACAGCACATATAAAGTGCTGCGGCTTTATGGTCTCACGAGTGAGCAACCAGGGCTGGAAAAAGGGATAATACCTGTCCTTCGGCGATCTTGCGACCACCGGCAAAGCCGTATTATGGAAGCCCCTTGGGACAGCATTCAGATTATTGCCTGCCTTTGCGCTGGCCTTGCCATAGGCTCGTTACTCCTCCCTTTTTTTCTCCCAGCCTTTCCGGATTTTTCTCGGTTTCCTTCAGGATAGGTAAAGAGAGATTACAGATGGATGACAGATGAAGAAAAAAACCGGAGTAATCGATCTAATGGAAAAATATCGGGAGTCAAAGTTGAAACGTGCAGGATGAGCTTGTTCGACAACTTGGGTGAGTCGCTCAAGTGTTAGCTATGAAATGGGCTTCAGTGAGAAAGGTAAGGCGGGATCAGGAACTGCAGGTTGTGAGGAAGGGTGGCGCGACAATTAACTGATCACAGCTTGGTGCATTTGGGTGTTCTTCCACAGGGCGCGGCGAGCGCCAACTCCGAGGCTATTTGTCTGATTTTACCTACTATTGTTGACGTCTGTTCGTCTTCCTTCCTGCTCGACGTAAAAAGATCAACAAGTGCATCAGCGCTTTCTTTTTCCATTAATGCCTTTATCAACGCATCTTTGGCTGCAGGCGGTAACTCATTTTCGACAAAATAGGGCGTTGCTGCCGCCAAGACCTGCAACCACAGACGATAAAGCTGCTGGACATAGCCCACAATCATACTCAAGTGGTCACTTCCTGTGACCAATGGTCCTGCATAGATGTCCAAGGCCTTTTCGATGAGCAGGATCCTTTGCGTCTGGTCCTTCGTCTTTTCTATCTGAAGCGCAAGCCATTGAAAATGCCAACTGTCAATCCAGACGAGGTCTTTGTTCAGCAAGAGCTGCTCGCCTGCATGAATAACGGCGTCACTGTTTTTGAGGAGTCTCCTTAGGCGGTGCAAGGTAGTGGCCAGGGATTGCGCTGCCAGGTCACCATCTGCCGCGGGCCACAAACGGTCGGCAAGTTTCTTCCGGGGGAGGCCGTTATTGCCGGCTGCGATGAGCAGGGCAAGCAGTTCAAGGGGCTTTCTTGGTGTTTTGGTGAAAAGTACAAGCGGTATCCCATCGCAGTGAATCCTAAAACGGCCAAGTGTCGATATACGAATCGGCCAAGGCCATTGTTCACTGACACTCTCGGAGGCGGGAGGTTTCAGTTGCCAGCGCTTGATCATTTCCCTGACGGTCTTGGTCTCTATGTCCGCCCCCAAAGCCTTGGCACAGACTGCCCCCAACCGGCGATTGCTCAGGCCGTACGTTATTCCAATTCCCTCTTCACGGGCAAAGGCAAAGGCTGATCTGCAATACTGCTCTGCCTCAGCCACACGATTTTCAACATACATGCAGTCAGCGCTGGCTAAATCAACAAGCCATTGAATGATTGTGCTACGCCGAATCCGGGGTTCGCTCCGAACCCCTTCCAACAGCTCATTCGCCACTGCAGTATAACCAAGTTCAAGGTTAATCTGGGATTGCACCACCTTAGTCAAGGCAATAGGGGTATAGCTTCCACAAAATTCTACAATGCCGACCGCGATTTCTATTTCTGTCTTGGCCTGCGTTGGCTGGCCAATCTGCATTAAATACCAAGCGGTCAAACAATGGAATTCTCCCTGATCCAATTTCCCCAATGGGGACAATGCTGCTCTCATTTTATCAAAAAAGACGGGTATCTGTTCAAATTGTCCTGTCCCAAGCAGTATACAGCAATAATTGGCCAAGATGAGGAAATCGAACACGTGAATGCCGGTTTCTTGGGCAATGCGGAGTGCCCTGGTCACCAGCTGGAGGCTTTCGCGTTGTTCCCCCCTTGTAATGCAGGAGACGGCGAGACAATGGTGAAGAATGATGAGGCCCAGTGGTGAAAAGTTCTCGTCCTCGCAAAAACGCCTCAATCTGTCTTCCAGGTTCAGGCCTTTACGCAATTTCCCCATCCAGGCATAAGACCAGCAAAGATTCTTCATAAGGTCAACAGAGACCAATGGATCGCGGCAATGATCTAGGAGCCCCTCACAGCGCATCTGCCATTTCTCGAAATCATCATGGCTTTGGTTTCTTTGGAGAAGAGCCATCAACATGCCGGAAGAAAAACGAGCGACAATATCTGGGTCACTGTCATCCCGGAGTTTTTTTCCCAACTGTTCTCCTTCGACGATCCACTGATCAAGGTCGGCAAAGCAATATCGCAGCATAAAGGGAATGTTAACTGCCGCCGACCAACTCAGAACCCGGCCGGGCAAATCATCATGCTGACTGAATAGGTAATAGGCTTTGCCACAGCATGCACTGCTTTCCCATAGATTATTCGTCAGCAGGGAGATACCCTTCCAGTACAGAAGAGAGGGATCAAAAGCTGTTCTTTCTTCAGGGAGAAGGTCTATCCAATCGGTGAGAACGGCGTGTCGCCCTTGGGCGATAAGACTTGGCGCCTGTTTGAGAATGATAGCTTCAATATGTTGCAGGTCTTTGGCAGTTGCGTAGAGATCCATTGCTTCTTCGAACAAACCGTGTCTCTCAAGTATCCCAGCAGTTCGGCTGCGTATCGTCAATAACGTCTTTGGGTCGAAGAAGCGGCTGGCCTGCGACAGCAGAAAAGAGCGGAATAATGGATGGTACTGATAAATAGGTACCGACGATAAGCGTTTTTCAATAAAACAATTCCTTCGGTGGAGGCGTTCTAGCAGTTCACCCGCTTTGGTCTCCGTTAACTCTTCAACGATTGCGATGGTCATGCTGGGGAGAAAAGCTGTCGTGAAGAAAAAGGTACACTCAGCGGGAGAAAGCTTTTCAAGGATTTCAGCGGCAAAATAATCAAAAATATTTTCTGGGGCCCAGCCTGCCGGTATGGTGGAAAAATCCAATATACTGTCTTGATGCTGTAACCATAGGATGGCACCGGATATCCATCCCTTGGTGAGTTGGTACAGGGTGTCGAGTCCTTCCTCGCTTCCTGTTGGTTGTCCTGAATGAAGAAGAAATGACGCAAGTTCATCTCGGGTAAAAGCCAGATCTCCCCAATGGATATGTGCCATTGTCCGGTTAGCCAAAAAACGGGCCATTGCAGGCGGAGGATTGCTCCGACTGAGAATAGCCAGAGTGATATGCGGGGGAACCTGCTGCACCGCGAGAGAAATAATCTTCTCCAAAGCAGAATCAGCAGGAGCGTCCTGAAAATTGTCTATTATTACCCACGTTTTTTGAGATAGCCTTTGGAAGGCTATCTCAAAAAAACGCAAAGCAAAAATATTAAGATGGGGAAGATACTCCGAGGTAAATAGAGGTAAAGGTTCCGGAACGCTCGTCAAGGCGTTGAGTGATTGACTGAAATAATAAAAGAAGGTCGCTGGATCGCCGTCCAGTGCATCGACTTGGTACCAGGCACCAGGTATCTTCTCTTTCTTCAGGTAACTGGCAATGAGAGTGGTTTTGCCGGAACCTCCTGGTCCAGATAACCAAAAAGATGTGGTTGGCCATTCCTTTCCTAAAAGTGTGAACAGCCGCTCTCGTTCCAAGGCATTTCCAATTGAAACTGGCGATACTTTGTTGACTACTGTTTTTAACAGATTCATTTTAGTCACCAAGTAAGTTGCAGTCGGTATCCCTCCAATTGCGGAGATTTGGAATAACGCATTAATATTATGTTGCTTTTAGCTTGCGGCGAGTATGGTCCTCTTTGAAAAGCTTTAGTTACAGACATGGAATGCCCCTGACGTGGCAACGTGAAGTCAGGTACGGGTCTGGACACGATCGACAGGATAGCTTCAATGTGCCTTTTCACCGTCTAAATCCTATTCAAACAATTACACATTTTTAAGATTATCATGTCCGCCGTTAGCTATCAAGATCCTTAATCAGTGGTGCCCTAGCCGGATTTCCTCTTCATTTATGATAGAGCCTGCTGCGTGAGCCAGGTAGCCCGTAATTTAATTGTCAGCCAAATGTTACGGTGGAATTGGCGTCTGGTTCATTGAAATTTCTGTGATTTGACGAAAGATCGGCGCAGATGTCCCGCATTCTCTTGCTTTATCATGGCTATTCAGCTCCGCGCGCTGGCAGCAGCGTTGTGTACACCGATCTGAAGGTGGCAAAATCCCCGCAATGTCCGCTGAAACGCAGTCTCAGGCGGAGCCCGGTTACCTGATCGGCGTGTACTGGCTTGGCAAGCCCAATTTGGTCAATGAGCCACCAGGATATTGTAGCATAAGGCCCAGGGCCATTAACAGGGCATTAGTGGCTATTAGGTGGCAAATTTCCGCTGGTAGCCGGTCTCTAAGTCAATATCACCAAGACTTCAGTAACCAAAGGACATCGCAACGCCACTACGTTTGCTCGCCTAGCGCCAGAGAAGATGCTCTACAGCAAGTAGTCTGCAATATCCGGGTTCCCGGTGGCACGCTCGTCCTTGATGGCATGAAAGAATCATTCAAGCTCTTCTGGCTGGAAGAATCTGTCTCAAGAATACTCCCGACATCTTCAGCCATGGCATGGGTTCGGCAAGTCTGGCAGCATGACAATGTCAATGGATCGCAGCAGCGCTAAACAATTAGCTG
>JFJP01048618.1_pt1 | contig 14980 bp, 12 predicted proteins | sample 431651 | NCBI WGS metagenome assembly JFJP01 (sample SAMN02602958, study PRJNA72255) | Microbial mat metagenome, whole genome shotgun sequencing project. | biome: fresh water; feature: sink hole; material: water; isolation source: purple microbial (photo- and chemosynthetic) mats found in...
ATAACAATTACCGGTTTGGTGGTACCTCTTATAAGTCCGGCAAGTTCACCTCCTGCAAAAAGCATTAAACCTTTATAAAACGGATTGCTCGCCTCCAGTGATGGAAATAATAATATGTCAGCATCTCCGTCAACAGGTGTTTCAACCCCTTTAATCTCAACACTCTTTTTGTCACATGCCAGAAATAAATCAAGCGGTCCATCCATTGTACAATTCATAATCTGCCCACTTTCAGCCATTTGGCACATTTTAGTATAATCTGCAGAGCTTGCAAAATGATGGCTCTTCTTTTCCGTTGCGCTGATAAGTGCGACCTTTGGTTTACTGATGCCGAATTTGTGTGCCATTTCGATGGCATAACCGGCCATGGCAACTTTCTGATCAAGATCCGGAAATGGAATGACCGCAGGATCGGTAATAAAAAGAAGTTTATGATATGCCGGGATCTCCATTGCACCTACGTAACTGAGTACTGCATCCGGCAGCATGATACCCTTCTCCTTATCCATTACAGCTTTGAGAAATTTATCTGTTCCGACCAGTCCTTTCATTACCACGTCAGCCTCATTGTTTCTTGCTAACCTGACAGCCTCTGTTGAAGCAAGGATCTCATTCTCACATTCAATTATTGTGAAGTTTTTCTCATTAATGCTTTCAGATTTGCAGGTCTTAATGATCTCTGCTTTGTTGCCAAGCAACAGAGCTTCAACAAATCCCATTTTAACGGCTTTATCAATAGCACCAATGGTATTAGTATCCTGTGCCCAGGCAACTGCAATGCGATGCTTTCTTTTCAGATTGAGCACCTTTTCTTCCAACTGTTGGAGAGACTTGATCATATTTTTGTTATCTGCAGGAAGCGGCAGCTAACAGTATGCTGTCGAATTTTGCCTGCTCAGAATCAGATCTGGATGTCAGAACAATGGGTACCAGGGCACCAAGAATGATTGATGCTACCTTGGCTTTCGCAAAGAAAACCAGTGACTTATAGAGCACATTACCAACCTCAATATCAGGCATAAGCAAAAGATCAGTATCACCGGCAACCTCGCTTCTTATTCCCTTATGCTGGGCACTCTCAAGACTTATTGCATTATCAAATGCCAATGGACCATCGATTATACAATTCTTTATCTGATCGCGCTGATTCATCTTCGACAGAAGAGCTGCATGAAGTGTGGCTTCCATGTTCTCATTTACCATCTCAACGGCTCCCAGGACAGCCACTTTAGGCATAATATAACCCAACCTGTTCAGGCAGGCAACAGAATTATTGACAATTGCGATTTTATCCTGCAGGTTAGGAGCGATATTCATTGCCACATCGGTAACAGCAATAACCTTTGGGTATGTATCTACCTCGAAAAGTGCAAAATGAGAGAGAAGGTTACCTGTTCTCAATCCCCACTCTTTATTGAGTACACATTTCAGCAGAGTTGAAGACCCGATCTTACCTTTCATCAGAATATCAGCCTGTTTGGAACTTACCATCTTCACAGCCATCTCAACCGACATCTCCGGTACCGGTTCGTGGATTATACGCAATCCTGATAAATCATAATTGTTTGCATCACAGATACTCTGAATACCTTCCTTATCACCAATGAGTATCGGTTCAATTATATTATGCTGCCAGGCTTTGATAACAGCTCCCAGTGAGTGCTGATCCTGTGCTGCTGCAAGGACTAACTTTCTCCTTGGTCCGCCCTCAACAAGATGTTTCAGGTCATTTAGGTTCTTTAACACCATTGGCTAAAAATTTAAGATTTAATTCTCTATTTTGCTTTTCGGGCATCTACTATGTCGCGCGTTTCTGATGCAATAACAAATTCCTCATTTGTAGGTACGATCATAACTGTGACTTTGGAGCTCTTCTTGCTGATTACCAGTTCTTTGCCTCTAACACCATCATTAACTGATTTATCGAAGTCGATACCAATAAATTCAAAGTCCCTGCAAATATTCTCTCTTGTTTCTGAACCGTTCTCGCCAATACCACCTGTAAAGATAAGAATATCAACGCCTCCCATTGCAGCTGCATAGGCACCAATATATTTCTTAACGCGGTACTCATACATCTTCAGGGCAAGAATAGCACGTTCGTCACCTTCTGCTGCTGCAGATTCAATTTCTCTCATATCGGAAGATATTCCAGAAATACCGAGTACCCCGCTATGCTTATTCAGAAGCGTATTCAGCGAAGCAAAATCGATCTCCTCCTTCTCCATTATCAGAGTCAGTGCGCCGGCATCAACGTCTCCCGACCTTGTACCCATAATGAGTCCTTCAACCGGTGTAAGTCCCATTGAAGTATCAAGAGACTTACCATCCTTTATTGCAGTAATAGATGCTCCGTTGCCCAGATGGCAGGTTATTATTTTCTTTGATTTATAATCTACATTTAAGATCTCGCAGGCTCTTTTTGAAACATAGCTGTGACTTGTACCGTGGAATCCGTATCTTCTTATTCCGTACTTTTTGTAAAGGGAATAAGGTAATGCATACATGAAGGAATAATCCGGCATAGTCTGATGGAAAGAAGTGTCAAATACTCCTACCTGAGGAACATCTGGCAGAACTGATTTCATTGCATAAATACCCTTTAGGTTAGCCGGGTTATGCAGTGGTGCAAGATCAGAGCAGTTTTCAACACCTTTGATTGTAACATCATCGAGATAGCAGCTCTCCTGAAACAATTCGCCCCCATGTACCAGCCGGTGACCAACAGCATCTATTTCGTTGAGGTCTTTGATTACACCCCTCTTTTTGCTTACCAGCATACCAAGCAAATATTCGATACCTGTCTGATGATCAAGGATTTCACCCTCAAGTTTAACTTTGTCACCATCGAATCTTTCATTTTTCAAAAAGGAACCTTTTAATCCTATTTTTTCAACAATTCCTTTAGCCAGAACAACCCCTGATACCATGTCGAAGAGCTGATATTTTATAGATGAACTGCCACAATTAAGAACTAATATTTTCATTATTAATATTTTATAAGAGTAATATTATCAGCAAATGTTATAACTAACTTTCAAGTGAGAGATTTTTTGTGATTTTCACACCGTCTTTATTATACTCATAGAAACCTCTTCCGGTACGTCTGCCCCACTGATTGGCCCTAACAAGCTTTTTCAGCAGCGGTGAAGACTTGTATTTCAGGTCGCCGAATTCATCGTAAAGGTTTTCGCACCAGCGCAGGATTTTATCGAGACCTATCTTGTCGGCCATTTCAAAAGGGCCCAGAGGAAGGCCAAAGCCAACCTTCATTGTCAGGTCAATATCCTCCATACTTCCAACACCTTCCATGAGTATCTCGCAAGCCTCATTGATAAGCGGAACAAAAAGACGTGTACTGATAATACCCGGAGATTCTTTTACAGGAACAACTTTTTTACCAATAAGATTGGCAAACTTTATTGTATTCTCATAAGCCTCCTGTGAGGTGTAGAGACCTTTAACAATTTCCACAACCCTTGCATCAGCTTCCGGGGTAAGGAAATGAAAACTTACGCATCTGTCCTTGTGTTCAAGGTCAGCGGTCAGTTCAGTTATAACCTGTGTTGAGGAATTTGTAGCAATTATTGTGTTACGGTCGACATGCTGTTCAATTTTTCTCAAAATTGCCATCCGAATATCATGACTATGTTCACGGCTTGATGATTTAATGGCTTCAATGACGATATCACACCCTTTAAAGTCATTATAATTCATTGTCCCCTTGATCCTTGACAAAATCCCGAGTTTTTCGGAATTGGTCATACCCCAGCGCTCTATCATCCTGTCAAGTTCTTTAGCAAGTTCCTGATATGCCTGGTCTATCTTCTGCTGGTTAAGCTCAAGGAATACCACATCCATTCCTTTTGAACTAATCATTCTGGCGATATTCTGTCCTACCGAACCCGCACCAACAATTCCTACCCTTGAAAACATTGTTTTGGTCTTACTCTCATGAGACAAGCCGTAATCTTCAAGCTTTTCTGTATTTTCTGCCATATGAAATATTATTTTCTTATTTTTTTAATCCAGCTGCCTGGTTTGAAGTAATAGCTATCATGCTTACAATATCGCTCACAGAACAACCTCTTGAGAGATCGTTAATCGGCGCGGCCATTCCCTGCAATACAGGCCCTATAGCTTCTGCATGCGCAAGACGCTGAACAAGCTTGTACGCAATATTCCCGGAGTTGAGATCAGGGAAGATGAGAACATTAGCCTTTCCTGCGATTGGGCTTCCAGGTGCTTTACTTTTTCCAATAGCTTCAACAAGAGCAGCATCGGCCTGAAGTTCTCCGTCGATCTGAATATCAGGAGCCATTTCCTTTGCTATTCTGGTAGCGTTAACAACCATATCGACCATTGCATGTTTAGCGCTTCCTTTTGTAGAGAAGCTAAGCATTGCAATTCTTGGTTCAAAACCGGCAATAGCTCTTGCAGTATGTGCAGACGCTACCGCTATTTCTGCAAGTTCTTTTTCATTTGGATTAGGATGAACAGCACCATCAGCGAAGATAATAACACCATTCTCTCCGAAACTCTTGTCAGGCAGAATCATAAGGAATGCACCTGAAACCACGGAGATACCCGGGGCTGTTTTTACATAATGGAATGCAGGACGCAAAACATCGCCTGTCGAGTGGTCAGCTCCTGACACTTCACCATCAGCATCGCCTGCCTTTATCATCAGAACTCCAAGGTAAAGAGGATCTTCAATCAGTCTGGATGCTTCCTCTTTTGTCATACCCTTACTTTTTCTGAGTTCAACCATCATATCGATATAATGATCTTTCCGGGCATGGAATTTATCTCAGCAGGATCACCGATAAGTATGATTTGGGCAAGATTTTCCTGAATTGCTATATCAGCAGCTTTAATTGTTCTTTCTTCGTATCCTTCGGGAAGCACAATACGCATGTTGTGTTTCTTGGCATTTTGTTTGATGCGATCTAATAATTCCATTGTGTATCAATATATTAATGAGTTCAATTTTTTTTTATAAATGTACGAAAAAAAAGTTCTATTAAACAATTTTGAATAACATGATTAATATCATTAATTGATTTTTTTCGCATCCTTTTTGGGAAGGGGCTAACGAAAGAAATCAAATCATTTTTCTAATTTAGCGGCTCAAATATTTTAAATCTACATGAACAACATTCAATCACGACTTGATTCTCTTGCTAATAATCTTGATGGTGAAATAAAGTATGATACTTTAACCAGGGCAATATATTCAACTGATGCATCTGCTTACCGCGAGGAGCCACTGGCTGTAGCATGGCCGGAGAACACTGGGGACATAAAAAAACTACTTGAGTTTGCCCGGGAAGAAAAAACAGGGATAACCGTTAGGGCTGCCGGCACCTCATTAGCTGGTCAGGTAGTGAGTTCAGGAATTATTGTTGACATATCAAGACATCTCAATAAAATTATCGAGATAAACAAGGAGGAGAAATGGGTAAGGGTGGAACCCGGAGTTGTTCTTGATGAACTCAATCTTGAACTTAAAAAGCATGGTTTGTTTTTTGGTCCGGAGACCTCAACATCAAACAGATGCAATATCGGCGGAATGGTTGGAAATAATGCATGTGGCTCTCATTCTGTTATTTACGGATCTACACGTGATCATACAATTGAATTAAAGACGATACTGAGCGACGGAAGCGAAGCAACATTCGGCCCACTTGATAAAGAGTCATTCAATTTAAAATGCAATCTTACTAATCTGGAAGGTGAGTTATACAGGAATATTAAAAAACTCCTTGGAGATAAGGATAATCAAAATAGCATCAGGGAAGGATTTCCCGATCCAAGAGTACCCAGAAGGAATACCGGATATGCTATTGACATGCTACTTGACTCGGAGATATTTGATGAGAATTCCAATAAGAAATTTAATTTCTGCAAGTTGCTTACAGGATCAGAGGGAACCCTGGCTGTCACCACTGAAATAAAGCTCAATCTTGTTCCTTTACCTCCTGCAAATAAGGCACTTGTATGTGTTCATCTGAAGAAAAGAAACGAAGCATTCCTTGCTAATCTTATAGCTCTGAAATTTAGTCCGGGAGCCGTGGAAATGATGGACAACAAGATCCTTAAACTTACTGAGGATAATGTAAGTCAGCGAAATAACAGATTCTTTCTTGAGGGAGATCCTGAAGCTATTGTTATTGTTGAGTTTGCAAGAAATAGTATGCAGGAAATAGATTCTGTGGCTTCTGAACTGATAAGTGCACTAAAAGAGGCAGGTTATGGATACGCTTTCCCAATAGTAAAAGGTAAAAATATATCGAAAGTATGGGATCTCAGGAAAGCAGGACTGGGTGTATTAGCCAATATGAAGGGTGATCCGAAACCTGTATCGCTTATAGAAGATACAGCAGTTAGTGTAGAACAGATGCCTGGGTATATAGATGATATAGAAAGCATGCTTGCCGGTTTTGGCAAAGAGGCTGTGTTTCATGCGCATATAGGAACCGGAGAGCTTCATATAAGGCCGATTCTGGACCTTAAAAAAACATCAGATGTTGAGTTATTCAGAAGTATAGGACTGGAAACTGCAAAAATTGTTAAGAAGTACAGAGGCTCACTTAGCGGCGAACATGGAGACGGCAGGTTAAGAGGTGAATTCATTCCTCTGATGATCGGAGAAAAGAACTACCAGCTGCTTAAGCAGGTTAAAGAGTGCTGGGATCCGCAGATAATAATGAATCCCGGTAAAATCACCAATACCCCGGCAATGAATAGCTCACTGCGGTATGTCCCGGGGGTGCTCACAAAGGAGATTGAAACAATATATGACTTCTCCTCCAGCGATGGTTTTGTGAGAGCGGCAGAAAGATGTAACGGATCTGCAGATTGCCGCAAATCTATTAAGATCGGTGGTACCATGTGTCCGAGTTATATGGCTACGGGAGATGAAGATAAAACCACCAGGGCAAGAGCTAACGTAGTACGTGAATTTATAAGTCAGGGCGACGATCCCTGGGACCATAAGGAGATCTACGATATACTTGATCTGTGCCTTGGATGTAAAGGCTGTAAATCGGAATGTCCTTCGAGTGTTGATATTGCGAAGATTAAATCAGAGTTTCTTCAGCACTGGTACGATAAACACGGCATTCCACTGAGAACAAGGTTAATTGCCTATATAACAGCATTTAATAAGATCGGATCATTAGTTCCTCCGGTATATAACTTTGTTTTGAAGAACAAAATTACCTCCGGATTATTCAAGAAAGTTATTGGCTTTGCTTCTGCCAGGTCGATACCTTTATTATATAGAACCACACTCAGAAAGTGGATAAAAAAGAATATTTCATCAATCAATCCTGTCAATCCAAAGGGCACTGTATGCCTGTTTGTTGATGAATTCACTGATTATAACGATACTGAGGCAGGAATTGCAGCCATAAGGTTACTGACTTCACTCAACTATAAGGTTGTAACTGTTAACCATAATGTAAGTGCGAGAACATTTTTATCAAAAGGACTTGTCAGAAGTGCAAAGAAGAGAATTCAGGAAAACATAAGGGTATTCTCCCCCATTATCAGTAAGGACATGCCATTGCTGGGTATTGAACCTTCGGCTATCCTGGGATTCAGAGATGAATATCCTGAGCTCGCAGGAAAAGATTTGAAAGAGGCCGCCGACAAAATCGCTCTTAACAGTTTTATGGTTGATGAATTTATTGCAAGAGAATACCGTGAAGGAAGAATTGACCGTGGCTTATTTGTTGAAAACAAGGCAAATATACTACTACATGGTCATTGTCAGCAAAAAGCCATTGCTTCCTCGGCAAGCAGTATCGAAATGCTTTCAATACCTGTTAATTACTCTGTAAAAGAAATTCCTTCAGGATGCTGTGGTATGGCCGGATCGTTTGGATACGAGAAAGAGCACATTGAACTGTCAAATAAGATTGGAGAACTGGTGTTATTTCCGGAAGTTAGAAATTCTGATACTGAAACGATTATTGCTGCACCCGGAACCAGTTGCAGGCATCATATTAAGGATGGAACCGGAAGAGTGGCGCTGGCGCCGGTGGTGGTGTTGTTCAATGCATTAAGGATTAAGACAGATATTTAAGGGTTGCTTCGTCGCTCGCTCCTCGCAATGACAGACACTTAATTTAGTTTCTTAATGCGGAAGAGGATTGCTTCGTCGCTCGCTCCTCGCAATGACGGACTATTGAGAGAGTTTTTTTAATTTACAATCGAGAAGTTATCGGCATCGTTGGAAACGGGGAATTTGGTTCTGAAATCGTTTAGTTCCTCCAGAGAGAGATCTGCTGTTATTGAACAGGTTTTATTGTCAGCGAATGAGATCACTTCTCCCCGCGGGTTGATAATCACCGAATTACCGCAATACTTAATACCATTTCCATCTGTTCCGGTGATATTTGATCCGGCTATATAGCACTGATTCTCCATTGCCCTGGCTTTAATAAGTGTATCCCATACATTTATTCGGGCTTCAGGCCAGTTTGCAGAATAGATAGCCAGATCGTATTCATTTCTGTTTCTGCTCCATACCGGGAAACGTAAGTCGTAACAGATATATGGACTGATTCTAATCCCTCTGAAATTAAATATCAATCTCGTTTTTCCTGCTGAAAAATATTTGTTCTCCTCTCCCATGCCAAAGAGGTGGCGCTTATCGTAAAACCACGACTCACCTTCAGGAGATACAAAGACCCAACGGTTAAAGAATTTGCCGTCGGAACTGACCATATAGCTCCCGCAAAGACCAAAATTACCTTTTAAAGCAACCGATTTCATCCAGACAAATGTTTCGCCCTCAGCAGGTTCACTCAGTTCTGCCGGACGCATTGAAAAGCCTGTATTGAACATTTCAGGCATGATAACAACATCTGTAATATTATATAAAGGAGCAATCAGCTTTTCAAGCTTTCGAAGATTGCCTGACTTGTTTTCCCATTCAAGGTCAGACTGAATAACTGATATTTTCATATAACAGAGTGTGAGATGTGATTATGGGCTGGTATCAAAAAAGAGGGACATGCCTCGACATGTCCCTTCAATCTGATATCTTATATTTTTCTATTTTGTTTTCTTAGAATCATAATACTCGGTAAATATTCCGTTAACCAGGGGCCTGTAATAGAGCCAGAAGAATCTTCTTGTATCTTCAGGCTTATCTGAATAGAGAATTCCTTTGAGTTTGTTTACACCTTTAAATCTGGAGATCCAGTATGGGATGTCTGAACTCGCAAAATCGCCTGAAAAATAGAATACAGTTTTTGTAACTGATTCCTGTGTTACAGCAGGAAATTCGCTGGATAAGTTACTGGCTGCCAATAATGTATCGCCTATAGGTGTAGTAGCAATCTTGTATTTTGATACCACTATATTCTGCAGAGGATCAATAATATCAAACCACTGGTCGAAGGCAACTGATTCAGCAACACCATATTTTTCCACATACTCAGGACTGGTAACGATCTGCGGTAAAGCAGTTGCCAGGTGAGTTCCCACTTCAAGAACAATAATATTTTTTTCTCTGAGGATTACGATTCCAGGCTTTGAAAAAGTCCATGGTTTCTTATGTTCTTTCCTGTACATAGCTGTCATCCAGATTGGAAAGTCAGGACCTGTTGTATCAAGAGAATGGAAATATTTACCTGTCCAGCCTGAAAATGAGATACCAAGCTTTTCCTGTGTCCTTACCGATTCGAATGCAGCGGTCGGGTAATCGAAGGAGTTATACTCCATTACAATAAGCTTATTTCTGTCTTTCATCTCCTTAATGAGGAGGAAGTCATTATTATTCAGACTACCATAGAGCTTTCTTGACTTGCGGCTTTTGTTTATTCCCCTGTACCAGTCATTGAAAAATACCCCGTAAGTATCAGCAAAATATACTGCATCATTATTATCAGCCAGCGTTATAAGATCAGTCAGACGATAATCATTTCTGTCCCATTTATGATCACGCAATGGTCTCTGTGGGTAGAAACCGTAGTAATCCTTTCTGTAAGAGTAGCTTGATTTATTCTCTTTTTTAACAAATCTTTCGTTGGTCAGAATCCAGTTGAAAGACTTATGATGTAATCTTTCTATGTTAGGAACAGTCTTGTCAACCAATATAATGTTCATTGGCTTTTTCGACTGAAAAGTCCATCTGATCAGGTTAATGACCGGCAGGGCAACGATTACCGCCAGAATGATACCTACAATAAGCAAATCTATATTTCAATTGTTAAAAGTATTAATTTATTTTTTTTAAATAAAATAAATTTGAGGCAATTTAGTAAAAATTATTGAACCACAAAACAGTTAGTATCCGCATGATGAATTATTACCTCTTTTATCCGCGCCACCGGCCTTTCTTCCATCAGGCAATATCATTATAGCATTAATGCTCCCTATAGATGAGCGTTTGATGAGTTTATGCCCCATATTTGCAAGCTTCCCGACTGTGAGACTGTCGATTCCCTGCTGCTCATAACTAATCTGATCGGGAAGCCACTGATGATGAAACCTGCCGGCATCAACAGCATCCTGAATATTCATCCCGTAATCTATAACATTGATAATCAACTGATAAACAGTGGTTGGAATAGTCGACCCCCCTGGTGACCCTGCAACAAGAAAAAGTTTTCCATCTTTTTCAACAATTGCAGGAGTCATAGAACTGAGAATTTTCTTTCCGGGTTGAACCGAATTGACTTCACCTCCAACAAGGCCGTACATATTCGGTGTTCCGGGCTTGGTTGAGAAGTCATCCATCTGGTTGTTTAACAGAAAACCGGCGCTGTCGACAACGATACTGTTACCATATGTGCCGTTTAGTGTTGTTGTTGCTGAAACAGCATTTCCAAATGCATCAACAACTGAATAATGAGTTGTTTCCTCGCTTGAACTGAAACCCGGCGAACCTGGTTTGATGTCCTGAGAAACTGATGCTTTTCCTTCATTAAATGTACTCATACGGTACGGTCAGCAAATGATCTTCTCTCCGCTTCTGTAATAAGATGTATACTATTGTAAGAATGAAAACCCCATTCTCTAAGAGGATATGGTTCTGTCATTTTCAGAAGCTGAATAAGAATTATCCCACCACTTGATGGCGGAGGAACTGTTATTACCCTGAATCCCTTATAATCTGAAGTAAGCGGCTTCCTTGTAACTGATTTATAATCTGCAAGATCCTGTACTGAGACAATTCCGTTTCCCCTTTTCATTTCCTTAACAATAAGCCGGGCTGTCTTACCTGAATAGAAACCTTCCCTTCCAAAATCCCTGATCAGCCTGAGCGTTCCTGCAAGATCTTTCTGAACAAGGGAATCACCTTCATTCCAGAGAGAATCATTTACAAAGGATGTCATTGAGGCATTTCTGGTCAGGAAAACCGTTTTTGCAGCATTAAGCCGCGATGCCTGCCCTTTTGTAAGAGGAAAGCCTTTTTCTGCAATATCAATAGCAGGCTGAATAACATCTTTAAAAGGTAATACCCCATACCTCGAATGAGCAGTTATCATGCCGTCGACAGTACCAGGGACACCGCTTGCCAGATGAGTATCAGTACTTAAGCCTTCAATAACGTTACCTGCTTTATCAAGATACATATCGCGCGATGCTGTTAACGGAGCTCTTTCCCTGTAATCGATTACATCAGTTTTACCGTCATTAAGGCGTATTACCATAAATCCGCCGCCACCAATATTTCCTGCTTCCGGATAGCATACTGCAAGTGCAAACTCAGTAGCAACCGCAGCGTCGACAGCGTTCCCTCCTGCCTGCAGGATTCTTGTACCAATCAGTGAACTTTCAGGATGAGCAGATACCACAATTCCATGATCTGCAACAATTCCTTTGCCCTGTTTAATAATACTATTTCCGGAACCGGATTTACCTGAACAGCCTGATAGCGATATCAGAATAAGAAGGGCTACTGAGGATCTTAGCATGTGAGATTACTTTTTCTAATTACAAGTATAACAATAAAGTCACAATTTAGGTTGCATGGGATAATAATAACTGTCAGAAGAAAAATTGTTTTATTACTTTTACGAAAATTAATTTTTGATGCTGGCAAATCAACCTCTTGCTGAAAGGCTCAGACCTAAGGATCTGGCAGATTTCTGTGGTCAGGAACACCTGGTTGGCAGGGATGCTGTGCTGAGAAGAGTAATTGAGTCAGGTAATATTCCCTCTTTTATTTTATGGGGTCCCCCGGGAGTTGGCAAAACCACTTTAGCCGGCATTATTGCAAATACGCTTAAAAGGCCTTTCTTTTCTCTGAGTGCGGTACATTCGGGAGTTAAGGATGTAAGGGAAACAATCGAAAAAGCGAAAAAGCAACAGTTCTTCAATCAGCCTAATCCTATACTTTTTATAGATGAGATACACCGGTTCAATAAATCGCAGCAGGATTCTCTTTTAAGTGCTGTTGAACAGGGAGTAATAACATTAATTGGTGCCACAACGGAGAATCCTTCATTCGAAGTTATATCTCCACTTCTTTCAAGGTGCCAGGTATATGTTATGCAGCCATTGACTGAGGATGAACTGGTTTCATTAACCAATACTGCGCTTAAGAAAGACAGATATCTTGCAGCACTAGATATATCAGTTGAAGAATATGAGGCGCTCATCAGAATATCCGGAGGGGATGCCAGGAAACTTTACAATGCACTCGAACTTGTTGTGAGCTCGGAATCTGACGAAGCATCATCCGAAAAGATCATTATTAACAACGAGAAAGTTTTGAAACATGTCCAGAAGAATCTGGCTATGTATGACAAGAATGGAGAACAGCACTACGACATTATTTCTGCATTTATAAAATCACTCCGTGGCAGTGATCCCAATGCTGCGGTTTACTGGCTTGCACGAATGGTGGAAGGTGGCGAGGATCCCAAATTCATTGCCAGAAGGATGCTGATTCTTGCTGCAGAGGATATAGGACTTGCCAATCCGAATGCTCTGCTACTTGCTCAGGCATGCTTTGAAGCTGTTAATGTTATAGGATGGCCTGAATCGAGAATAATACTCTCTGAGGCTGCTGTTTATCTGGCAACATCTCCAAAGAGCAATGCTACATACATGGCTATCGAGAGCGCAATAGAGACTGTAAGGACAGAGGGAGACCTTTCTGTTCCGTTACATTTAAGGAATTCTCCTACCCGATTAATGAAGAATCTGGGCTATGGTAAAGAATATAAGTATGCGCACAGCTATTCCGGCAACTTTGTTCAGGACAACTTTCTTCCTGAGGAGATAAAGGGAAGTACTTTTTATGACCCTGGGGCAAATCCTAAGGAAGAAGAAATCAGGAAAAGACTTTCAGTTATGTGGAAAGATATTTACAATTATGATAAGTAAGTAGTTAGAATTGGAATCCTTTTAACCACAAAGCACACAAAGATATCGCAAAGCACACAAAGTCAATACAATATACTCAAGTTCTTTGTGTCCTTTGTGAAAAACCTTTGTGACCTTTGTGGTTAATTGATTTAGTTTTTATGGTTTTAAAGAAAATATCATCTTTTTTTATAAATTTGTTAAAATATGTCGAAAGCTGGAATAAATATACCCGGAATAAAATTCAAGGAATCAGGTAATTTTCTTTTGATTGCCGGACCGTGTGTTGTTGAGAGTGAAGAGATTATATTTGAAACAGCAGAACATCTTAAATCATTATCAGAGAAGTATAGTATCCCCTTCATCTTCAAATCATCATACAGGAAAGCCAACAGATCGAAAGGCGATTCATTTTCAGGCATTGGCGACATTAAAGCATTAAAAATCCTTGCTGAAGTCAGAAACAGGTATTCCATTCCGGTTATCACTGACATTCATAATCCGGATGAAGCCCAAATGGCTGCAGATTATGTTGATGTTCTTCAGATTCCGGCATTTCTGTGCAGACAAACTGACCTGCTGGTTGCTGCAGCAAAAACAGGAAAATGGATTAATATTAAAAAAGGACAGTTTCTTTCAGGCGCTTCAATGAAGTTTGCAGTTGAAAAGGTAAAAGAATCGGGAAACAATAATATAATGCTGACTGACAGGGGTAACATGTTCGGATATCAGGATATTGTTGTTGACTTCAGGAATATTCCTGAGATGCAGAAGATCGGAGTTCCTGTCATAATGGATATAACACATTCGCTTCAGCAACCTAATCAGGAGGCAGGAGTTTCAGGTGGAAGGCCGGATATGATAGAAACTATTGGCAAAGCAGCCATTAGTGTCGGGGCTGATGGAATTTTCATTGAAACTCATCCAAATCCCGGAATTGCAAAATCAGATGGTGCCAATATGCTCATCTTATCGGGTATGGACTTACTTTTAAGCAGGCTCGTAGCATTAAGAAAAACTATAAATTCATTTTAATCACTTAAATTTTAAAACCAATAACATGAAAAAGCTCATTTTTGTCCTTACCGGACTAATTATTGCAACTGCTATCAACGCTCAGTCACTTGAAGAAATTGTAAAAAAGTACTCAGAAGCCAACAAGCAGGATAAAATCTCTGCTTTGTCAACAATCAAGATCACCGGAAAAATGTCGATGATGGGAATGGAGCTTCCACTTGAGATGTGGATGAAAAATCCTAATAAAATCAAGACTGTTACCAATTTCAACGGACAGGAAATGATATCTGTTTTTGACGGAGTTAAAGGATATTCAATTAATCCAATGACGGGCTCAGCTGAACCTGTTGAAATGTCTGCTGATCAGGTAAAACAGACCCAGACCAGTAATCTTTTCAATAATTTTATGGCTACGTATCTGAAAGAGGGCAAACTCACACTGGTCGGACAGGAAAATGTAAATGACAAGCCTGCATTCAAGATAAAAGTCAGTCTTGATGGAGGAAACACAACAGATATGTTTATCGACAAAGCATCCTATCTTCTTGTTAAGAACAGCACAACGGTCAGTTCACAGGGAACAACTGTTACTGTGGATTCATATCCATCTGATTACAAAGAAACTAACGGA
>JFJP01005789.1_pt1 | contig 14979 bp, 11 predicted proteins | sample 431651 | NCBI WGS metagenome assembly JFJP01 (sample SAMN02602958, study PRJNA72255) | Microbial mat metagenome, whole genome shotgun sequencing project. | biome: fresh water; feature: sink hole; material: water; isolation source: purple microbial (photo- and chemosynthetic) mats found in...
CAATGCACCCATGTTGCCCACCCCCACCACTGAACGCACCCCCCTGCACACCCGCGCCGTCACCTACCAGGGTTACGCCCGCGCCGACGGGCTGTGGGACATCGAAGGCGAGCTGCGCGACAGCAAACACTACGACCACCCCCACAGCAACGGCACCCGCCCCGCCGGTGACGCGGTGCACCACCTGTGGCTGCGCGTGACGCTGGACGAGCGCTTTTGCATCCACGCCATTGCCACCAGCATGGATAGCACCCCGTTTGGGGAATGCGGCGTGGCGACCCAGCACATGAACCGCTTTGTGGGCATGACCATTGGCGCGGGCTGGCGCCGGACCATCGACACAACCGTGGGCGGCCTGGCCGGTTGCACCCACATCCGCGAGCTGCTGTTCAACCTGGCAACGGCCGCGTTCCAGACCATTCCGCACCACCAGGAAATGCAACGCCTGGCGCGCGGCGAGTCGTGGCACAGCGGCAGCACACCGCCATTTTTCGTCAACAAGTGCATGACCTGGGATGTCAACGGCCCCGTGGTGGCGCGGCTGATGCCGCAATTTGCCAAGCCCGCTCAGTGACCGAGTGACCGGGGTTTGAGCCACTGACACCCTCAACGGCGGCGGCAATCAGGTCGTCCATGTCGCCCTTTTCGATCAGGGTGGCAAAGGTCTCGGCAATTTCGGGGTCGAAATGCTGGCCACTGCCCTGGCGAATTTGCGCAAGGGCGGCTGCTTTGTGCCATGCCCCCTTGTAGGGCCGCACACTGACCAATGCATCGAACACGTCCACCACGGCCACCAGGCGCGCCACGAAAGGAATGGAATCGCCTTTGAGACCGTCGGGGTAGCCCATGCCGTTCCACTTTTCGTGGTGGCTGCGCGCCACCAGGCGTGCCATGGCCAATGAAGGGCTGCGTTTGAGCACGGCATCGCCAATCAGGGTGTGGCGCTTAATGTGTGCAAAATCGTCATCGGTCAGGGGGCCGGGTTTGCGCAAAATGTTGTCGGGTATGCCCACTTTACCCACATCGTGCAGCCGGCTTGCCTTGCCATAGGCCGTGGCCTCAGCCGGTTTGCAGCCCAATGCCAGTGCCAGACGTTCGGTATAGGCCTGAATACGGCGAATGTGTGTCCCGGTGGCACTGTCCTTGAACTCGGCCACATGGCCCAGCATGTCTATGGCCTCGTCATACGACTCTTCGAGGCTGTGGTGCAGCCTGAAATTGTCCAACGCGGCCGCACACTGATTGGCCATGATCTGGATCAGTTCGCGGTCGCTGGCTGACAGCTTGTCGCCGACTTCCAGGTACACAAACCCCAGCACAGCACCGCCCACCTGCAAGGGGACCACCATGGCACCGTTGCGCAGCCGATCGGGCATTTCGTGGCTGATGACCGCCTGCGAACACAGGCGCACGATTTCCTGGCGACGTTGTTCGCCCCCGTTGGCCGTGTCAAAGTCGCCCGCCCCGGCACGGATGTGAACATCTTCGCCATCGACAGTGGCCACCAAGCCATCTATGGTGGAAATCAGGCCCGATTTGCCCAGCTTGCAAATACCGATGAGCTGCATCAACACGCCCTGAAAATAGTCTTCAAGTTTGTTGCGGTGAAGGTTGTACAGATCGGGCGTGACCTCCAGAATGCGCGACAGCCCCACCCGGTTGAGCTCGATGGTCTGCAAATCGTGGTAGCCCTTCAGAGCGTTGCGCACCGTGGTGTACAGCCGCTGCGCCGTCAACTCGGTTTTGTCTTTGTAGTCGTCAATGTCAAAGTGGTCGATCACATAGCGCTCGGGGGCCACACCGGGCTGCCCGGTGCGAATGACCAGGCGGATCATCACATTCTTCAGGTCTTTGCGGATGTACTCCACCAGCTTGAGCCCCGCGTCGTCCGACTCCATCACCACGTCGACCAGTGCCATGGCAATGTCGGTGTGTTCGCTCAACAGCTGTTTGGCTTCTTCAGCGCTGTGGGCTTCCAGCAATTCAATCGGACGGTCCCCAAACACAAAACCGCGCAGGTTCAGCGCCGTCAGTCGCAACACATCGGGCTCATCGTCAACCACCATCACCTTCCAGGGAATGACCCGTGGGCCTACCGTACCATCGGCACCGGTTTTGAGTTTGCGGACGATTTTCATGCGGTGCTCGATGGATGTGCGGCAAGTGTGGCTGGGTAGGTGATGGTGAATCGCGCACCCGCACCGGGGGCGCTTTGGCACTGTATGGCACCGTGCAAAGATTGGGTGACCAGGTTGTGTGCAATGTACAGCCCCAGCCCGCTGCCGCCCTCGGAGCGGCGGGTGGTGAAAAACGGCTCAAACACATGGGCGACTGTGTCAGCCGACATGCCCGCACCGGTGTCGGCAAACTCAATCTGAACCTGGTCTTTGACCAGCGCAGCCTTCCATTCAATGGTCCCTTCGTTCTGGCCATTGGCAAAGGCATGGATGCGGCTGTTTTGCATCAGAATGATCAGCAATTGCGCTACCGTGCCCGCAGGTCCGTACAAACGCAACCCTGGTTCACATTGCCAAGCCACGCGGATGCGCGTGTTTTTGAACTCGTTGCGCAGGCTGCGCTCCACATCCTCGAAGAGCTCGGCCAAGTCGTAAACCCGTTCGCGCTCGGACGACTGGTCAACTGCAGTGCGCTTGAAGCGCTGCACCATGTCGGCGGCGCGGTGCAGGTTTTTGGTGGCCAGGTCGGTTGCCTCAACCAGCATGCCCATGCGTTCGCCCAGGTCATCCTCACTGACCTCGTCTTGCAACATCAGCTTGCCCAAATCGCTCACCAGCTCTTGGGCATGCGACGTTGCACCCAAGGCAATGCCCACAGGGGTGTTCACCTCGTGCGCAAAACCCGCCACCATGCGCCCCAGCGATGCCATTTTTTCAGCTTCGATGCTACGGACCTGCTCGGCCTGCAGTTCCTCGTTGGCCCGGCGCAACTCGGCCGTGCGCTCGTCCACACGCTTCTCGAGCGTGGCGTTGAGAGCCGTCAACGACGCTTTTGCTGCGACCAGTTCTTCATTGCGAGCGGTCAGGCCAGCGTACAGGCTGCGCAAGGCGCCCAGCAAAATGCCCGTTCGGGGGTCGTCAGAGGACTGGTCGTTGGCATAGGCATCGTCAGGGGCCACACCCCCGCGCACGGCAAGCACCTGGCGCCCCAGAGACTGATCGTCACCCAGAATGTGGAACACCAGCCAATTCGCCAGAAACTCGATCAGGGCGGCCAGATGAATGTCTTCACCAGCGTTGCGACGGTTGATCCAGTCCACCACCTGCGCCACAAAGCGCTGGTGCGTGGCACGGTGCCGGTCGGCGTGCACTGCCGACACACCGGCTGCCTCCATGATGCCTTCTTCGCTGCGAAAGTGGTACACCGTGTATTCGGCCAGTTCAGCCAGCGCCTGGTCAATGCGCGCCGCGTCACCACTGTGGGCATCTTCACCCAATTGGTTGACCAGCCCAACCAATTGACGGTGCTGCGCATCCACCTCGGCCAAGCCGGTTTCAAACAAACTGCTCCAGGTGAATGCCTGCATGGGTGTTTTCTGTCGGTGCGCCCGCCAAAACCCTCGGCGGTCATTCGGGCATTCTATGCAGACCTTGGCCAGACTGGAGCGTTCAGGCAGGAAGCGGTAACCAACGCCCGACTCGGTGACCAGGTGCACAGGCAAAGTGGGGTTGTTCTCGATTTTCTTGCGCAGGTTGGCCATGTCAACGCGCACACAGTGTGTGTCTCCCGTGTGCCCGGGCCCCCACACCGCTTTGAGCACTTGCTGGTGGGTGATGACGCGGTCAGGCTGCGATGCCAGGTGGGTGAGCAGCTTGTAGTCGATGGGTGTGAGGTGCAACACCTCCCCCGCACGCTCCACCCGGCGACGCACCAGATCGATGCACACGTCGCCAAACACCACGGTTGGCTCCCCCAATGGCGTTTGCTGGGCGCGCTGATGCAGCTGGGAATGGCGACACCAAGACGTGCGCCAGATTGGCGGTGTCGGCATCAAGAAAGCATCAAGAGCATCAAAACTGCTCAGCCACAATCGGGCCATGCCTGCCACCGTTATTCCGCTGATCCGCACCCTGTCAGTCCAGCCACCTCAAAAGCGTTGTCGCTTCACGGGCCGGGTGCTGTCCGTCATTCCGCCGATGACGCAGCTCAACACGCCCTACCCTTCTACCGCGTACATCACGGGGTTTCTGCGAGAGCAAGGTGTGCAAGCCACCCAGGTGGACCTGGCCCTGGCCACAGTGCTGCGCCTGCTCAGCGCAGACGGGTTGACACAGGTGAAAGCGGCCGCAGAGGCTTTGCCGCCCAAACAGCGCAGCGCACAGGTGCAGCACTTTCTGGCCGAGTTCAGCGGCTACCACGCCACCGTGGAACGGGTGGTGGCGTTTTTGCAAGGGCGCGACAGCACCCTGGCCCACCGCATCGCCAACCGCAGCTTGCTGCCCGAAGGCAAATGGTTTGCCACGCTGGACCAGCACCCCGACGACGGCAGTGGCGACCCGCTGGGCTGGGCCTTTGGTGCCCTGGGTCTGCATGACCGCGCCCGCCACCTGGCCACCCTGTACCTGAACGACCTGGCCGACGTGCTGAAAGACGCAGTGGACCCGCGCTTCGAGTTCGTGCGCTACGCCGAAAAGCTGGCCGCCGCCCAGGCCAGCTTTGAGCCGCTGGCCCAGGCGCTGGCGGCACCCGCGAACCTGATTGACGATATTCTAATTTTTGAAACAAAACAGGCTCTGATGCATACTGGTATTGCATCAGCAGCTATCGTTTGCAACCCCAATACTGCGCCTGATGTGGTGCTGCTGTCCGTGCCCTTCCCGGGTGCGGTGTATGCCGCGTTTCGCGTTGCGCAGTGCATCAAGGCGCTGAACCCGGCCACCATCACCGTGCTGGGCGGTGGCTATGTGAACACCGAACTGCGCGAACTGGCCGAGCCCCGGGTGTTCGACTTTTTCGACTTTGTCACGCTCGACAGCGGCGAGCGCCCCCTGCTGGCGCTGCTCGACCATCTGGGTGGGCAACGCGGGCGTGAGCAACTGGTGCGCACGTTCTACCGCGCCGATGACGGCAGCGTGGTGTACGTGAAAGGCACCGAGACCGACGTACCGTTCGAACAAGTGGGCACCCCCACCTGGGACGGCCTGCCGCTGGGCAAGTACCTGAGCCTGCTCGACATGCTCAACCCCATGAACCGCCTGTGGAGCGACGGCCGCTGGAACAAACTCACCGTGGCCCACGGCTGTTACTGGAAGAAGTGCAGCTTTTGCGACGTGGGGCTGGACTACATTGGCCGCTACGAAACCGCTGAGGCCGCCACACTGGTGGACCGCATCGAGAAAATAGTGGCCGAAACCGGCCAGACCGGCTTCCACTTTGTGGACGAGGCCGCGCCGCCCAAAGTGCTGAAAGCGCTGGCCGAAGAACTCATCCGCCGCAACGTGGGCATCAGTTGGTGGGGCAACATCCGGTTTGAAAAAAGCTTCACGCCCGACCTGTGCGAGCTGCTGGCCGACAGCGGCTGCATTGCCATATCGGGCGGGCTGGAAGTGGCGTCAGACCGGCTGCTGAAGCTTATGAAGAAGGGCGTGGATGTGGCCCAGGTGGCCCGCGTCACCCGCGCCTTCACCGACGCCGGGGTGCTGGTGCACGCCTACCTGATGTACGGCTTTCCCACCCAGACCGTGCAAGACACGGTAGACGCGCTGGAGTATGTGCGCCAGTTGTTTGAAAACGGCTGCATCCAAAGCGGCTTCTGGCACCGCTTTACGTGCACCGTGCATTCACCGGTGGGGCTCAACCCGGCCGAATACGGCATCACCCTCGAGCCTCTGCCCGCCCCGCCCACCGGGCCCAACGGTCAGCCACTGACGTTTGCCCGCAACGATGTGGGCTTCAATGACCCCAGCGGCGTGGACCACGACACCCTGGGCGCAGGCCTGAAAAAAGCCATTTACAACTACATGCACGGCATGTGTCAGGAAGACGACGTGCGCCGCTTCTTCACCATGAAAGTGCCCAAGCCCACCGTGAAGAGGGACTTTGTGGCGCGGGCGCTGGGTGGTTGATGGGCCTGACAGCCCAGACTCACACCTCGGTCACAAACTCGCTGCGGGGGCGGCGCACCTTGGGCAGGTTCACCAGCCAGTCCTTGTCGGCAAGCCGGTAGCCCAAGGGCATGATGGCCACGCTGCGCAGGCCCCGGGAGCGCAAGCCCAGGATGTCGTCGAGCGCTTTGGGGTCAAAGCCCTCCATGGGCGTGCTGTCAACGCCTTCGAAGGCAGCGGCCATCAGCGCCGCGCTCAGGCCAATGTAGGCCTGGCGGGCGGCGTGTTGAAAGTTCACCTCGGCGTCACGCTGGGGGTAGCTGGACAGAAGCATCTGGCGGTAGCTTTCCCAACCCTCGTTTTTGAAACCGCGCACGGTGTTGGTCAGGTCGAACATGTGGTTGATGCGCTCGGCCGTGTAGTTGTCCCACGCGGCAAACACCAGCAGGTGAGAGCCGTCGGTGATTTGCGCCTGGTTCCAGGCGATGGGCTTGATGCGCTCGCGCACCTCGGTGCTGGTGACCACCACCACTTCATACGGCTGCAAACCGCTGGAGGTGGGGGCCAGGCGGACGGCTTCGAGGATGCGTTCGACCACATCGGCTGGCACCGATTGGCTGGGGTCCATGGCTTTGGTGGCGTAGCGCCATTGCAATTGCTCGATCAGGGGATTGGTGTGTGTCATGGGTGGTTGAACTGAAACGTTCAGTGAATGAATGAGGCGCCGACTGTAGGCCAGCTTGGGCGGCTTGTCAGGCGCCCAAGGCCATGACCCCGGCAGTGGCCAGCAGCATGGCCACCAGCCCGGCGGTCACCAGCAGGCCGTAGCGCACGCCACCGCTGACCAGCGCCAGCACTGTTTTGGCCACCACACTGGCTGCCAGCGCCCCTGCCATGCCCCACTTGGCCACGTGCACGTCCATGCCACCGGCAGCGCTCACCTGGGCAATGCTGGCAGCGGCCGCGTGGATTTCGGCCAGGGCCACCAAGATGGCGGCCACCAGGACACCGGTGTCGCCATACAACTGGCGCAGCCATGCGGCAACGAGCGATACACCTGCGATCAGCCCGGCCAGCATCAGGGCATGAGACAGCTTGAAGGCTGGGGTGGATTCGCCATGAGCACTGCTGGCCGTTGAGTTGTCGTCGCGTAAATCGGCCTTCCACAGGCACCCGCCCGCCACGGCCATCAGGCCCAACACCCCCGCCAGCAAAGGCCACTTGAGGGCATTGAGCAAATCGGGCGATGCCGCAGCGATCACGGCACCGAAGAGCAGCAGTGACGCAATGTTGGCCAGCAGTGCCGCAGCGGCAGCCGGTGCCGCCATGCTCGGGTCGGTACGGGCGCGGTGGCCCATGCCCGCCACCGTGGCGGTGGACGATGCAAACCCGGAGAAAAAGCCCGCAATGGGCAACCCCCAGCGCGCACCCACCGCACGCATGGCCACATGGCCCAGCATGCCCACCGCCATGACCAGCACCACGATGCGCCACAGGGTATAGGGCTTGAGGACACCCCAAGGGTCCAACGCACCCTGGGGCAACAGGGGCATGACCACCAGCGCGGCAGCGGCCAGCATCAGCGCGTCTTGCAGCTCGCGCTCGCTCACCAGTTCGTTGCTTAAGCGGTGGAGCGGTTGTTTGGCGTACAACAGAATGGCACACACCACCCCCACGGCCACCGCCATGTGCGGGTCTTGGTAAGCCAGGGCACCCAGCACCAACGACACCAGCAGGGCCACCTCTCCCGTCAGCCCACGATCGCGGTCGGCGGTTTTTATGTACCCGCTGACCGTGAGCGCCCCGACCAGGCCCAGGCACACCAGAAAGACGTACAGCCCCATGCCCCAGGTCACGAAACCGAGCACGGCCACCAGGGCATGGGTGCGGGTGCCGGCAATTTCGCCATCGTTGTCATGGCGGCGCTCGCGGATCACGCCGTTCAGCAGCCCCAGGCCCAGGGCCGCCAGAAAGCTGGTGAGGGTTTCGGTCCAGGCCATGGTCAGGCGGCAACAGGCACGGGGGTCAACCAGCTAGACCGGCAAACACGTTTTGCACGTCTTCGTTGGCGTCCATGGCCGCCAGGAAACCTTCCACCTCTTCCAGCTGTTCGGCGCTCAGGGTGCTCGGGTCAATGGGGTTCTTGGGCCGGTAACCCAGCTTGGCCGACAACACCGTAAACCCCTGTGCAGGCAAGGCGCGGCTGACCAAATCAAGGTCGGCGTACTCGGTGAGAAACACCACCGTGCCGTCTTCGTCGGGTGGCTCCACATCCTGGGCACCAGCTTCAATGGCGGCAGTTTCGGCATCGGCCCCGGCGGCAGTGGGCTCAGCCTCGATGATGCCGACATGGTCAAAATCCCACGACACCGAGCCCGACGTGCCCAGTTGCCCCTTGCGGAACAGCACCCGCATGTCGGATGCCGCACGGTTCACGTTGTCGGTCAGGCACTCCACCATCACGGGCACGCGGTGAGGGGCGTAGCCCTCGTAAATGACGTGTTCAAAGTGCACGGCCTCGCCGGTGAGGCCAGCGCCTTTCTTGATGGCGCGCTCCAGCGTGTCTTTGGGCATGGACACTTTGCGCGCCTGCTCCACCACCAGCCGCAGGCGGGCGTTGGCGGCGGGGTCGGCACCGTGGCGAGCGGCAATCATGATGTCTTTGGCCAGTTTGCCGAACAGGCGGCCTTTGGCGTTGGCCGCCACGTCTTTGTGTTTGGCTTTCCACTGTGCGCCCATGGCGGGGGTTCCTTTGTCGCTGTTGGGTTGTGCCGCTTGTCGGCAGTGGTCAGTTTAGTGGACGTCCCTTGATCCAACGCAAATGCCTCGGCGCGGGGGCGCGCGTGGCTGATCTACAGTGGCGAAGTTGCAGCAGCGGGGCCCATTGGGCACTCCTGCGGCACCCATCCAACCTGAAGGACCCGGCATGAAATCCATTGCGCTAGACAAAGCCGTGGCCATGATTCCCGATGGAGCCAGCCTGATGATCGGCGGCTTCATGGGCGTGGGCACTCCCGAACCCGTGATCGACGAACTGGTGCGCCAGGGCAAACGCGGCCTCACCATCATTGCCAACGACACTGCCATGCCCGGTGTGGGCATTGGCAAACTCATCACCGCCGGTTGCGTGGCCAAAGTGGTGGCCAGCCACATTGGCCTGAACCCCGAAACCCAGCAAAAAATGATCGCGGGCGAGATTGAAGTGGAACTGGTGCCACAGGGAAGCTTGGCCGAGCGCGTGCGCGCCGGGGGCCACGGCTTGGGCGGCATCCTCACGCCCACGGGCGTGGGCACGCTGGCTGCAGAGGGCAAACGCACCATCGAGGTGGACGGCAAATCCTTTTTGCTGGAGTTACCCATCAAGGCCGACTTCGCCCTCATCAACGCCAAGGACGCCGACTACACCGGCAACCTGTCGTATGCGCTGACCGCCCGCAACTTCAACCCGCTGATGGCCATGGCCGCCCGGTGTGTGATCGTGCGGGCCGAAAACATCGTGCCTGTGGGCGTGATCCCGCCCGACCATGTGATGACTCCCGCCCCCGTGGTGGACTACATCATTGCCCACTGAACGCACCCGGAGACCCCACACCATGGACGCACAAAACCAAATCGCCCGCCGCATTGCCCAGGAGCTGCGCAGCGGCATGCTGGTGAACCTGGGCATCGGCATTCCCACGATGGTGGCCAACCACCTGCCAGCCGGGGTGCACGTGTACTTTCAGTCTGAAAACGGCCTGATGGGCACCGGCCCGGTGCCCGAACGTGGCCTGAACCACCCCGACCTGACCGATGCCGGAGGCCGCCCCGTGACCGCCCTTCCCGGTGCCTGCACCTTTGACAGTGCCATTTCGTTCGGGCTGATCCGCGGTGGCCACCTAGACATGACCGTGCTGGGTGGCCTGCAAGTCAACCAGCAGGGCCAACTGGCCAACTGGATGATTCCCGGCAAGATGGTGCCCGGCATGGGTGGCGCCATGGACCTCGTGACGGGCGCCAAACGCGTGGTGGTGGCCATGCAACACACCGCCAAAGGCCAGTCGAAGGTGGTGAAAGAGGTGAGCCTGCCGCTGACGTCGGTGCGCCGCATTGACATGCTCGTGACCGAGCTGGCCGTCATTGCTTTCCCTGATGGACAAGCCACGCTGATGGAAACTGCGCCCGGGGTTTCAGTGGAACAGGTGTTGGCGGCCACGGAGGCCCGGCTGCTGGTGTCGCCCGATGTGAAATCCATGTCACTGTGATGGCCTGAGAGGGCACCGCCGCCGACCCTAGAATCGGGCATGCCCTTGTCTTCGACCACCGCTTCAGAGTCCGAATTCCCCAGCACCCTGGTGCTCATCCAGGGCATGCCGTCAGACGCCCACGCTCTGGTGGCGGGCGACCTGGGCGACGCGAGCTACCGCATAGATTCGTATGCGGAAAGCATGGATCTGATGCACCGCGTGGTGAACTCCCAGCAGGCGGCCACGCTGGTGGTGCTGAAGGCGAACACCGGCCAGGCACCCGACCCGCTGCTGGTTTTCAGCGCCCGCGTTGCCTCGGCAAACGAAGACAGCCAAACACTGGAAATAGATCTTCCGCTGGGCACCGCGCAGGTGGCCAAGGGGCTGACGCTGCGGGGTTCGGTCAAGTTGCAAGGCGTGATCGTCACCTTCGAATGCGAAACCCTGGGCAGCCGCCATGGCGCTGGTGACCCGTCGGCCGTGCTGGTCGCGCGTTTGCCCTTCCGCCTGTACCGGCTGCAGCGGCGTGACAGTTTCCGCGTGCCTTTGACCAACCAATCGGGGGTGAGCATCACGCTCAAGCCCGGGGTGAGGCCTCTCGAAAACATCAAGGCACTGGACGTGAGCTGCGGCGGCGTATCAGTGCTGTTGCGCGCGCCCCTGGAGGCTGTTCACCAGGGCAAACGTTTCCCCCGCGCCACCGTGCGGCTGGGTGTGGGCTCGGGGTCAGAGCAGAGCTACCAAGCCGACATGCTGGTGCGGCATGTGCGCCTGGCTCCGCCGGGCCTCAATCAGTTGCTGGCGCACAAGCCACCACCGGCCCCACCGGTGCAGCGCCCAGCCGCGAAGTACGCCACCAAGGCCGGAGGCAGCTCGGGCTTTCGCGAAAGCGCCATGGCCGCCGTGGGCGCCCTGCTGCAACCAGAGTTGCTGCAGCTCGGCATTGAGTTTGAGAGCATGCCCACCGCATTGGAGCGGCACCTGGCCCAGTTGGTGAACGAACTCGGTGTGCGGCTGATGACGCGCGTCAAAGAAGACGAATGAGCCGCTGAGGGCAGGCGGCGGCCCTCAGGCAGCAGCCGAGCGGCGCGCTCGCCAGGCCCCAAACATGGCAATCAACCCGGGCACGATGATCAGCGCCCAGATGATTTTGCTCAGGTTGGCCTGCACCCAGGGCAGGTTGCCAAACAGATAGCCCGCGCCACACAGCCCCACCACCCACAGCACCGCCCCACCCACGTTGTACGCGGTGAATTTGCTGCGCGTCATCTCGGCCACACCCGCCACAAACGGCGCAAACGTGCGGATGAAAGGCATGAAGCGGGCAATGACGATGGTGATGCCACCGTATTTTTCGTAAAAGGCGTGCGCCTGGTTGAACGCGTTGCGGTTGAAAAACCGCGAGTTCTCCCACTGGAACACCTTGGGGCCGAAGTAGCGGCCTATGGTGTAGTTGGTCTGGTCGCCCAGAATGGCGGCCGCCAGCAGCACAGCCACCGCCAGTGGCCAGCTCAGCAGCCCTGCACCGGCCAGCGCGCCCACGATGAACAGCAGCGAGTCACCGGGCAAAAACGGCATGACCACCAGCCCGGTTTCCACAAACACAATCAAAAACAGCAGCGCGTACACCCACATGCCATAGGCTTGGACAAACTCGGCCAAGTGTTTGTCCACGTGCAGGATGAAGTCGATCAGAAAGGTCACCAGTTCCATGGCCTGCATTATCCCGCCCGCCCCACCCCGCTCCCTACAATCGAGCGGGTGACCCCAGACACCGCACAGCCCACCCCCGCCGCCCGCCAGCCCCAGCGCCCCATTCGCGAACTGCCCGACACGCTCATCAGCCAGATCGCGGCCGGTGAGGTGGTGGAGCGCCCCGCTTCGGTGGTGCGCGAGCTGGTGGACAACGCGCTGGACGCCGGGGCCACCCAAGTCACCGTGCGCCTGCTGGCCGGTGGCGTGCGGCTGATTGCGGTGGAAGACGACGGCTGCGGCATCGCCCCCGACGACCTGCCCCTGGCGCTGAAGCGCCACGCCACCAGCAAAATTGCCAACCTGGCTGAGCTGGAGGCCGTGGGCACCATGGGCTTCAGGGGCGAAGCGCTGGCCGCCATCAACGCGATTGCCGACGTGGCCGTGCTCAGCCGCGCAGCGCTGGCGGCCACCGCCGACCACGGCTGGCTGCTGCAAGGCAACACCGGCGAACTGCGGCCCGTGGCGCGCACACAGGGCACCTCGGTGGAGGTACGCGAGTTGTTTTACGCCACGCCCGCCCGCCGCAAATTTTTAAAAACCGACGCCACCGAACTGGCCCACTGCATCGAGGCGGTGCGCCGCCACGCCCTGACACGGCCCGACGTGGGTTTTGCCATCTGGCACGAAGGCAAGCTGGTGGAACAGTGGCGCGCCCAGGGCCACGACATGGCCGCGCTTGACCGCCGCCTGGCCGACGTGTTGGGGGCCGACTTTCTGGCCCAGAGCGTGGCCGTGGACTGGCGCAGCAACTGGACGCCCCCTGCGGACAACGACACCGGCTTTGCCGCACCGCCCGCCCTGCGCGTGTGGGGCCGTGCGGGCGTGCCCGACGCGGCGCGCTCCCGCCCCGACCAGCAGTTTGCCTACGTGAACGGGCGCTTTGTGCGTGACAAGGTCATCACCCACGCCGCCCGCAGCGCCTATGAAGACGTGCTGCACGGCCAGCGCCAGCCGGTCTACGCGCTGTTCATACAGGTGGACCCGGCGCGGGTGGACGTGAACGTGCACCCCACCAAAATCGAGGTGCGCTTTCGCGACAGCCGCGAGGTGCACCAGGCCGTGCGCAAAGCGGTGGACAGCGCCCTGGCCGCGCCGCGTGCCGAAGCAGGCCACCCAGCCCCCCCATCAGCACTCACCGCTGCTCAGGCCTTCACACCTGAATTTTTAAAGACAAATGTGCCGCCAGCGCTTACCTCACAAGCGCAGACAGCTATGGTCTTTGCAGATCGTTCTGCACCAAAATCTCCCGCCTGGGCCGACACACAAGCCCGCCCCGGCCAGCGCCCGCTGCAAGCGCACGAACTGCAAGCCCTGTGGGCGCCCACCGAAGCCCCATTGCCCGCTGCCGCCCCGGCCACAGAGCCCGCAAACCCCACCACCATCTGGCCCCTGGGCCGCGCAATGGCACAGCTGCACGGCGTGTACATCCTCGCGGAAAACTCCCAAGGCCTGGTGCTGGTGGACATGCACGCCGCGCACGAACGCATCGTGTACGAACGGCAACTGGGCGACGGCAACGCAGCCAAAGCCATTCCCAGCCAACCGCTGCTGATACCCGCCACCTTCGCCGCCACCCCGCAAGAGGTGGCCACGGCCGAAGGCAACACCGATGCCCTGGCCCAACTGGGGCTGGAAATCACCGCGTTTTCGCCCAAAACCCTGGCTGTGCGGGCCGTGCCTTCGGCACTCGCCATGGGCAATGCGGTGGAGTTGGCGCGCAGTGTGCTGGCCGAACTGGCCCAGCACGACGCTTGTCACCTGGTGCAACGCGCCCACCACGAACTGCTGGCCACCATGGCCTGCCACGGCGCGGTGCGCGCCAACCGCCGCCTGACGCTGGAAGAAATGAAGGAAGCCACCGAACGCAGTGACCAATGCAACCACGGCCGTCCCACCTGGCGGCAACTCTCCATGAAAGAACTGGACGCGCTGTTTTTGCGTGGCCGCTGACCCCCGATGAAGCCCACCTCCATGACACCCGGCTTTGTGGTGCTGACGCTGTCGCTGCTGCTGGGCATTCAGCCCATCACCACCGACCTGTATTTGCCCGCGCTGCCTGCCATCACCAGCGGGTTTGGCGCATCGCTGTCGCAGGCGCAGCTCACGCTCACGGGCATGTTGCTGGCGTTTGGCTGCTCTCAAATGGTGTGGGGCCCGTTGTCTGACCGGTTTGGCCGCCGCCCCATTTTGCTGGCTGGGTTGGGGCTGTACACGCTGGCGGCCATCGGGTCGCTGCTCAGCGCCCACATGACGGCGCTGGTGGTGTGGCGCATGTTGCAGGGCGCGGCCATGGGCGCGGTGGTGATGGCGGGCCGCGCCATCGTGCGCGACCTGTACCCGCCCGAACAAGGTGCCCGGGTGCTCAGCAAAGCACTGAGTGGGCTGGGCATCATTGCCGCATTCAGCGCACCGTTGGGTGGCTGGGTGGCCAGCGCCTGGGGCTGGCGGGCAGCGCTGGGCGTACCTGCTGTGTTTGGCGTGCTGACGCTGGTGCTGCTGGCCCTGCGGTTCAGGGAAACCGTGGCACAGCCCAACCCACACGCCCTGCAGCCCGCCGTGCTGTGGCGCACGTGGAACGGCATCGTGCGCACCCCTGCTTTCTGGACATATTCGCTGCTGGCCACGGCCAGTTATGCGGGGCTGTTCACGTTTCTGGGCTCGTCGTCGTTTGTGTTCATTGACGTGCTGGGCGTCAGCCGCGTGGCCTATGGCTGGTCGCTGTTCACCATGGCCAGCAGCTACCTGGCGGGCACATTCCTGTGCCGCCGCCTGCTGCCGCGCATGGGCGTGCAGCGCACGGTGTGGGTGGGCGGCTTCATCACGCTGGGCAGCGCCAGCGTGTTGGCCCTGCTGCCGTACGCGGGGTTGACGCATCCGCTGGGCATTTTGTTGCCGTACTGCGTGTTCATGGTGGGCCATGGCATCCACCAGCCGTG
>JFJP01038961.1_pt1 | contig 14978 bp, 13 predicted proteins | sample 431651 | NCBI WGS metagenome assembly JFJP01 (sample SAMN02602958, study PRJNA72255) | Microbial mat metagenome, whole genome shotgun sequencing project. | biome: fresh water; feature: sink hole; material: water; isolation source: purple microbial (photo- and chemosynthetic) mats found in...
ACTATACTATCTCACCAGCAGTCAGATATATCGATTTTGCTGAATATCTCAAAATGTTTGGAGATCACAAAGTACTATTTTTCTCTCCTTCGAGATCAGAATATACATCATTCTTACCATCTCAAAAACAGTCCTCATTACCCATCACCTATGAAGAACAACCGGAAAAAATTATCTCATTAGTACAACAGACATCATGATCTATCTTTATAGTATCTCACAATAGTGAAAAATCTAAAAAAATATTCTCAGCATTACATGAGTGATGATTTGAAAAGAGTCATACGCTGATAGGAGAACATCTGACGGGTTGAGTAGCAAAAAACGCAATCAAACAAACATCAAACAAACCAAACATCATCATCGGTGGTTATCATATGCTCTTGCATTTTTGGGGAGAAGGAAATAAAATAGATCATGTAATTATCTGCTATATACATCAAGGTATGAAATCTTTTATCAACGATGATATACAACAATATGCCATCAGGTAATATCAATTATACAGCTATTTCTTTTATCATCAGTAAGTTTATCTTTACCGTAGTAATAGGGGTATCATTTTTTATGTTTAATATTAAATCGATAGGGGAAGATACTATGACAGTACTCTATAATAATCTCTATAAAAATACTATTCCTAACAACAAAGAAACAACGAAAGAAGAATTACACAATAGCGCAGAAAATATAATAAATTTCTGACAGCAAGAAGATTCTTATGAACAATCATGTACAGCTACACCACTCTTGTGTAAGATAATCAATACTACTATCACTGATAGAGATCAAAAAGAAAAATATAATACACTCACACTGACCACATTACAAAATATCAATGCAATACTATCAAAAAATTATCCATCTTTGGAAGAATGATTAATAAGTATTATTATCAAAAATGAACCTTGAGGGAAAAGATGATATGCAAATCATCACGCTATAGTTATTAATAGTGATAAGATACAAGATGATGAATATATAGAAGTCCTTACTCATGAATTGTGACACATTATAGATCTATGAATTATAGAATGATCTACTGACATTAAAAATCCTCTCTTTACTGAATTTGAAAAACAAGTATTTAGCATTAATGACATATCATTACTTTACTATGCTTTATCACGAAAAAGTGAAAAAATAAGAATCAAAGAATCAAAAAAAGAAGATTTTTGTACCACATATGCTATGAGCAATCCATTTGAAGATTTTGCAGAATGCATCAATCTCTATCTTAATCACAATAATTATTTCAATACTATAAAAAAATCTAGTACGATACTAGATAAGAAATATAATTTTATAGCACAAATCTTTAATGATAAATACATCTATAAAAAACTACAAGACTGATTATCAGATGAGATAAGCTATAGATATCGAGATAGTACCAAGATGAAATCAAATTAATGAAACACGACATTTCAAGTACTCAGGTCTTCATCTTCATATTCTCCTTCATCCTCATCATATTCATCCAATAAATATTCTTTACCAGGTTTGATATGGACAATTGGTTCTTGAAGCTGAATACTCTGAAGAAGCAAATCATAGATAGTAATAGTCTCTCCTTGTGGATCCAATGGAAATAATTCATCATAGACACGATCTTTATCTTCTCCATCTACATCTGTACTAAATCTGGCATCAAAATTTTTGATATCAATCACTCTATCATATTCTTCTCCACTAAGATCACAAATATCAGACACCACAGCTGTAGCATTCTTAATAGTTGCTTTAACAGAACCATCATTTACTCATTGTAATACCAATGTTCATGACACACCGTCAGCAGACAATCCAGATAAATCTTCTATCATAAGATGATCAAAATCAATAGTATCTAATCTTCATGGGTTTCTCAATAAATCTCATACCTTTATTACAAAAGCATTATCACGATGAATCATTCTCTTTATTATGAAAAAGTTAAAAAAATTTTTGAACACTATATCCCACATGAACAAGTTGTAACTATAGGAGTCTCATGAGGAAGTGATAGTATATATCTCCTCTATTGTATACAAACACGATGGAAAGAAAAAAAATTGGAACCATCAACTCTTCATATAATGAGTTGCGATCACAATACAAGAGAAAATATACAAAATGAAATCAAATTAGTAAAATCATATAGTCAAGAAAATAGTTTTTATACTGATAAGTATGAAGGTTCAAATGATGATGAAACCAGCCTAAGAAATTGGAGACACAGTATATTTATAGAACACTGCAAACAACATGATTGTAAACTCTTATTATTGTGACATCATCTCGATGATCGTATAGAGACTACTTTTCTCAATATAAATCGTGGATGTGGTAAAAAATGATTAGAATGATTGCAAGAATATACGCCACATTTTTTAGATCATACTATCACAACAGTCAGACCACTTCTTTCTTTAAAAAAAGAAGAAATTATCAAAGATTGCAAAAATCTCAAACTCAACTATTATGATGATCCTACCAACAATGATATACATTATTCTGAAAGAAATATGATGAGAAAACTGCTTCATGATTTTTTCAATACAACAGGATTTTATACCAGTATGACAGCTTTATATACGACATTGGAAGAAAAAAGAGTTCAAGAAAAAGATAAAAATGATGTCATATATGATAGTACTGGTACAACATATTATATTCATGAGTATACTACTACACAATATATGATAACGATATTGCAAGGACAGTGGACACCAGATCTTTTATATAAAGTCTATGAGTATTATAATATCAGTATCAATCCCAGAAGCACTACCTTAAGTGAGCTAGCTCATTCTTTAAATAAAAAAAGCGGGAACAAAATATCATATCAAAGTATCTCTCTTCAAGCATTTCGTTATGGCAGTGTAATCACAATAAAAAAATAATATGTCTTGATATCATATACTAAAAGATTATATATAACCTTATGAATACATCTCTACTCAACTCACTATGATTATGAACTAATTTTATCACTTGGATAAAAGATTTTTTTGAAGAATTGGGTCAGTATGTAATATTATGATGAATTATTTATGTATTATTTATTGTAATTTTATACATACGATTACATTATTCACACAAAACATTTCAAAAAATAAATACCTTATTTAGAGTATCTATGGATACACTTTACTATGAAAGTAGTCTTTTATTATATACTCATCACAACAACATCTATCAATTTAAAGAAAATATACCACTCCTCCTTCAACACAAAACAGATCTCCTACAAAAAAAAGATAAAGCATATTATTATGAAAATTTCTATAAACTTATAGAAGAAATAGAATATATATATCAACTGACTGAACCAGGAAAAATTATTGCTAACAAAAATGACATTATCAATCAATATAATATCATCATTACACTCACTAGTACTATCAACAATATCAAAAATACACTTACTATAGTTACCTTAGGTATATATAAGATACTATCTTAATATTATTTTATTCTTCATTATACTATATTAACTCATGTCATTAGAAATTTGAATGCAAAAAATCATCGACTACTTTACTCAAGAACTCATGGGTATACAAGTAGGTAGAGCTACCAAATGATTGGTAGAACATATCAAAGTAGATGCAGGGTATGGATTTATGCCTATAGGACAACTTGCGAATATTACTCTACCAGATAGTCAGACTATCAAAATAGAACCTCGAGATAAAAGTTCATTGTGACCAATAGAAAAATCAATCTATGATGCAGATACTGGATTAGCACCACAAAATCCAGGAGGATACATATTGATCAAGGTACCGGTTCTCACCAGCGAGAGAAGAGACCAACTCAAAAAGCAAGTATCTAAGATGGCTGAAGATTGTAAAGCAAGATTAAGAATACTCAGACAAGATGAGCTCAAAGATATAAAAAAAGAATTTGAAGAAAAATTACTATCTGAAGATGACAGAAAATTTGCTGAAAAACAAGTAGATGAAACCACTAAAAAATTTACTGATAAGATTGATGAACTTGTAAAAGTTAAACACGATGACATCAGTACCTTATAATTTTTATTCTTCCCTTATAACTCATGTGAATATTCTCACTCCTCCGAAACGAACTTCTTATTCGTCCAGTCTATAATACCCTATTATTATTATTAGACCTTTTCCAAGGCAATCTATGATGGGCTATCATTACTCTTACTGCTTTGGTAAGACTAGCACTCATGAAAAGTACTGCTGCAGGTACTGCGATGCAATCTCAAATGGGTAATCTCCAACCAAAGATGCAAGAGATTCAAGAAAAATACAAAGATGATCCAGAACAATTATCTAAAAAGACGATGGAATTATTAAAAAAAGATGGTGCCTGACCGCTCAAATGATGTATGGGTATGTTGTTGCAGATGCCAGTATTCTTATGATTATATACCGTAGTTTCAAATATTGCAACACCAGAGCTTAATAGTTGGATGAAGTTCTCTCATTCAATGCTTGATATGACCTATAGTTTTCTCTATCCATATGTACATACTATGATAGATACAGGAAATCTTATTACTAATTTTTTCTGAATAGATATCTTAAGTAAAAATCATATATGATTAGCTATCATCTGATGAGTATTGATGTATATTAATATGACCATTATGGGACGAACAAAACCAATGACCACACCAAGCATACCCTGAGCAAATGTACCTGACATGACTAAGATGATGGGGTTTATGAATTACTTTCTCGTATTTATGATAGGAAGTTTTATATATTCCACTGCCGCAGGTATAGGATTATATATCATCACTTCTACTCTCTTCTGAGTATTACAAGTATATTATACAAACCGTATCCTTGTTAATGCAAAAATACAGACTCTTCTAAAAAAAGCGTAATATCACTATCTATAATTAAAGTAGTCAGATTGGCTACTTTTTTATTTTTTGTAACAATGGCTCTACGATAGACTCAAAATTAGAATCAGAAAGATGAGGTATTTTTGATTGTTCATGCATCTTTCCTAATACAATCAGATTTTTTCTGATCCATCACTGCTCTACAACCACAAACTTAATATCACTAATTTTCTTTCTTTCACGAAAATTTTTCCATTGATCATTTGATTCTCATAGATATCTATCTATCAAAGATGTTACTATTCCTCTATCATATCACATATCATGAGATTCTACAATAATATGAAATATTCATGTATTGTCTACAAGTTCCATACCTGCGACAAAATTATTCTTATCAAAACGATATCATTCAGCAGATAGTGCATCAAAGATATAAAGAAGATGAGGTAATTCAATATGTTCATTAAAAAGATTAGATGCCATACCATACCTTCACGTCACTATGTATTCTATCATATCACTGTCAGGAGATTCTTGTTTTTTAAAGATTACTTTGTCTTTGATATTATAGAGCCAAGGTATACGATGATTTGAAAACAAGAGTACATATTCTCTCTCTGGCACCACTTCATGCAAAAGATGAGATTCGATAATCATATCATGATAGGAAATTTCTCATTTTTTATATCTATCAAAATCCTCTACCATCACAAATAGAAAAAAATTAGTCTGCATGACAGGACTCATCCAGTGATACTCTAAATCATCAAAATATCTAACCTGAGATGCAAGAAATCATTCTGATGCGTTATGATTGTTTGATGCATAGAGTTTTTGATCTAATCATAGCGATTTGAGTTTATCTTGGAACTGTTGTTTATACTCTAATGCAGGTCCTCATCAAATCGATATGTATTCACATTTTTTTAAAATCTCCTTCGCTTTCTGTTTATCTCTCTCAATAAGCTCATTGATGATATCCAATCATCGAGTAGGCACACCATGAAATGATCAGATAGTCATCTTTTTTTCTAACAGTTGATTCACTATCATATTTTTCTTATCTTCCCAATTATTTACATCAAGTATATCATCAGATGGGAATATCATATACTTATAAAAACTATTCATAGCTCTGATAGCCCCAGAGACATACCCTATTTTAGATATCTTATTGAAAGGAGCTGTCAAAGAAAACGATGAAGTAAAAAACAAAGAACTGACAGGGTTTGCTTTCAGATAGTAAGAGAGAGTCCTCTTAATACCGATGTTTTCATTGTAAAACGACGACCAATTAGCTGGTATAAGTTTCCCTCAATTATTGGCATCCGAAGTACCAGAAGTTCTAATCAAAAGATCATAATGATCAGAGACGATACCAGATTGGGATTGATATAATGGAAGTATATGATCAGTATATTCTATCAATGGAAATTGAGAAATATATTCTTTGAGCTTCGTTTCACTCCAGTCCAATAAATCAAAGGTTTTATCTTGTTTTAGTCAAATATTTTTATATAATGGACTGTCTTTATAAGATAATAATAATGTTTGAAATAACTTCTTCTGAATATCAAAGGCATGAGCTCTTGTAGGAAGATCTTTATGAAAAAGCCTTGAGATAATACTATTAATAATTTTTTTCACTCTATATTATACTATTTAAAATTTTTTCTTTCATCTATGCTTTACGTTGTACCCACCCCTATTGGTAATACAGAAGATATTACACTCAGAGCCTTGAGATTGTTTCGTGAGATAGACTATATAGTCACCGAAAACACCTCTACGACCAAAAAACTTCTCTCAATTTATGACATACCGTATAAAGATAAGAAGTTCATAAAATTTACTTCTCATGATCATAAACATATCCATACTATTGTTTCACAACTAGAAAATCAAGATGGAATATTGGTAAGCGAAGCAGGTACTCCATGATTATCTGATCCAGGAAAGATGTTAATAGTATGATGTCAAAGATCAAATATTTCTACTACCGTACTTCCAGGGGCGACTGCTCTGATACCAGCTGTAATCAATGCAGGATTTCATACCACTCATCGAACATTTGCAGGATTTTTACCTCATAAAAAGGGCAGAGAAACAGCGATCAAAACAATGATGAAGTCAGATCATGCGACTTTTTTTTATGAATCAGTGCATAGAGTACCAAAACTTATACAACAACTTGAAAAAGCAAATTTTATGGGTATGATAAGTCTCTCTAGAGAAGTTTCCAAACATTTTGAACAATGTATTACAGGAGATTTAGTTACCATACAAGCTGCAATACAGAATAATTCTATTCCTATGAAAGGAGAATTTGTCATAGGTATTTATCCATATAACAATGATGAAAAAGTACAAATCGATACTCTTGATTCGTTTGATGAGACCTCTGATTCATAGCATCATTATAGCAGGTATTTATCGATGAGCATACTATATTCGTCTCAAAACGAATGGTTTTCGTGGTATCGATATAGGTACTCCATGGATAGCAACCGATGAACTCATCATATATACTATTATTAGTATCATATTATTTGTCATCATAGGCATCATCAAAAGATGGTATGATCTGATAGGTATAGGTATCTCTTCGATGCAAAAGTTTCTTTCTGTACGATGACAATGGACAATCGTAATTACCTGTCTAGCATATTTTGGACAATGATCATTATTTCATCATGGCATATCAAGATTTATTATACTACAAGTCGCTATTGCTACTCTTATGATCATACCTCTTATAGAATGATTACGAAGATGGTTTTATAAAAAATGGATACAACAATTTTCTCATACGGTACTGATCCTCTCTCATGATCAAAGCCAAAGTGACGATATCATAGATCAACTATCATTACCCTCATATTATGATATTTATAAAAAGAAATTTTCCTGACAGTTTGTCTGAGAGATCAAACAAGACATCGTCATCCTCGTATGATCCTATACCCAAGATGAATTACAATATTTTATTGATCTGATTAGATTACAAAACAAAGAACTCTATCATATTGGAGATAATCATTTTCTTGAAGATGTGATCTACACTCCAAGCAAAATAGGATGAATACAAGCTCTCAGATATACTTCTTCACAGATAGAATGACGAGCCTCAATCATCAAAAGATGATGTGATATGATATGATCTGTCATAGGTATCATCATGACAAGTCCTATTATGTTAATAACAGCAATAGCAATCAAACTGAATTCAGAATGACCAATTTTCTATACGCAATCGAGAGTTGGAAAAAATGGAAAACATTTCAAGTTTATTAAGTTTCGTAGTATGTATACACATCTCAGTACAGGAGAAAAGTTTGGGGGGAAAGATGCTGAGACACTTTATCAAGAGCTAGTAAACTCTCATGCCAATATTCGCAAATGAGAATTACCAAAAATAAAAAATGATCCAAGAGTAACTACAGTATGAAAATTTATCAGGGCCACATCTATCGATGAATTGCCAAATTTCTTTTCTGTACTTACAGGTGATATGTCACTCATTGGACCAAGACCACATCTTCCTACTGAAATAGCAAATTATAAACCACGACAAAGAAGAGTCCTCAGCATCAAACCTGGTATCACATGATACGCACAGATTCATGGAAGAGATACCATTTCATTCGATGAAGAGGCATCTAAAGAATTGGAATACATCCAAAATCGATCTCTCTGGCTTGATCTCTATATTATATTTGCGACGTTTGGGGTATTGTTTGGAGGGAGAGGAAAATAATTATAATCGATCTGTATCCGTTTTCAGATCGAGTTGTTATTTTTTTGTGATTCTTTTTGTTTTTTCACTTTCAATCAAATAGTTTTCTTCACTGATAACTTTCTTTCCTGATTGTTGTTCAAGTTTTTTTCTAGCATCTCCTGCTATTTTTCATCATGCACGGCTTGCAGATGTACTTTCTATAAATCATTGACTATTTTTCTGTTGCATAATCTCTGTGGTTGATGCTTCACCAAGCATAGTAAAGATCAACTCTAAGTCAGTCATATGATCTCTGAGATTTTGACGATGCAATCCCTTATGTTCGAGATACTCACTAGGTGTCATACCAAACGTTGCTTTGGATATTTCTGCAGTCAAAATCGCATATTCTACACCTTCTTTGACTCATCTATCTTTTCGTTCATCTGTCAGTGTTTGTCTGACTGATATTCCTCTCAATCTCTTATCTATCCATTCTTTGCTATATCATTTAGCTTCATAGAGTTGTTTCATTCTCTCTTGTGCAAGAGCTGGATCGTTGATTTCTTGGATGCGTTCGTAGCCTACTTGTGCAAGTCGTAGTTTGAATGGCTCAGCTTTGGGAGATGGGATGGATTGAATGATACGAAGAATTCCTGCTGTGTTGGCACAACTCATTTTTTGGATACCTCATGGTGTTTCAATACCAAGGGTAGGTACAATTTGTACCCATCCTTTTTTTAACTCTGGGTCTCTTGACTTCATTCTTTTGATATATTGTTTTGGATCTTTAGAATCCGTGAGTACAAAGACAACATCTTCAAGCAAGAAGTATCGTTGTTCATTGTGTCGTGTCTTACGAATACTTTGTTGTTCAAAAAGTGCGATAGATGATGTAATCATGATGTATATACAAAAACATAAAACAACGTAACCTCCTATCTCTATGATAATACTACCAATACAACAATATTTTTGCAAGAGAAAAAGCCATCAGATGATCGTAGGGACACGTTGCCACGTGTCCTATTGATTTGATGTGATATGACGTATTGCCATACGTCCCTACCTGATATGGTTATGATCCATGATCAAAAATCTGGGTAATGCTAGATCGTAGGGACATACGCTTGCGTTGTCTTTGGATGTCATAGAGATTACGATATGATTCATCTTTTTTGTAGTGGTCTATCTAATTGTATAGCCATATAATCCTCTTTATGTGCAATGATATCTTGCAAAGTTTTTGGAGGAGATTTTTGAAGACGTTGAATTCTTGGGTATAGGGATGATTGAGGAGAGATATACGGTTCGTCTACGATTTTTTCTTTACCCGAAAGGATTTTTTCTGCCTGAGACAGCGTATATCCATGATATCATCATTTTCTTCCAGATCGTGTTCTTGTTTTTTGCATGTATGGTTATATTATTTAAAATATTCTTCCATCCTCTCCTCAAAGATTATCAATAAGTTTGGTAGATTCGAACTTAATCGTTCTATTTATCATCTAAAAACACCAATTGCTCCCAACTACTAATAGTCATCTTTTCAAAATCTTCCTGCTTAATATACAGCGTGTGATATTTCACAGTATCAAATTTGGAAGCATCTTCACAATATTGCCTCAATCTTTTTACTTTCAAAAGATCATTCACTTCTTCACGTCATTTTGTTTCAATAATAGTCACATCTCCGTTATGATGTTTGACAAAGAAATCAGGATAATAATGTGAAATAGTATTTTTGGTGTCTTGATAATCTATCCAAATATTGAGTTGCTGATAATTTTTTGCAAAACTCACAATCTCTCATTTTTGAGCAAGATAATCCAACAATTGCGCAAACTCTATCTCAAATTCGCTATCTCCCACAATCGTATTAAAAATTGAATACTGAGGTTCATAACGACTATGAGATCTATTCTTGATCCAAAATTGCTTACTTGCAGAGAGTTTTTTATGTTGCAACAACGAAAAATCGTCTTTTTCTTTGATGGTTTGATTATTGATTGCCTGTTCAAAACAGATCAAAATAGTTCTTTGCACAATCGGATCAGTAAGGTTTTTTGCTACTTGTGTACTTTCTAAATCAACTTCTTTGTCAAACAGTGAAAATTGTACAAATTGTTTAATTTTTGGATATAATTGTGAGAAAGTACTTGTTCATAATCTCAACTTTCTGATAAGTTGTTTGGTATACCAGTCTATCATATCTCTTGCAGAAGCAACGACCCCCAAATCAATGTGTGATTCCTTAACCATCTCATCTCAGTCAAATACACTCACAAAAACAAATGATTGGAGTTCTTGATCTGGATAGTATTTCAATACTAATGGCTTAATAAGATATACATCTGGTTGTAGTGACGCTATCTCTTTAACATCTCTCCATAGACTCATGGTCAAAATAGGAATTGCAATATCGAGTTGTTGTATATCTTTGGTCGCATTGGTATCATCTACATCTATCAATATCGAATTATCAGTACTTGCTCATCACATGGATCACTCCTCAAGTTTTACTCATTCATCTCTGAGTTTCTCTACAATATCCATAAACGCAGTGGTACCAATCACTGTCAAATATTCTTTTTCTGGATTATTTCTATCAATTCTTCTCAATCATCTTCCGATGGTTTGTTCTGGTAAGATTTGATTTTTGGTGGTAAATTGTCTGAGTCATACAATAGTAGTTACATTTTTTACATCCCATCATTCTCTGAGCATCAATACAGACAGCACAGCAAGATACTGATTATGATCGATATTATTCGCAGCGTCTCTGAGTCTTTTGAGTTCATCTTGTGTTTGTTTGCTATCAGATTCATTGATATCTCCATTGTTTTTGGTATGAATTACCAACACTTTATCTTTGAGTTCTGGATAGGTAGCTTCAAGATATTCTGCTACTTCATCACAGTTTTTGGTATCATCAGCCATAATAAAAAGTACTGCTTTTTTATTATTTCTCTCATATTCAAGATGTGACTTTCTCCACTCTATGACTCAGAGATCGATATGATGTTTGTATCTATCACTATAACGAATACCAGGAGCTTCGATCAATTTTTCTCTATCTTCTTTTTTGGGTATGAGGGGTGTTTTAACGATATTTTGCGCAATCGCTTCAGCAAGTGGATAATCAGTAATCGTTTGAGGAAAAATTCATCATTTATCATTTTTGGGTGTAGCGGTGACATCGATATGTAATGCTATTTCTAATCCTTTTTGTCTCAGACCATAGACCAAATCTTGGATATTTTTGAACCATGAAAGTCCTTTATCTCGGATATGATGTGCTTCATCATTAAGGATCATCAATTCATCTACTTCTCTCACTATTTTACCCAGATCTACATCACTAGCACGAGTATTACTCATTGCTCTGGTTCAAATCAGAAAATCTGTCAAATTATTATCATCTTCACTTGGGATGGGATCTGGTGACATACTCACACGATGAATATTCGTCAAAAAGATATTACCTATAGGAGATAATGAACTCACATCATCTTGCAGATGCACTTTTACAGGAGAAAAGTCATATCTCCATTCTCTTCATTCCCAGCCATTATCAGGCAAAGCAGGATCATTCATAAAAATAAAGAGTCACTCAAAATCACTTTTCAGTCTATATAGTACGATAATATTTGGTGCTATTACTAGGAAATTTTTAGATAAACGAGAGTTTGTTTCATACAATCTATGAAAAAAACTCCAAACAATTAACAAACTCAATACTTTTGTTTTTCATGCTCCAGTCGCCATCTTGATCACATATCTCATCCAATCTTCATCAAAATATTTTCCTTTGAGTTGTCAGGAACCATCGTATTTGGGGAAATCAAGATAGGGAGTAAACTGTTCTACTTCATACAGATATATCACTGTCTCAATAGCTTCTCTCTGAGCAAATGAATATTGAAATTGTTTACCATCAGGACTGATATGTTCATGGAGAAACCATCGATTGAGCAGATGTTGACTGGTTGTAGAGATTCACTCATATCATCACTCTCTCCATGCAAAAATCTTTTCTCTGATCTTATGGACGAGTGGTGGAAGATATTTGAGATAGTTTTCTTCAGTAATCAATCATGCATCTGGTACTCGTCTCTGTTCTGGACGAAGTATTTCATAAGGACTAGTTACAAATCATTGAGCCATTAATCAAGCGTATACAAACTAAAAATTACAATTTCACTTGTATCGTCGTCATATTATCATTACCAAAAATATCGACTACTTTGATCGCAATCGTCTTAGTGCCTCAGCTTTCATAGATATGATGTGCTGTCATGAGTTCGAGATCTTTATTCTTTTTGGTCTTGAACGACTGTCGTTCATTTTCAAAGACATATCTTCCTGTCATGCCAGTCTCTTCGCCTTGTTCTCACATTACTCTGACAATCTCTTTTTTGGAAGTGTAATCAAAATCTACTGCCCAATAATCAATCCAATCAGTTCGTGTTTTAGTAAGATTGACTTCATTTTCAAGATTTCATGCATCATCAAATTTGATTTTGAAGATATTTCCATCTCTCATAATAATTCATTCTTTAGATCAATTTTTCTTTTTGATCTTATCAATCGTCTGCTCAAGATTGTCCTGTGTATAATAGACAGCAAAATCAGTCAAACTGACTCATACCGTGTTGTGTCAGACTTTGGTTGCTTTGGCTTCGATATACGCTACATCAAAAAACTTCACTGCATCATCAGCGATCACTCTTTTATCAAAGACATCTCTAGGGATATATTTCAGATGCAAGCTAATTCATTGTGCTTTGGCTTGTTCGACTGCGGTCGTCGCACCCATTGCAAATTCAAATCATAAGACATGCAGTTGTGTAAATCATCATTTTAGCGATTCGCTCACCGCTTGCATAATATGTGCATGATCGACAGGAAAATCGATCGGCCCTATCGACACGACAGCATTCTCTTTGCGTGCATGCAAGTAGCTATACCCAGCAAGTCCTGATGCCTTGTAAGCGCTAGTGACTAGTTCGGTATACAGGTATATTTTTTGCTGATCCAGTTGTGCACTAAACGAGTCATGCTCTTTGCCTTCGAGATGTTTACCCACAAAAAACGACCTCTCATACTGTCCGAGATTTAAAATTTCAAATGCTCTATAGTCCTGACCAGATGCAAGCAATTCTCTCTGCACCGCGACCATCCTCTTACGAGTCGTATGCACACCAAACTTCCCCAAATCTGATCCTATCCACTTTCTCCCGAGCTTTTCAGCAACGGCGAGTGTCGTTCATGATCCACAAAAGAAGTCTGCGACAAGGTCTCATGGGTTGGATGAGGTTTCAATAATTCTAGAGAGCAAAGATTCTGCCTTTTGTGTAGGATAATCAAGGTTTTCTGGAGATTTTGGATCAACTTTTTTAATATACCAAACTGATCACACAACTGATCACGTCACTTCATAGACAACATCTTTTTCATTTGGCAGTCTTCAATATGATTTTACAAATTTATCAAAATATGTTTTAAATCTTAAATCATCACTTGGATAATTATTTCAATATATTTTACCATCCACAATATAACGTTGCCATCTTTTAGAGTTTATTTGATTATCTCAGTCATCCTCATATTGCCTATTGAAAAACTCGTTATTATTTTTTTTATAAAACAAAATAGAATTATGCCTTCTAGGAAAATATGTTTTTGGCTCAACCCAAGATCCTTGATATTCCCAAATGATTTCATTTCTAAAATTATCTTTTCCAAATATTTCATCTAATATCAATCTAATATGACTATTCACCCTCCAATCACAATGTACATAAATACTCCCATCGTCAGCGAGGAGATCTTTCATCAGTCTGAGTCTTTCGTAGATCATCGAGATGAAGCTATCAGCACCTTTACCCCAGGTATCACGATAGGCGATCTCTTCGAGGATTGATGGTGATTTGGTATATTCATCATCTCAGAGTTCTATCTTCATACTAAAATCTGCTCCCACATCAAAGGGTGGATCGATATAGATGAGCTTGAGTCATCATGCTTTCTTGATCTCGTCTCTCATTGGACCATACAGAAGCGAAGACAGGATCAATTTATTATCTCATCGGATGAGTTTGTTCGTCCATCAAGATTGTTGTCTCCCTCTCATATCAAACAGTCCCACTTGCTCTCCTGGTTGTGATTTCTCTACTCTCGGTTCATCGATGATCTCGATAGTCTGAAACGGAAGTGCTACAGTAGAGACAGTATTAGTTTTTCCATTTCGTACGAGTTCGACTTGATTTTTATTATCAAACAGTTGGAAACGATACTCTTCTGGCAGTGGTTTATTGTGTTCGAGATGCGTGAGGATGTCACGCTTTTGTGCATCGGTGAGTTGTAATTGTGACATGATATAAGGTCTAAGCAACTAAAAGCTGAGTAGACTGCCTATTTTTTATAATAAAAAAAGACAACCTA
>JFJP01038962.1_pt1 | contig 14977 bp, 8 predicted proteins | sample 431651 | NCBI WGS metagenome assembly JFJP01 (sample SAMN02602958, study PRJNA72255) | Microbial mat metagenome, whole genome shotgun sequencing project. | biome: fresh water; feature: sink hole; material: water; isolation source: purple microbial (photo- and chemosynthetic) mats found in...
CCGGTTTCGCCATCGGTATACTGAATTAAATACACATATACACCTTTTTCTCCAATTCGCCCTTGTACATTACCTTCCCAGCCGTTTTCAACTTTATTCGACTCAAAAACTAACTCGCCCCACCGATTATATATTGCTAATTTATAATCGGTTACTGTTGGTGAAACGGAAGGTCGGAAAAAACGATTCTGGTAAAAATCGCTTGTTGGGTTAAAGGCTGTAGGAAAAACCTTGGCATTTGAATAGGTGGCACATTTTACATTTGATATGGATGTACCTAAAACACCGTGCGGATTCGTAGTGTTTTCAATGGCTTCAACATAATAACAATACTTATGCGGAATAGTGGTAAATACTTGTTGTATGCTACTTACGTTGTCATTTATGCGCGCATCGGCGGTATTAACGGTTTGAAGCAGTTGCCAATTTTCATCGTCTACTTTTCGGTATACATTATATACATTAACCCCTGCTTTGTAACTTCGGTAAGGAGTCCACCCAATGCTGTTTACAAATTCGGTTCCCGAATTGGTCGAAACCGAAACTACCATATTCGACGATGGATTGGATTGAATGGTAACTTGGTCGCATTCGTTTAGCGCTACTAATTTATAAAAAAATGGTTCTGTAGTAGTAAATTGGTCTACAACGGTTTTGGTTGGCGAAGTGCCAATCATGGCGGTTTTATACCTATATTCACCGTTTTCGGTTTCCGATGAACGCAATTCTACTTTCGACTTTTTACTGTCGTCGAAGGTAAATTGAAGTTCCAATTTACCATCGGCAATTACCGATGCGTAATCGGCATTTATAAATGCAGGTGCTACCGATGTAGTGTTTACTTGCACTAAATTCGATTGGGCTACGTATCCGCTTGCCATATTTTGCATGGTAATAAAGAATTCGTATGAAGCGCTTGGGTCAAGAATTGAATTTCGGTATTCGGTGTAATTACCCGGCAGGGTTTGCAAGATATTGTAAGTTACCTCCGTTGTTTTTTTGAACATTACCTTAATGCTGCTTATTTCGGGCCAGCCTGCATATAAGCTCCATTTAAAAACTACTTCTTTTGCACAAGGGTCGTATTTTGCTTCGTTTATAAAAACTGTTGTATGATCGTCGGATTGGGTGCTTAGCAATAAATCGATACCGCTAGTTTTAAAAGCAGCAATTGAATAGGTTTCAGCACGTATTGCAGGGTTCGGAAAACCATATTTGGTCGAGATGTTGTCGTAATAACTTACCAACGAGTTATCGTACAGCGTATCAATTGGCGCTTTGGTGCCATCGGCAATTCCTACAACCCCATACAATTTGCGGTATATAATAAAACCATTTACCGTTGCCACATCCACCGGTTTCCATTTCAGCACCGGTGTACCGGTTGTTATTTCAATACTTACCGATTCCAACACCGGTGTATCGGGTGTTTGAGCATATAACTTTCCTGACGAAAAAATCAAGAACAAAAATCCTATTCCCCAAAATATTCCCCAAGTTTTCATAATATATTCAAATTATTTACCTGCTGCTACTTCATAAAAACTACCGGTAAAATACGTATTTGCCAAACTTATAAGTGTTTGAGGCTTAATCGCTTTTACCGTTTCAATCATATTCTTGTAATAATCGAAATCCATGCCAAATTCGTACACATTTCGGTACGCTTCAATTAAATTAAACGGCCCGTCGAACTTTCTTACGGCGCTACCCAGTATATAGTTGCGTACCATGGTAAGTTCTTCGCCCGAAACTTCTTCTTTTTTTAATAATTCTATTTCTTTATAAATTTCATCAATAGCCAATGCACGGTATTCGGCGCCCACTTCGGTTGATGCTGCCCAATACGAGCTGTCGGGGTTGTCGGCTAAAAAGGAATAAATTCCGTATGTATAACCTTTGTCTTCGCGAATGTTTTTCATTAATCGCGAACCAAAATAGCCGCCCAACACCGTATTTAGCACCATTAAACCGGCATAATCGGGGTGCTGCTTCGTTGGCATAAACTTAGCTATTCGAACCGACGATTGTACCGAGTTTTCGGTTAATATAAGTGCTTTGGTTTCTTTTTCCGATTCAATATTGTATTTAAAATTACTAACCGTTTCGTGTGTTTTTCCCCAATGGTTGCTGCCAAAAATTTTATTTACCGATGCAAACATTTCATCCGTAATACGCCCCGATAGGAATATAACGGCATTTTTCGAATTATAATATTTAGCATAAAAATCTTTTAAATGGTCTACGGTAAGTGTGTCAAAATCGTCAGCTTCTGCCGAAAAACCAGCCGGATGGTTTTTGCCGTACAACATGCGTTTTAGTGCCTTACGCGCCATGGTTTCAACTTTTTCGCTGTCAACTATAAATTGTTGTTTTTTCTTTTGAAGATAAGTTCGCAGTTCTTTTTCGGGAAAAGTTGGGTTTTGCAGCATGTCGTTTAAAATTTCAAGCGATGCTTCGAAGTTTTTGTTCAGTGCAAACATGTTGTAACTTGCATATTCCGAATCGGTTTCCGGGCCGGTAAACGAGCCGTAAAAGTCGAATTTTTCAGCTATTTCGGCCGAAGTTAAATTGGCGGTTCCTTCTTTAAGCATGTAGTTGGCAGTGGTGGCCACCAAAGCGCGCTTCTGAAACCAAAAGCCGGCTTTAAAATAAATGCTTATTTTTACCACTTCTTGCGTGCCGGCATTAATGCTGTACACCGGAATTCCGTTGTCTAACTGTCGAATTTCCGGATTTATAAATTTAACCCCTTCAATGGTATGGTAGTCGGGTTGTATCGTGCGGTTTAGTTTGGTCATAATATTTTTTATAATTTGAAAATTAATCAATTAGCTAATTGATTAATTTTTATTGTCTATAGTCTAATGTCTCAAGTCTGATGTCTGAAATCTGACTTCTAATAGCTATTTCTCAGCCAAATAATGTAATACCGAAGCATTTTCGGGTACAAATATTTTTTGAGCAGCGGTTATTATAGCATCTTTCGTTACTGCGTTATAATTGTCAATATCGGTATTAATTAAGTCGGCACTGCCCAGCAACTCGTAGCGAGCCAAGTTTTCGGCTTTGCTCAGTACGTTAATATCGCCAAAAACTAAGGTCGATTCAACTTTATTTTTTACCTTTTGCAATTCGTAATCGGTAACCAATTCGTTTTTAATCAGTTCAATTTCGTTCCAAATTTCAGCTTCGGCTCGCTTAAGCGAAATTCCGTCTACCGGTCTACCGGTAAATTCGAATAATCCGTTGTCGGTGCTGCCCCAAATATAGGCATCAATGGTGCTGAAAATCTTTTTTTCCTGTACCAGTCGGCGGTATAATCGCGACGAATTTCCGTTCGAAAGTACATCGGAAAGCAAGTCGACGCCATAATAATCGGCATCCATTCGTTTGCCCATATGGAAACCCATAAATAACGAATTATAAGGCACTTTACGCACTACTTCTAACCTTCGTTGTTCGGTTTGTTTAGGCTCTTCGGGCAAGATGTTTTTTACCGTATTGCGGTTCGGAATCGTTCCAAACCATTTATTGGCAAGGCGTTCAATTTCGGCACGAGTTACATCGCCGGCTACGCTCAAAATGGCGTTGTTGGGCGAATAATATTTGTGGAAAAACGCTTTAACATCGTCCATGGTAGCGTTTTCGATGTGCGAAAGGTCTTTGCCTATGGTTGGCCATTGGTACGAATGCTGCTTAAATGCCAGCGGACGCATTAAATGCCCTACATCGCCGTAAGGTCGGTTTAAATACCGTTGTTTAAACTCTTCCGAAACCACTCCGCGCTGCACTTCGAGACTTTTTTCCGAGAAAGCCAAATCGAGCATCCGGTCCGATTCCAACCAAAAACCGGTTTCCATGTTTTGTTTCGGAATGGTAATGTAATAATTGGTTACATCGTTGGTGGTATAGGCGTTGTTTTCGCCACCCGCCAATTGCAATTCGCTATCGTATTCCGGAATATTTGCCGAGCCGCCAAACATAAGATGCTCGAATAAATGCGCAAAGCCGGTTTTGTCGGGCTGCTCGTCGCGAGCCCCCACATTGTATAATAAGTTAATGGCTACCAGCGGAGTAGTAGCATCGTTATGTACTATTACCTTCAACCCGTTGTTTAAGGTAAATTTATCGAATTTCAGCATAAAAATTAAATATCGTATTTATTTCCAACAATTTCCGATTTAGCCAATCGGTATTCATTCATTATTTCGTTTATTATTTCGGCGGCAGGTTTAACCGAATCAATCAGCGCTGCCACTTGTCCTATTTCCAATTCGCCTTCGGTCATGTTACCTTCGTACATGCCCAGTTTTGCTCGTGCTTTGCCCAGTAAAAGCTCCAATTCGTCCGTTTGTGCGCCACGCAATTCGGCAACTTCAATTTCGGATGCAAATTTATTTCGAAGCAACCGCACCGGCACCAATTTTTTCAATGCTAAAAAAGTACTGCCTTCGGTAGCTTGAATAACGACATTTTTAAAATTTTCGTGTGCCGATGATTCTTCCGAAGCAACAAAACGAGTGCCTATTTGCACACCGTCGGCGCCCAACACCATGGCAGCCAACATGGCGCTGCCGGTAGCAATGCCGCCTGCTGCCATTAAAGGCATTTGCGTAGCTTTGCGAATTTGAGGAATAAGTGCCAAGGTGGTAGTTTCTTCGCGTCCGTTGTGTCCGCCGGCTTCAAAACCTTCGGCAACTATAGCATTTACGCCGGCTTCTTCGCATTTTAGCGCAAATTTTGTATTGGCTACCACATGAACCACCGTTGCGCCGTTTTGTTGCAAAGTTTTAGTCCAAGTTTTTGGGTTTCCTGCCGAAGTAAACACTATTTCAATCCCTTCGTCCATAATTATTTTCATTATATCGTTCAAATCGGGGTACAAAAGCGGAATATTTACCCCAAACGGAAGTTGAGTAGCAGCTTTGGTTTTTCGTATTTGCTCCCTAAGTATTTCCGGATACATAGAGCCGGCACCCAGCAAACCCAAACCGCCGGCATTACTTACCGCAGCAGCCAGTTTATAGCCTGAGCACCAAACCATTCCGCCCTGAATTATTGGGTATTTTATGTTGAAAAGTGAGGATATAATGTTTTCCATTGGGTTTAATTTTTATAAACGATTTGAATATTTCAACACTAATTTGCAAAGATAATTATTTTCGATTTGCTTTTACAATTCTTTTTTTTTGCATTTTTAGTTAAATTGTCGAAAAATATTTTGCATAATTAATACTTTTGTGTAATTTTAGTGGCACAAAAATACAATTAAGTTCAATAAAATTGTTGAATAAACTTGTATTTCAAATTCTTTTTAACAAACTTTGCATTTCAGAAATAATAAATGAATACCCTATGAAAACGTTCAAATTTATTGTAAGCACAACCGTATTTATGTTGGCAAATATTGCTGCCAATGCACAATATTTAATTGCCGAAGAAGATGAGCTTAAAAAGTATACTGTAACAAACGACAATATTTTATTGCACATTATTGTTGCCGTTTTTGGAGTGTTGCTTTTGGTGTCAATTGTTGCACTTATTCTTTTATACCGTAGCCATAACCGAACAGTAAAAGCAAGTTTAGACAACGAACTGGAGGCTGAAAATGCAGTAGCAAAAGCCGGAATTTTGGAAAAGCAAGCAGAAGAATTGCGCAACCAGATTTTTGAACTTAATAAAGTCAATGAAATTCAGTTGAAAAAAATTACCGATAACGCTTTTGAATCGGGACGTTTGATAAATAAAATTGAAATTCTGGAAACGGAAGTGGTTAGAAAAGACGAAAAATTTGAAGAAATAATAAAACGCAACCACAGCGAACTGTTGCCCGAATCGAAAGTTGAAATTGACCGTTTGGAAATCAATTTCCGCAAGTTGGAAAAAACTAAAATTTTGGCCGACAACAGTGTAATAAGCGAAAAAGAATACTTAGAAATTAAAAAGAAAGTGTTGGGCGAGCTTTAGTAAGCCATAAAATTAAACAATTGCTTATAAAGGCAACCTATATGATTTATTTTAAGCAAGTTGCCAATTTATTTAAAAACGTATTTTCGAGCGAAAATACCACAAAAAAGCTCGAAAATACGTTTCGTCGTTTTAATTCCGTTCGTGTTTTCGAAACTATTATTTGGTTGAAAAATAAGTATTTAACCGAAACTTCTTTTATTCTTATTTTAAGTGTTTTAATCGGTTTTGTAGCCGGACTAACTGCCGTGTTTCTTAAAACCGCAGCTTTTAGTTTGCGTTCGTTTGCATTAACAACCTTTGATTATTTGGGGCTTTATTTGCCACTTGGTATAGTTCCGGTTGTTGGTATAGCTATGGTTATTTTCTACAAAAAAATCATTTTAAAAGACAATTCGAAACACGGAATTCCGGCTATTTTGTATGCCATTTCGAAGCAAAACAGCCAAATGCCTGCCCATAAAATGTACTCCTCGACCATTGGTGCGGTTTTTACCTCGGGTTTTGGCGGTTCGGCAGGAGTAGAGGCGCCTATTATTTCGTCGGGCTCTGCCATTGGTTCAAATATAGGCAAGTTTCTGAAACTGAATTTTAAAACCACCTCTATTTTGCTTGCTTGCGGTGCTGCCGGCGGAATGTCGGCAATTTTTAATACACCGGTAACTGCTATTGTTTTTGCGCTCGAAGTACTATTAATCGACCTTTCGCGCTTTTCGCTTATTCCGTTGCTGGTGGCTTCGGTTACCGGCGCAATAACTTCAAACTTATTGCTGCACAATTATATTTTATTCGATTTTGTGGTAACCGATACTTTTTTAACTGCCGATATTCCGTTTTATTCGGTACTCGGAATTATTACCGGAATGGTTTCGTTGTATTTCACCAAAACCTTTTTGTATATAGAAAAGCGGTTCGGAAAAATGAAATCGGATTATCGTCGATTTTTTTTCGGAGTGCTTGGTTTGGGTATTTTGTTGCTTTTGTTTCCTACGCTCTACGGCGAAGGCTTTATTATGATAAAGAACACGTTTCAAGGTAATTACGCCTTGGTTATACCCGATTGGTTTTATAATATTTTTGAAAATGAAGCGATACCGATAATTTTATTTTTCCTGTTTATGATATTTTTGAAGGTGGTAGCTGCCGTTTTTACCATATCAGCCGGTGGAATAGGCGGAATTTTTGCACCGGCACTTTTTACCGGCTCGGTTACCGGCTTGCTGTTTGCGTATTTGGTTAATTTTACCGGCTTTTTCAGGCATTTGTCCGAAAGTAATTTTATTTTGGTAGGCATGTGCGGACTAATTTCCGGAGTACTGCATGCGCCGCTTACCGGCTTATTTTTAATTGCAGAAATTACCGGCGGATACGAGCTTATTGTGCCGCTTATGCTGGTTTCTACCGTTTCGTTTGTGGTAGTTAAGTATATTATGCCTACCTCAATTTTTACCCACCAGTTGGTTAAGCGCGGCGAATTAATTACCCACGATAAAGATAAAGCGGTACTTACTTTTATGCACCTTGCCGAAGTTATTGAAACTGATTTTATAACCGTTTCGCCTACGGATAAGTTAGGTTCTTTAACCAAGGCTATTGCCAATTCGAATCGCAACTTGTTTCCGGTATGCAACGAAAAAGATGAGCTTATTGGAGTGGTTTTGCTAGATAATGTGCGCGATATAATGTTTAATACCTCGGTACACGAACTTTTTACCGTTCGCGATTTAATGAATATTCCGCCGGCATACATCTTTACCACCGACCACATGGACACGGTAATGCAAAAATTCAACGACAGCAATGCTTGGAATTTGCCCGTTATCGATAATAATAAATACGTGGGTTTTGTTTCGAAATCGAAAATTTTTTCGGTATACCGAAAACTATTGCAAGATATTTCGCAGGAATAATCAAAGCGGGGCTTTTGTTGCAGCGCAAGGTTTTATAATAATTGTTGATTCAATAGGTATGCTTTCCGAATTTTCAAATTATCAAACGGCGTAGCCCACACCGAAGGTAATTATTTAGGCTTTCAAAATTCAATAATTCAACATTTAGGTTAATTTAAAAACCTGAATGCTTGGTATTTTTTCATCGTAAAATTTTAAAAAGTCTTAATTTGTTTTATATCTTTGTCTTTATGCATGGCTTAAATACTTATTTTGAAAATAGGCTCAATTAAGTTTTACGTACCCAAACAGCTAAATAAGTTTTCCTGCATGTGCTATAACGATTTAAATATAAACTAATTACCATGAAAAAAAGTAGTTGTATTTTTATAGTGTTGTTCTTATTGGTTTTGCAAGCCAATGCACAATTATCGGTTACAAAAGGGCTTACTGCCTACTTTCCGTTCAACAAAAATGCAACCGATCAAAGCGGTAACAATAAAAATTTAACTTTAAACGGCACAAATTATACTGCCGACCGATTTGGCAATGCTACTTCGGCATACACTTTTAAACCCGTAATAGGCAATGCTGCACTTAACAATACCATTGAAAAAAGCAGCCATTTGAGCGTTGCACTTTGGTTTAAAACCAATTATAATTTTTCAGCCGCCGAAGCCACTATGTTTTGGTTTTACGGCACGCAGGCATTTAATATTTTGCCAAATAATACCTTGCGAATGAGCGTAGAATGCGGTTACGGCGATTGGAAAGCTTATACCACCACTAATGCGGTAAATGATAATAAATGGCATTTTATTGCATGCACCTACGACAGACAAACGGTTTCAATGTATTTCGACGGTAAATTGGTTTCTGCCATGCCCGATACCGATGAACTAAATTACGACGATAATACAAATGCAATTGTAAATATGCAATATTTTGGCGGCAGTATCGACGATATTCGTATTTACAACCGAGCCATTACAAGCCAAGAAATTCAAACCATTTACACCGAAAATAATTTTGTGCTGTCGAGTACCGGAACCAAAGCATTGGTCGACTCGGTATTTGAATATACCATAAATGCCGAAAATTTGCAGCCCGGAGTAGTAACAGGTTATAAATTTAATTTGTTGTACGATACAACAAAAATTGCCTTTATCGAAACTTCGGTATTGGGAACAGTAGATACCGCCGGAGTGATAAAAACTAAGGTATTGCCCGGTAAAATATTGGTAAGCAGAGCCAACAGTATAGCATTAAGCAGCGCCGGAACTATTTTAAAGCTTAAATTTAAAGCCCTTGCTGCCGGCGAAACATTGCCAACAATAAGCGGGGCAAATTTTAATTTTTGGTCTGTAAAAACCATTACCAACAAAGCCATTCTTATTGAAACTGCCCCAATAGCAAAAGCAATTGAAGAAATAATTGATATTCCAAAAATAACAACCGAAGCCAAAGAAGCGTTTATTAAAACTCCGCTCGGAATTAGCCTAACCGCTGCCGCAGGTATGGCTACTGCCCTTGTGTTGTATTCATTTGCCTCGGTGGCAGGAAATTTCACCTTACTAAAACAAGGGTTGCTTTTAATGCTTAAAGGAAATTTTTCGCAGGGTGCCGCCTTACTTCAAACCATTGAATTGGCTAGTTTAAAAGCCAAATGGATGCTGTTTTTGGGTGGCTTGAAAAAGTATAAAAAATTAGGCGGAATATTCGCCCTTTTCAAAAAGTCGAAAGAAAAGGGTATTACCGAAATAATTGGTTTGTTTTCTAAAAACGAAAATGACGAAGAAAAAGAAGCGAAAGAGAGTGCATTGCCTTTAAATAAAAATTCGGTTATAGGCTCGGTACTTTCGGTTGGTTTTAAGAAAAAAAATAAAGACGGAGAGGAAGAAATTTTAAGCCAAACTACTCAAACTGCGCATATTCCGGAAGCAGCTTTAACCGATATGAACGAAATTCGAATAGCACTTCAGGAAAACACAAAATTTATGCAAACGCTGGCATCGGAAATTAGCGGAATGCGCAATGCAGCCGAAAAAACCGACCTTAAATTAGCAACAGATACGGTTGAAAAATTGGAGCAATTTGCTAAAACTAAATTCGAACGCAAAGAAGTAATTGGCATTTGTACAAAATGCGGTCATACGAATATTTCCGAAACCGATTTACCAATAGATTTAAGTGTTTTAAACCGGCTAAGTGCTCGCAGTACACAAACGGCTGATGAACTTAACCATATGGCAATTAATTGTACCTTAGTTACCGACCATTTAGTGAAAATATTGGAAGAAACGATTCAGAAAATTAAAGACTTGTCGCAAGAGGTTAAATTGGCTGCAAATAAGGGAAATGAAAAAGCAAATTCGGTTAAAACCATCGACGCTGTTTTTAATAAATTCGATGCTGTGGTTCATAAATTGGTCGATGAAACCTTTAAGCCTACAAATGACAAAAAGGATGAGGCCTGAGAGATAAGTGATTAATGTTAAATGTTGAATTTTAAATTCAACATTCAATAATTACCTTCGGTGAAGGCTACGCCGTTCAACATTGAAAATTCTTCGTACTTGGTACTTTTTACTTGGTACAATTTTCCAAAACTAACCCGCTCGTTGTACCATTTCGCTGCGGTGTATGCTGCTTATGCCTTTTAGTCTCGAAAGATCGGAAATTAAGTTGTTAAGGTCTTTAATATTATGCACATATACGCCAATGCTGCCATCAAAAAAGGCGCCTTCCACCGTAAAGTTTATCGAGTACATTTTAACGTCCCACTCGTTCGAAATAAGTCCGGTAATTTCGTTGATAAGTGCCGGTCGGTCGGTGCCTTTTAGCTGAATTTTGGCAGGAAACGATTCGAGTTTGTCGGTTATCCACTTTGGTTTTACAATAGTTTGCGGACGAGCGGTTGCCATCGACAGCGCTTTTTTGCAATCGGATAAATGAATTACCGTTTCTCCATTATCGTGCTTAATGCCAATAACTTGGTCGCCCGGTATAGGGCTGCAGCATTTGGCTATTGAGTACGGAAAACCAACTTTATAGGTATCGTTTTCGCTGGGCAAAGCTTTAGGCGAGTTGCTTCGGAATTGCAAACGCCAATAATTTATAAATTTACCGTTGTTGGTGGCAGTAATAACTTTACGTACAGTTTCTTCCGAAATTAGTTTTTTGCCAAGCAAATCGTACAATTGTTCTTTGCTTCGAATATTTAAGTCGGTAATAATTTTTTTGAACAGTTTCGAGTCGGCTTCAACATTCATTTGAACCATAAGTGTTTCGAGCATTTTACGCCCTTGTGCCCGTATCGAAAATTCCGAAATTTTAAGCGCCGCCTTCAAATAAGCTTTTGCCTTTGCGGTAATTACAAATTTAAGCCAAGCTTCTTCGGGTTGTTGTTTTGCCGAGGTCAGAATTTTTATTTTGTCGCCGGTTTGCAGTTCTTTTTCCGGACCAACCAATTTCGAGTTTATTTGTGCACCAATGCAATTTAGCCCCAATTGGGTATGAATTTCAAAAGCAAAATCGAGCACCGTTGCGCCTTTGGGCAAAGTAACAATTTTGCCTTTGGGCGTAAAAACCATAATTTCCGAAGTAAACAAATTCAATTTAAAATCGTCGAGCAATTCAATGGCATTTGCATCGGGGTTGCTTAATATTTCGCTGGTACGTCGTATCCATCGGTCCAATCCGCTTTCCTTTTCGTCCGAACCTTTGTATTTCCAATGTGCCGCATACCCGCGTTCGGCAATTTCATCCATTCGTTTGCTTCGAATCTGAACTTCAACCCAATCGCCGCCCGATGCCAAAACGGTTGCATGGAGCGCTTCGTAGCCGTTTTCTTTAGGGTGTGTAACCCAATCGCGCGTGCGGCTGGTAGATGCGGTATATAGTTCGGTAACAATTGAATAGATTTCGAAACTTTGAACTTTTTCCGAAACATCTACTTTCGGTTCAAAAACAATGCGAATGGCAAACAAATCGAAAACCTCGTCGAAAGGTACATTTTTGCGTTGCATTTTTTGCCAAACCGAATACACCGATTTTGTTCTTCCTTTAATATTGTATTTGTAGCCTTTGCGTTCCAAGGCTTCTTTTATTGGGTTGGTAAACAACGAAATAAGTTCTTTTCTGTTTCCTTTATCAGCTTCTATTTTATTTTTTAGGTCGAAATAAGCATCCGGGTTTAAGTACTTGAAACTCAAATCTTCCATTTCGGTTTTAATGGCGTTTAAACCCAACCTATGCGCCAGCGGAGCGTACATTTCCAAAATTTCGCCGGCGGTTTTAATTTTAGTACCGGTATCGAGCGGTTCCAGGGTACGAATATTATGCAAACGAGCGGCAAGTTTAATTAAAACTACGCGCACATCGTCGGAAAGCGTAAGGAGCAGTTTTCTGAAGTTTTCGGCTTGTTCATTCGATTCGGTTACAATTTCCTTTGGCAGTTTGGTAAGTCCGTCGATAATATAGGCAATTTTAGTCCCAAATTTAGCTTGAATATCTTCAATGGTATAGCCGTCGGTTTCGAGCACATCGTGCAACAGTGCGCTAACCGCCGAATTGGCCCCCAAACCCATTTCCGTAACACAAATTTTAGCTACCGCAATGGGGTGCAAAATAAACGGTTCGCCCGATGCTCGGTAGCTGCCCAAGTGCGCTTTATACGCATATTCATAAGCTTGCCTTAGCAGTTGCAAGTCTTCCGACAATTGACATTTGGGGCAGCTTTCAACTAAGTTGGCGTATGCTGCTTCTGCCAAAAGCGATACACTTTCGTTAAAAATAACCATGAGCAAACAATGTTTTTGAAAATTTGAATTCAGAAAAAACTATAAGATAATCGGATAAACAGTTTTTTAGCTTACTAATTGCACTACTGAATGTGGTGCAAACTGTTGCTGCGATATTAAAACCGGTCGGTATAAAAAACTCTTCAACAAAAAGCATAAACAATTTTACCATTGCATACACCGGATTAATTGATTGAAAGCGCAATCGTTTTAAATCGGATACTTAAAACATTTAACGAAAAATTTCAATAAGAATTGTATGGTTTTATCGAAAAATGAATCGGGTGCAAAAATAGTATTATATTTCGAATTTTAAAATTGGGTAATTCGAACTACCGACTGAACTCCTTCAATTTTTCGAATTTCGGCAATTAGTTTTTCTAAATCGTATCGGTTATTTACAAACATTTCAATATTTCCGCTGAAAGTACCATTGCTGCCTGCAAAACTTATGGCACGCATATTCAAATTGCCTTTGCCCGAAACTATTTGCGTAATTTCAGCCACTAAGTTTGGTCGGTCGGACCCAATTACGCTAATTTTGGAAGCAAACGTGGTTTCGCGATGCGGAAACCATTGAACAACAGCGGTTTTTGTTTTATCGGTTGAAAATAAGCGCATGGCATTTTCGCAATTAATGGCATGAACAATAATTTCGCCGATTGGGCTTTTATAAGCCATGGCTTGGTCGCCCGGCACCGGGTTGCAACATGAAGCTATGGTATAATCGTTCTCATCATGGTTTTCATTTTCAATAATATCGAACAATAATTTGGGATTAAACCGATCCGATTTCCGCGATTCTCCTTGTTTTCTTATCAAATAGGTTCTTTTTTTACTGTCAGGGTCGTACGGAATAATCCAACCTATCGATTGCGCTGTTTTGAAATAGGTGTGCAATTCGGCCTTAGAAATAAGCCCATTGCCCACAAAACTATAAAAGTCGAGTAGGCCGGTGCCGCCAAAATGTCGTACAATTTTATCCATAAATAGTCGGTCGATAACTCGGTGGTGCCGGTTGCACACTGCATCAAAAATAGCTTTGCCTTTTTCTTTCGATTTTTCGCTCGATTCGCGCAAATATCGGTTTATGGCTGTTTGTGCTTTTGAAGTTATAACCCATTTGAGCCAAGTTCGTTTTGGACTAACGTTATTTGAAGTAATAATTTTAACCGTATCGCCGGTGTTTAAAACTTGCATTGGGCCGGCATTTTGCTTGTTTACTTCGGCACCCAAATAGCGGTTGCCCAAATCGGTATGAATAAGATAAGCGAAATCGAGCACAGTGGCTCCTTTTTGCAGTTTTCGCATTTCGCCTTTGGGCGTATAGGCATATATTTGCGACGATACAATGGCCTCCCGAACTTTGTCGAGTAAACTGAAACTGTTGTCTTCGTCGGTTATTAATTCATCAATAATATTCCGCCAATTCTGAGTGTCTTTCAGCACTTTTTGTACTGTTTCCGGTTTTTCTATCGGGAAACCGTGCATGGCAATTTGGTGCATTTCGCGGCTACAAATCTGAAGTTCAATCCAATCGCCATGGTTGCCCATAACTTTAAAAATAAGTGCTCTGAAATTATTGCGGCTCGGGTGCAAAATTAAATCGCGCAGACTGCCCATTTGGGCGTTGAGGTAGCGGGTAAGTCCGGCTAAAATAATAAATGCTTGGGTTCGTTCATCGGCAGTGCCGCTTGGGTCAAAAACTATGCGAATAGATTGAAAATTTGGTACTTTTTGCAAATCGTCGCCTGCCGATTCAATTCGGGTGTATACCGAATACAGCGATTTGGTCAGTTTTATAACTTTTGCACGTACGCCCGATTCTTTAAGGTATTTATTTACGGTTTCTGAAATAAAAAAATAAATTGCCTCTTGTTCGTTTTTGAGCTTTTCGGTTTGAAGCTTAATTTGTTCGTATTTTTCGGCTTGCAGGTTTTTAAAAGCCAAGTCTTCCAATTCGCGTTTAACGGTGTACAGTCCAAAAACATGTGCCAAAGGTGCATAAATAAACAAGGTTTCAATACACGAGCGCGACCGCTGTTCCGGTTTCATGCTTTCAATAGTGCGCATATTATGCATTCGGTCGGCAATTTTTATATAAATAACTCGAATGTTTTTAGGAATAGTTTTCAGGGTTTTTGCAATGCTGTCGGCCTGCATGCTCTCGGTGTCGTACTTGCGAGTTTTTATTTTGGTAAGCCCGTCTACTATTTCTGCCACTTCGCGGCCGAACATCTGTTCAATTTCTTTATTGGTAATATCCGAATCTTCAACCACATCGTGCAATAAAGCGCAGGTAAGTGCCAAATAGCT
>JFJP01027285.1_pt1 | contig 14976 bp, 21 predicted proteins | sample 431651 | NCBI WGS metagenome assembly JFJP01 (sample SAMN02602958, study PRJNA72255) | Microbial mat metagenome, whole genome shotgun sequencing project. | biome: fresh water; feature: sink hole; material: water; isolation source: purple microbial (photo- and chemosynthetic) mats found in...
CAGAACATTAGTCCGGATGATGATTTTATGTAATTAATTAATTTTAAAGGAAAAAACAACTTAAAATTTAAAAATTTAAAAAAATTTAAAACCTCTGGAATTTCATTTAAATTTAAAAAATGAATAATTGGAAAAAACTCCTAACCCCCTTTGAAAAAAGCTATAGTTGTGAAAAAAAAGATCTCAAACCTCAACAAAATAAATCAAATCTTCTAATCCATTTATCAACCCCTCTAAAAATTACTTTTAAAGACAATAAACTCAAAGAATCCACCAAAAAACTCAAAGATTTCTCTTCCTATTTACGGCAAAATCCACAAAAAACTCATTTCTTGAATGGTAATTTCCAGCATATGCAAAAGGAATATGAGAATTTGAAAAGGGCTCTTAAAAGAAAATTGTTCAATAAGACCACAAATACGAGCAGACCTTCAATCAAATGCACAGAAAGAATTTCTGAGAATAATATAAACATTTATGATCAAAATCTCAATCATACAATAGAAAATGTAAAAAATGGAAAGCTAAATAAGAAAATAGAGAATAAAATTTTATTGATGACTAAAACTTTGCCCAAAAATAACATTCTTGAAGAAAAATATAATAATAAATTGAGAACTTTAAAAAAAAGAGAAGAAACTAAAGAAAATCAAGAAAAATCTACTGTTTTTAAAAGGTGCAAATTCCCCACTTCAACAGAAGATGAATTGCTGGATTTGTTGAATAAAAGCTGTAATACAGGTTAAAAAACAACAAAAAATTAGTTTTAAGTTTGTTTTTTTAGTTTCAAATAAAAAAAAGCAATTCTTAAATAGCGAAAAAACATCTCCTTCCTTTTTTTTGGAGTTTTCTTCAAATAAAAAAGAAAGAATTGAAGAAAATTCTTTTGAAAATGAGATAATCCATTCTTTCCACGAAAAAACACTCAATAAATTATACAACAAAATCCGAAATGACAGGATAAAACGGCAAGAATTGGAAATAAAAGTGAGTCAATCCATCAAAGAAATTGATTCAGTTAAAGTTAAGTTGCAATTCCTTGAAGAAAAATTGCTAAACAATATTATTCAAAACATCCCCTCTTCTCATCAAAGTAATCAATTTATTTTAATTTATTAAAAATTTGATGATATTAATTACAAAAGAAAAAGACAAAGACAAAGACAAATCTGAAGATTTGGAATTAATCAATTGTTGTGTGACCAGTCATAAAAAACAAAATTCTTTTGACAGCTGTTTAAGCAATATAAAAATTTCTGAATTTCTAGCTGAGAAATCAAATGAAAGCTACATGAAAACCAAGAAAATTACAAATTTTAATGAAAAAGAAACTATTCATTCCGATGATAGGACTTTTGCATCAAAAGAAATTAAAAAAAGACTTTTGAAAGAATTCAACAATATCATAGACTGCTTTGATATTAACAATGAAAATCAAATCAATTTAGATGAGCTTTCAAATAAAATTACACAAAAATTAATCGTTTTTCAAAAAGCCAAGGAAATATTCAACAAAAAATTTAAAATGATTTTAGAAAAAAAAAGAGGTAATTTAGAAATAAGCATTGAGACTCCAGTTTCATTGACTCATTCATATAATAGAACTCGGAAGTATTATGAGAGAAAAGTGTGTTTAAAACATCCAACGTTTTCATTTTCAGAATATAACATAAATAATTTAACAAATTTTTCAAACTCTTTTTTAGAACAAACAGAATAAAATACAAGAAAATTAAATTTGAAAGAATATTTAAAAAAAGAAAAAATTGAAAAAAAGAAAAAATTATTTAAACCTATTTTTTTTTTGTGTTTTTTTAAATTTTAATTTTTTTTCTTGCGTCTTAGATTTTTAGTTTAATTAAATATGGAAAAATAGAAAAACATTTTTTTCATTTCTCCAATTAATTTATCAATAAAAAAATTGTTTTGAAATGAAATTAATTAAACTTTTTCAATCGTAATTCTCAAAGACAAATTAAATTATTTATTGACAGGAACAAAACTTTTTTACATTATTTTTTTATCAAAACGTCCAGAGTCTTCCCTTTTTTATGTTTTGGTAATGTTTAAATGGAAATTAAAATTTTTTTTTATATTTATGTTGCAATAAAAAAAAATTGGATTTTGAAAAGTGTTGTAATTGTATTGATTTTTTTTGTTTGTTTCAATTTTTTTTTTGTATATTGAGGAAAATTAATTATAATTTTTGTTTCATAATGTTAAATAAAACTCCTCCTCAAAATATATCTCTTGAAGAATACCCTGATGATTTCGAGTCATATTCTGAGGAATCAATGCATGATACACATAATGAAACACTAGAACTTATTATTATAAATAATCACAAAAAGAAATACCACAATGAAAAAAAATTAAATGATTTAAATCATAACATTGATCCAGAATTTGAGCAACAACTAGATTTTTTAATAAGTAAACAAAAAAATTCAAATAAAAAAAATGAAAAACCTCAGAAAAAATCGTTAAATTTTCATACACCTCTTTTGGGTCATAGGGTCTATGAGAATATTGATGATTGGATTGAAAAGCAAATTTTTGAGTTGAATTTATCACCTGAAAGTCCCATTTGCTCTATTTCCTATTCCAAAAATCAAAGTCCGGAGTCTCCTTCGACAGAATACTCTTACAATGCTAATAAAAAGTTTAATTACCAAAATCCGCGTCCGACTTTATGCGGTAAAAATATCTTATCTTTTTATAATTTATTATGTTTTTTAGATAAACCCATAATGTTTTCCAAAACAACCCAACCCCCCATTATAACAGCTTCCTGTTGGTCTATATTAAATGGAGAAAGTGGTCAAATAATATGTGGGAAGAATTTAAATAAAAAGAGGGAAATCGCGTCTCTAACAAAAATTATGACTGCTTTGGTTGTGGTTCAATTGATTGAAAGAATGAAATTATGTCCTTACACAACTTTTTTACAAATTTCTAAAAAAGCAAGTTCATATCAAGGCACAACTGCTAATTTATGTGAAGGTGATATTCTTTCAATCTGGGATCTTTTGCATGGGATGATGCTGCCAAGTGGGAATGATGCAGCTTCATGTTTAGCAGAAAATTTTGGGATTTTTTTATTTCATGAAATTTTTGAAAAACAAATCGGGGGACGAAAAGACCAAGTTTCTCTTCCCAAAAAAGGATGTTTAAGCTATTTTATTGATGAGATGAATGAATATGCTAAAAAGCTTAAATTAAAAAACACTTTATTTGCAAATGTTCATGGTTTGCCTAATGATTTAAATAGATCAACTGTGTTAGATATGTGCAAATTGTCTTGTTTGGTTATTAAAAACAAAATGATAAGTTCGATTGTCAAAAAAAAATTCCACAAGATTCATATAAAGAACAAGTTTGGGAATAGTAGAGAAATCGAATGGGTCAATACAAATAGAATTTTAGAGATTGAAGGGTTTATTGGATTAAAAACAGGAGTTACTGTTCCTGCTGGAGCTTGTCTATCATCTGTTTACAAAGATAAAAAACATTTTTTGGTTTTTGTGGTTCTTGGATGCGAATCTAAAGATGAAAGATTTGAGGATACTGAGAAATTATTGAAATGGATCAAATCTAAATTATGCCAAAGTTTCTTAAAACTGTAATTTTTTTATTTTTGTTTTCTTTTATTTTAATATAAAAATGTGAATTTTTTTTTTTTTATAATAACCGATTTTTTCCTATTTAATATTTACAGATTATGCACACGGGTTTTTTTAAAAAGAAGTCTTTATCTTTAAATGCGCAAAACTTGCAATAAAAATGCTTGCCTTTTTGGCATTTTATAATATATTTTTTATTGTAGTTTATCTTGCATAACTTGCATATCTCAGTGCATTTTACACAATATTCATTCTGAAACTCCTTGTCTACTTCTCCACAAACCTGACAATAGCATGTGCATTGTGCAGAAATCTTTGAACAAATAATGCAATAGATTTCTTTGCAATTATAGCAACGTTTTTTAGTGTTGTTTTCATAGAGATTCGTTTGCTCAAAACATTTTAAACAAAAACAAAAACATTTTTCCATTGGGGCTTTATGAAGAATACAGGAGGTTTTATGGCAAAAATAACATTTATAATATTCGAATTGCATGAAAGACTCCAATAATATTTTATCAGTTTTTTGACAATAATAACATTCCTGTTCGTATTCAAGAAAATTAATCTCCTCAAAATTTTGATTTTCTTGAGATGTTTGATTTAAACTCGTTTCCAACAGGAATTTTTCTAATTTAGGCAATGCTAAAGTTTTTGTGCAGATTCTCTCCAAACAAAGATTTAAATATTGTTTCTTTTCGCATTTGTCAACAATGCATGAGTAGCAATAAATATGATTGCAAGAGGGATTGATAAAGGATTTTGAATTGTTTATTGCATTATGACAAATACAACAATCAACTCTATTTACAATAATTTCTTTTTGTTGTTCAGCTTTCTCTTCCTTTTTTTCTTCTTTGTTTTTTTTTTTTTCCTCTTGTTTATTCGATTCTTTTTCATTTTGATGTATTATATCAACTGCTATTGGTTCGGAATAAATGACCTTTATATTCTTGGGTTTTTTCTCAATAACATTTAAAAGATTTGCACTATTTTCAAGAAAATTCAAATTTTTTTCTTCAAAAAACAAATTATCTAAATTAATTTTTTGATTTTGCTTGAATAATCCATAAAACTTCCCATTTTTTTGAAGAATTTTTATATTATTTGGTTTTTCAACAAAGTTTTTTTCTTTGTAATTAAAGGAATTAAGATTTTTAGAATCCCAATAGCATACATTGATATTAATTCCAAGATTTTCTGCTAAAAAACTAAGATCTTTATCTAATAAATTTTCTTTAAATAACTCTAAAAAAGATAATTTTTTCATCTCTTTTTGTGACATTTTTCTTTTTATGCACATATTGTATCCTGAATTCTTTAAAAAAAGCTTTGATGCTATTTTTATTTGATCATTAGTTTGGCAAATCAAATAAAAATGATAAATAATTTCATAAAAAGCTTGATTTCCATTTTTAACCATTATGTCAATATATTTTTGAAAACGAAGACTTAATTTACAATAAGAATCTCGGAATTCCGCTTTTTCCTTTTCAGTCAGTTTTATTCCTGAATTTTGCCCTGAAAGAATATCCAAAGGTGATTTTGTTATGTTCAAAACTTTATCAATATTGTATTCACGAAAAATTGTTTCAATAAAGAGAAAACTTATAGCCTCACATAAATTTAACCCCAAGTAACGATAGCAATCAAATGAATTCAGAATGTCTTTATGTTTAATATCCAGCTCTGAAATCGCGAAAAGTTTTGATGGATAAATTGATTCATCAGATTCTTTAATATTATTCATATTTCTAACAATTAAAGATAATATTGGGATAATAAACAAACTTCTAAAAACTTTCTCCTTTTTAAAACCTTCAAAATTTATTAATTCATTTAAATTTTCTCTGAGAGTTTTTTTATTTTTGGACTTCTCATTTTTTTCATTCATTGTATCATTTAAAAACCTTTATTTTATTTTTTTCGCATCATTTTCATTGAATTAATGTTTTTAATAACTTTATTAATTTTATTTTTGGTCTAATCACCTTTAGTTATAAGGAAGTTCAGTTCCTGCAAGGTAATTCTTCATCATCACAAATGACTGAACGGGTCCCCATTGAGGCACCATATGTCCAACACCTCGAACTGAAGCAAACGTTAATCCTTGAAGCTCCATAACAAACCCAGCAACTTGAGATTCTCCAGCTCTATTCCCAGGATAGAACCAAGGTCTCCAAGGATTGAGCACTGGCAATTGTAACTCGCTTCTTAATTTATTGATCCAAAACCAAGTTCCAGTAATAGGCACAGAAGAATCAGTATCTCCTGAATAAACAAGAATTTGATATTTTTGCAAAGGAACCAACATTTCATAAATCCAATACGAGGCATCTGGATAGGATTGATAGTTTTCTCCTACAACATCACTGCACATGGTCCATTTGACAGTTTTGTCGACATGAAGCATATCCAAAACTGTTGTATTACTGAAAAAGTCATATGCAGCAAGAGCATCAGTGCAAGGAGGCACACCTGAAAAATTTTGATTATAACAAGGTCGATAGATATCATAAACATCGATAAGACTATTAGAAATACCAACTTCTAACAAGATTTTATTTCGAACCTTTTGGCAAGGCTCACCATTTGGATTTACATTGCATGTTGCCTCATAAAGTTCTCTGATTTTTTGGGAATATTTGCCTTGACCCCAATAAAAGTCATACACATACATAGATGCATCGTTTTTGAAACGCATTTTACGACCAACACACTCAGTAGGATGAGTGCATGCGTTTCCAACTGCAAATCCTTTGAAATTGATATGTGTGCTGGGAAGTGTTGACGCATTATTATTGTAACTATGTATCATCAAAGAGACAAATGGAACATAGGTTCCCGCATAGCTTTCACCAGTCACATAAAAACTATTTGGTTTATAAGCTGGGAATCTTTCAAACCAAAGCAAAATCGCATGTAAATTATCATGGGCGGTTTGATCATCATTGCTTTTGTTAACATAATCATCTTGTGTGCCGTAGGAAAAACCAACCTAAAACCCAAAATACATAAATAAATAAATAAAAAAAATAAGAAATTACCCCTGCTGGAGATTCAAGATAGAGAACATTTGCAAACATATTCCAACTATAAGGATTGACTTCTTTATTCAATCCAGTTGCGTTGGTGTTAAACAAAAAAGGACCGTTTTCTTGGAAAGCCCCTAATAGACTTGAACATCCAGGACCTCCGTTCAACCAGAGAATGACTGGATCTGTGAGATTACTTGATTGATTGCTTTCGAAAAACATATAATGGAAAGCTTTGGTTGCGGAAATATTAAGATAGCCAGAATAATAATTGAATTTAGCATCCGGAAATGTGCCATTATTTATTACTTTATCGGTAAGATTCGTTTGTTCAGCGAAGATGGAGCATAAAAAAAGGGAAAGAATTAAGAGAATGAGTGATTTCATTTTATTTGAAAGGGGGAAAATCCTTTTTGTTTGGTTTTTATTTGGGAAGATTTATTTTTTCTCTCTCTTTGAATTAAAATATAAAATCTTGCTTTTATTTTAAAATTTGTATTTTTAAAAAAATTTCTCTCTTTTTTAAGAAAAAATATTTTTTGGTTTATTTTTTTTTGTTAGTTGAAGTGGAGGATTTTTGAAATTCTTGAAAACTCAAACTTTTGTCTAAAATTTCAATTGTATTCTTTTAAAAAAAGTCAGATTTTAATAGAAAGTCTTTTTCGAAAATTTTTACATTCAGTTCTTTTATTTGAGGTTCAAACAGATTAAAAAATTTGCAAAAGTTTCCAATAATCTCCTTCACCACATTTTTCTCAATATGAAACATTAGCATATTATTGCAATAGCTTGCCAATTGGCCAAACATAATATTTTTTTCTCGAATTAAAGTATCATCGCTTGATTCATCATGTCCAAATAAATATTTTTTCTGGCTTTTCAGTTCTTCTTTAATTGAGCTGAAAATAGCAGCCTCCCAAAATTCTTCTATATTCCATAAAGGATGTTCTTTAATCACATTTTGTAGAAATTGTTTTTCGAATATATCTGGATTTTCGAGTTCATCAAAATTGTTTTGTGGGATTTTGTCTCCGATTTTATAGAAAGTAAATGTTAAAATCATTAGTTTAAGAGCAGTCATTATATCTTTATGCAGCAGACACTTATGAAAAAATTAAATCAGTTTTTCTCAAAGCATGATACCAAATTCAAAACTTCATAGATGAGCCTTGAGACATTGTTAAAGCCTTGCTCTGTTAATTGAAATTTACCTACTATTCGGTATTGTTGAAAGGCTAATGTGAATAATCTTCTTCCTTGCTCGTCTTTCATAATTGTGATAAACTTAATTTTGTTTTATATTATTTAAATTGGATATTTTTGGTTTTTGTTTGAACATTGTCCATCAATTCGCTTTTTATTACATTTCCGTTCCAACTGTCATTTAAAACTTCTGAAATCAAAATGACCTTTTCTATGTTGCCATCATTTATGTCTGAAGACTAAAAAATTATTTGAGTTATTTTTTTTACTAGAATGTTAGATTACGAAATCTGTTTGTTTTATTGATTCATTTTTCATCAATTTTTTTTCAAAGGCTTTTTGGAAATTTTCAAATAATTCTTAAAAAATAAATAATTTTTTATTTTTTTAAAAAAAACTATGTTTAAAAATCAACTTTTTTCAAGAAGAACTTCAGAAATAGATTTCATATTTCCAACAAAGTTTTCTTCCTCTTTTTGAATGATTGAACAAATGAAATTATCATTTGGTTGAAATTTAATTTTCTCTATGAATTTCTTTACAGCATTTAAATATTAAAAAAATTAAAAATGTGTTAAATTAAAGAAAAAACTCTTTCGCTCTGATTTCTCTCAATAAATTTTTGAACCTGTTTTTCAGCACTAATTAAATCAGAATAAACTTTCTAAATAAAATAAGATCGAATTTTTATCAAAAATAAAACTACCTTCGCAGCAAGATCTATATCAAATAAATACTCATTTAAACTAGAAATTTCATATATAAAAATATTTGTGATAGTTTTTTTCAAGATATCTAATCTTTCAAATTCATGAACTTCAAAACCATCAAGAATTTCATTCTTTTTTTTTATTTCTTAAAAACTTTAAAAAAAAATAAAAACCAGTTGTAAAAAATAAAAATCGAGGAAATTATTGTATTTTTCGATGCAATCCTTATAATTTCGTCTCAGGTCTTGATTAATTTTCACGTTGGTTTCCATCCTTTCATTTTGTTCAGAAATTCTGAAGAAAAATATATTACTTTTGGGTCAGCTTTTCAATTTTTTCTTCATTATTACTTACCAATTTAAAGCAAAATAAAGCGATTTTTGAATCTTGTGTTGTTTTTATTGAGTGCAAATATTTTTCTTTTGTCTTAAATAGAAAAATTGCATTTTTTTCCATTTCAAGAATTTTTAATTTGTTAAAATGACAAAAGTAAAAAAAAATTATTTTGAACCTTTTCCAATGATTCTAAATAGCTTTTGAGATCTTTTTCTAATTTTTTGCCTTCAGAAATAATAATTTTGCTTTTTTTATTTTGCTCCTTGGTTAAATGTTTTAGATCTTTAATGATGTCCTGCTTCATTGATGTGCTATAATGTATTGATTGGTGCAATCTTAATTTAGTTTCTGTTTGAAAACTTGAAAACAACAAGGAGAACTCTCTAAAATTCATTTGATTACCTTTGATATAAAAAAGAAAATTATTTATAAACTCTTTATCTATTAGTTTATTCAAATTGTTTGAAATCTTTTCCAACGATTTAGCATAATTTTCTTCCAATTCAGTTCTATCCTCAAGAATTTTTCCGAAATCATCGAAAATTCGTCGTTTCTCTTGAGAGTCTCTTTGCAGAAAATCGAATTTATCCTTTGTATTTTGTAAAATAATTAATTATTCCATGAAATACCCATAAATTTTGAGCAAAAGAAAGCTTATTTTTCATTTTTTTTTTTTTTAAAGAAAATTTTATTTGACTATAAAATAAACAATATTTTCCATTAATTTCTATTTATTTTATTTTTATAATCAATAACATGGAAAATTCATTTCGAGAAAATAACATAATCATTCCTTTAAAAAAACGTTCTATCTCTTCTTATGACAAACTCCCTCCAATTCAAATCACATTTAAAGTGCCTTCAAGAACAAAATCTACCAATGAACTTTTGAATATAATGACATCCGATTCTTTGATGAGGCCAAAAGTCCAGCTTAAATATTCATTATCTAAAATAAATGATTGCGATATAAGCCAATATAAATTATCCCCAACCACTTACAGATCAGAATTTGAGCGAAATCTTATGGACGATTGCAAAGAAAAATATAATAAAATATTGAAGCAAATGAATGAAGTTAGAAGTTTGAAATTTTAAAAAAATTAAAGCGAAAATGCTCTTTTTTCATAAGCTATTAGAGAGAACCATAAGGAAGAGTTTCAAGTTTTTAATAAATTGGTGGAATTCGCGAAAATTTCAAGAGAAGGCAGAGCTTTTCCTTTGAAAATTCAAGTCACATTTTATTGTGGAAACTATGATTTAGTGTTTTCCAGCAAAGAAGAACGTCCTACAGCACTTTTTAACGACTTTAAATTCACACAAGATGATCGAAACATTACGATATTTTATAATAATTTAGCAAGCAACTGGATATATTTAGCGATTTATGCAAAAGATTTCACGCATATCACATTAGAGCCAAAATTTAGCGGTTTTTTTATCATTTTTTTTTTATTCATGAAAAAAATTAAAAAAATAGGAAAAATAAAAAAAGGACAGGTGTCAAGTGGCATTGAGCAAAAGGATATGAAAAAGAATAAATCAAAACTTAAAGAGAGGTTTATAAACTCATTTTCGGAAGTAAAGAGCAATATCATGATTGCTGAAATGAGTTAATTAAATTAATTTCTTTTTAAATTTGGTTGATTGATTATATTGAAATAAAATCATTTTTCAGAGGAAATCTTAAAGAAAAAGAAGGAAAAAGCGATGAAACTTTGCAATAATCGTAACATGGTCGATGAAAACAGAGATTTAATACCCAGATTTAGACTTTTAAAAGAAGAAAATCTTATAAAATTCGTAAATTCAAATTCTTTATTTCTAACAAGAATATAAATTTGAAGAAAAAAGAAAGGATTTTGAAAAGTATGCAGGCTATTAAACGAAAAGAAGAGAATGATGATGAAGAAATTTTGTACAAAGTTTACAAAATAATCAAACGAGATCTTCTCACTCAGGAAGTATATATAAATAAATATAAACAAATTTTTAATTTTGCAACTTTGTAAAAATTTTCAAATTAGAGATATAATTTAAGCGCCAAAAAAGTTAAATTATATATACAATTTACATGGATAAAAGTTATATCAATTACAATTGTAGCCCAACTGATTGAGTTTATTTTAAGAGTTACCTTATTTTAATGCCAAAATAATATAATTATAATGAATGTTGATTAAAAAAAAGGAAGGGAGGTTCAACAAAGCAAGAAAATATATTCAAAAAAATACTTGCCAGAGAATTCAAAGGTTTTATCGAAAACATTTGGATCAAAAAGAAGATATCAATGATCGAAAGGAAAGAATTTGGATGGATGTTCAATTGTATTTCAAAAAAAATTATTATTTATTTATTCATTCACTAAAATGTGAATCTATTTGCATCTTTTAACGAAAAATAAAAATAGATGTATGCGTTTGTATAAAAAAATGGTGAAAAAAACGGCCAAAAAGACAATAAAGAAAACCTTCGTGAATTTTCTTAGGCAAACTCACTTTTTCTTTGAGTTCAGTGATTATTTCGATAAATATCGAGAAAAAATTGTTCGAATTCAAAAATTCTATCAATTTTCAATCCTGAATCGAATGATGGTTCTATCTAAATTATGGACTCAAGAATGTAGATCGATCTTATCAGAAGATCACAAATCAAAAAAAAACACTATAAAAGATATGTCTTCTTACATAAAGAAATTAAATGAAGGATTTTGTGAAGTTTCTTTAGAAGATTGTATTTTGAACATTAAACTGTAATTAATTTACTAATCAATCCATTTTTTTTTTAATTTTAAATATTTTAGGACAGAAAAAAATTCGATTTTGATGCTATATTTATCGAAAATAAATCAGAATTTCAAAAATAAATTCAAAATATATCAAAACCTTTTGCAGAAAAAGCAAGAAAAAAGATTGGTAGAAGAAAAATTGGAAATTAAAACTGCATTAATCCCACAAAATAATGATGTTTATGATATTATCGAATCAAAAACTATAAATAATTCTAATTCTACTCTCAATAAAGTCCTACAAAGAGAAAAAACCAAAAAAATTAACAAAAAAACTATTCAACCTAAAAAAAGAAAAATCAAAAATTCGAATCTTGGAAGAGAAAATCCGATAAGCAATTTTCTAGTCGAAAATTCAAAGGATAGCTTTCTTATTACACAATCAGCTGCTTTAAATAGCATTATCAAAGAGAATGATTTTCCTATTAACGATGAGATTCCTATTACGAGAATGCCTTTCTTGAATTTGTTTGGGGAGAAGAAATTTCTAAAGGAGAAAATATTTGAAGCTATTGAGAAAGTTAAAATGGAGAAAAAGTGGTTGGCTGCTTAAATACTTAAATATGAGCTATACTTTGTTTTTTAATAGGATTTGAGAAAATTTATAACTTTTTTGGAAAATTTATAACTTTTTTGGAAATTATTGTGGAACATTTGGAAAATTTTAGTCGAAAATAATTTTTTTCTTTTTTTCTTAGATTTTGCGTTTCCGTCTTTTATATAAAATGAATTAGAATCATCATTCGCAACAAATTTATCCTCAAATATTTCAAAAAGATTGTCAGCTACAATTCTAATACAATTATCAATAGTTATATCTTTTGGAAATCTATTTTCTCTGTTTTTCAAAATATGTATTTCAAAAATTCAGGACAATAACAGGTCCAAAAAGGAGAACAAAAAACGATCAAATAAACCAATAAATTTAAAATTTTTTCCAAAAAGGAGTAAAATTTTTCTTTTATTTCTTTGGTATTAAATAAAATATTTTTTTTAAAAAAACTTCAAATTATGATAATAATAATTTATAATAATTATCTTTCTCTTGTAATATTTCATTAATGGATTCCCTCTCATTCAAATCTTGAAAATCGATTCTCCAAACTCCACAACTTATTTTGCTGGCTAATAAAATATATTTATTTTCAAACACTTGCAAATAATCAAAAAGTCCAAGTTTCGCATTTTTCATGAAATTTTCCAAAGGTTGCCTTATAATTTTCACTTGGGATCCTAAAATATAATTTTTTGAAATTAATTTCAAAAGTAAATTTGTAAAAACCTGTGGCTAAACTGTAAATTTCAATTTGGGTTCCCATTAAAATAACAAGATATGAAACAAATAATGGTTGAAATTCATCAATGACCTATACATAGAAGATAATTTTTAATAAACTTAAAATGTGAAAGAACAGCAAATTCAAAGGGATCATTTATTTTTTTCTTTGGTTCCAATTGTATTTTTAAATTTTTGAGAGTTAGTGTTTCGAGATTAATGCCTATAAAATTGACAACAGAAACATCTAAAGAGAAAAAAGATATAAATAAACAAAATAATATTCTCAATAACTTGGATCGCTTTTATGCTCAACAATATTTTGCAAATAAAGAAATCTATTATTGAGACTTCCCTTAACAGATTTAATTGCTCCATTTTTCACAATTCCCTTATAATCCTGTTGTATAATCTTTAAGACTTCCTTTTCTTCTTCATTGATCAGATATTGATCAAAAGTGACAACTTCATTTTTATCAGGCATTCCCATCAATGAAATTAATAATTCCTTCAAAATTTTTTCAAAAATAAATTAAAAAAATCCCCTTAACGGTATTATTTTCAATAATTGTTCTTTTTATTGTTTTTCTATCCAATTCCTTTGTATCCATTAATTCATGGTAATATCGTTTTGAGTCCTGGGAAGTTTGTTTTTTAGTTTTTGATGGATAGATTATGATTTTTTGGCCAGATTCTATATATCCCACTGATTGAGGGTTCACTCTTTTTTTTGGTTTCTTTTTTTTGTTTCTCAATAATATCAAATGGAATTTACTTCATTTTTGCTATTGGACTAAAAGCCTGGAATTTAATATATAAAGTTTCTTTGGAGTAATTCCATATTAAAATCAATCCACCTTCATCAACTGTTACAATATTACTGAAATTATTAATTGGATTGATAAAAATTATTGGATCTCTAAAAATTTTATATTTTAACTTATAAAATGTTATGTTTTACTGATGTCCAATGAAAAATTCTCGATATATATGTTCTTGAGCTTCAGTATAAATTTGATTTTTAGATATTTTCATTGGATTTATATTAGTTGGAAAAGGTTGATTTCTAAAATTTTCTTTGGTTTAAATAAAAGATTTTATAAATTTAATGGTAAACGTTTGTGAAATAATCTTGTTAAAACCCTGATGGCATTTTTCTGAGATTTGAAATTCTCCATCAGGCGATTTATTATTATTGAATTTCAGAAGAACTCCGTCTAAAAATAACTTTATTCATCATAACAAACACCTTTTTTTTTATTCTTACTTTGTGATCCCAAAATAAAACTATTTGAAAATCCAGTTAAAGTGAAGCTGGGATAAAATTCAGCACACGTTATCTTCAAACTTTCTTTCTCGTTTTTATATTTAAAATTTTCTCTTGAGAAAAACTTCCAATCAATTTGAAGTTCATTATATAAACTTATTGTTTTCTTGACCAAATTATTGTCCTAATTTCCATAATTTCACAAGAATTTTTTTTATTTCACTTACAAAAGGATTTGATTCCTTTTTGATTCTCCTCAATTTCTCATAATTCGCAGGAGCTCCAATATTCAAAAAACTGTTTACATTGCCATTATTGTATAAAGCCAAAATTTGTGAACATCCATCAAAACTCCAACACACTGAATCCAAATAAATGTTTGCTGAACTTGTATTCAATAAATCCATTGCAATAAGATTAGGCTCTTTAAATGCATTTCCTACATCATACACTAAAATTCCACCACTGGTTATCCCTAATAATAGGAATCTCCCTGTTCGATTCAATGAAAGGCAGCAAATACCACTTTTTACCTTATTCGCCTCAATAAAAGTTTTTGATTCAAAATTAATTTTTTCCCAATAATCCATTTCTTTTTCTTGAAGTGAACGAGAGCCTAAATGATTTGAAAAAATGATATGATAAGGTTGAGATTTGAATTACCTTGTTTTTGTTCAGTTTCTTGATCAGGATTGACATTTTTATTTTCAAGTAAAATGTTAGGATTCAGAATTTCAT
>JFJP01038963.1_pt1 | contig 14976 bp, 12 predicted proteins | sample 431651 | NCBI WGS metagenome assembly JFJP01 (sample SAMN02602958, study PRJNA72255) | Microbial mat metagenome, whole genome shotgun sequencing project. | biome: fresh water; feature: sink hole; material: water; isolation source: purple microbial (photo- and chemosynthetic) mats found in...
CTCCTGCCGTCATGGACAGTCGCCGCCACCTATAGATCCGAGGTCGATCTGACTCTTGAGGGTGACAGCGAACTGCGCGCCCTGGCAGGAAACTATCCGGTTGCTGGCTACGCCGGCACAGGCGATCTGGACATCAGCCTGCCTGCCGTATTCAGCCTTGCCACTGCCTATACGTACGATAAATTCACATTTGAGCTTGACTGGGACAGGACGTTCTGGTCCTCGTTCGACTCGCTTGATTTTCGCTACGATACCTCCTTGCTCGGGACCGTCTTTGATGGTTTTGATCGAGCTATCGCTAAGGACTGGTCGGATTCCGACTCCTACCGGATTGGCATAACCTACGATTGGAACGCGAACTGGACGTCCACGCTGGGCTTTTCCTATGAAAAAACCCCGGTTCCGCAGGCCACCCTGGGATTTGAGCTGCCAGATGCCGATGCCCTGGTTTCTTCGATCGGATTGCGTTACCGCTGTACCGCCAATATGACTCTTGGCCTTTCGTATATGTACCACCATGTCAAAAGCCGCACGGTACTCAATGCCGGAACGGCTGGATTACCTGGAATAGACGGGACCTTTTCCGATGGAGGGGCACATGCCATAAACGTCGGTTTGATCGCATCCTTTTAGATAATAATTCTGATTGCTTAAAGAAGACATAGCCTTCGTTGCACATCATTACTCATTTCTCGATAAAGGAGTGCGTACTCATGATCAATGGCAATCCCCCACCTGATGCCTTGGCCTCATCCAGTTTTGCTCCTTTGCTCGCCGAAAATGCGTTGCTTGATTCCGTCCTGGCCTTTGCCGTGATTTGTTCGTTTGGCAAAGGCGAACCGATTCTTGCCCCTGGCGACGCCACCGGCGCCTTCTATTATCTCGTCAACGGCACAGTTGAGGTGAGTTATTTCGACCGCCATGACACCAGGATCACCGTCGCCCTTATCGGCACCGGGGAATTCTTCGGTGAGATTGGCTTTTTTGATGGTGAATCACGGGTCAGGGATATTCAGGCTGCCGCAGATGCCAGGGTGGGTATCTTCGACATCGGTGTAATGGAGACCATGCGTGCCGAAAATCCTTCACTGTATATCGATTTCCTGATTTTTCTAACCCAGAAGATATGCAGTAAATTCAGGAGGATCGCAGGCGAACGTGAACCGATCTCAGGATATGCCGAATCGCTGACCACGAGGCATTCAAGCAGGTATTCGGAGGCAAAGCCGCTGCCTGCCTCCCTCATCCGATCGTCGCCATGGCATCAGGTCAACAGTCGCATGGAGGGCTTCAAATCGGAATTGTTCAATCTCTCACATAGCCTCCAGAAAAATGAGGCGGAAGGCAATGAAAACCCGGCAATTGCAGAACGATGCTACACTGTTCTCGAAGAGTTGAACGGTTCGCTGCGGGAATTTGCCGAGGTAATGTCAGGAAGCGGTTATGAAGAGGTCATGTGGGGATATATCTTCAAAGAGATTTTCCCCTATTTCATGCGCAGTCGTTTTGCCGAACGGGCCTACTTCAAGCCCAAGGGATATGCCGGCGATTTCCTGATGATGGAGCACATCTATGCCAACATCCCCAAAGGAGAAGGTCGACTGGGTGAAATAATCGACAGCTTCTGTCTGCAGCGCCCTGGCTCCCGCGCCATCCGGGGCAGACGGACGCTTCTTAAAGACCAGTTGATGCGCCTGAGTTCGGCAATTGTCGCCAGTGGTGAGAAGAGAATCAGGATCATGAATCTTGCCTGTGGGCCAAACCGTGAATTATTCGATTTTCTCGCCGATTTTCAGCACAGCGAAGCAGTCGAGGCCCTCTGTGTTGATATCGATTCCGAGGCCCTGCAATACACCAATCAATTCGTCAATATCTTCCCGCATCGCGCGTCCATCCGGCTGATGAGTGAGAATGTAATCAAATGGTCCCTTGGACGAGTGACTCACCATATTGAACCTCTCGATATCATTTACTCCGCCGGTCTTTGCGATTATCTCGATCCCCGTCTTTTCAAGGCTCTGATAAGCCAGTGCTTCAACCATTTAAAACCCGGCGGGACGCTGCTTCTCGGCAACTTCGCGGTGTATCCTGATTCACTCTTTCTCGACAAGCTCCTTAAGTGGGAGTTGATCTACAGAAGCGGTGAAGAGTTGCTGGAACTCTTTGCCGCGACCCCCTTTAATGATCAGGTTGTTATTCTGGCGGAAGCAGAGCAGGTCAATCTTTTTGCCATGGCATCCAAAAACTGAGTGGTATGGAAGCGGCTGCGACTCAACTGACAAGCAGTTTTGCAAGTGAACTGAAAGATCTCTTTTTTATCAGAACACGTCTGTGCCTGTGGTTGGGGGTTGTATTTTTTTCGCTCTTTGCCTTACTCGACTTCATCCGCTGGCGTGAATTTTTCCCGTTGTTATTCACCTATCGCCTGAGTTTCGTCATTATCCTGCTCATTTTTCTCCGCTTGCTCAGCTATCGGGGAATCAGGCCATATGCTCGTTTCATCATGTCTTCTGCCATGCTGCTCGGCACTTTGACAATTACTCTGATGACAATCAAGCTTGGCGGTTTCTCGTCTGACTACTATGTCGGAATCCTTCTGATGATCGCCGGAGGTTTTTCAGCCCTGCCCTTTACGGTTTCCCAGGCATTGCTTTTGGGCGGGATGATGTTCCTGGTCTACGGCCTGACGACTTTTATCGGCACAAACCCCTTTCAGGAGAAAGATGCAATCTATCTTGTTAACAATAGCTTCTTCTTTCTTTCGATAATAGCCGTCACCACGGTTCAATGCTTTGATGACATCCAGACCCAGCTCAAATCCTTGCAGAGCAAAAAAAACTTGCGCAATCTCCACCATGAACTCAGGAACTTTACTCATGACCTCGAGATACTCATCGAAAAGCGCATGGAATCACTAGAAGAATCGGAACTGAAGTTCCGCGATCTGTATAATAACATTCTTGATCTGGTAATCCTGATTGACCGGAAGGGTTTGGTTTGCATGGTCAATCAACAGGGAGCCGCCATCCTTGACGAGAGCCCTGATACGCTTGAGGGAAAAATGCTCGCTGATTTTCTCAATCCCCGTGATTGGCAATATTATATCTTCGAGATCATGCCGCAGCTTTCCACTGGAGCAAGCCTGGCAGGCGTGCAGATGCAGATGCAAACGACTCTGGGGAGAACCATCGAGGTCGAGTTAGGCGGCAACCGGGTGGACATGCCTGACAAAGGAGAATGCTATCAACTGATATTTCGCGACATAACAGATACCAAACGCATGGAAAAACAGCTGTTGGAGTCAACTCTGCTTATTGACTCTTCTCGTCAAGCAGCCATCTTCGGCCTGGCTCGCCTGGCTGAATGCCGCCATGAAGATACCGGCGCCCATCTCATCAGGATCAGGACGTACACCAGGATCCTGGCTATGGAACTAGCCAAAAACCCCGACCTGCAGCACATCATCACCGACTCCTTCATCGAGGATCTCTGTTTGTCATCAGTGCTGCATGATATCGGTAAGGTCGGCATTCCGGATTCCATTCTTCTCAAGCCGGGAAAATTGTCGGAGAGAGAATTCGAGATCATGAAACAGCACTGCGAATATGGCAGCATCGCACTTTCTTCCGCGGAAAAGGCATCCGAAAGTGTTTCTTTCCTGAAGATGGGGCAGGAGATATCGAGTTTCCACCATGAGCGATGGGATGGGAAAGGATATCCACACGGTCTGGCAGACCTTGAAATCCCTCTTTCGGCGCGGATAGTCACCCTCGCTGATGTCTATGATGCCTTGACTTCAAGCAGAACCTATAAACCGGCCTACAACCATGAACAGGCGAAGCAGATCATTGTAGAAGATTCGGGCAGAAGATTCGATCCTACTGTCGTCAATGCATTCTTGAGGAAGGAACAGGAGTTCAAGAATTCCAGGAAGCAGCTTTTGCTGCAGGCACGAACAGGGGATACCTGATGTTTTCCCGTCAAGGAGATAACGAACAATTTCGTCGGGAGACCCAAATCCTCCACCACCATCGGGTTTACTATATCCTCCTGGTCGGGATGGCAGTGTTGCTGCTCTTTACTGCCCTCGACTCTATAATGGCGCCCGAATACTTTACCGAGTTTCTCCTCTGCCGTTTGTTCGCCTGCGGCATCGGTGCCCTCCTGATGGTCTTAAACTATTACGATCGAGAATATCGAAATGCCTGGATAATTGGATTTGCCGGATATATCTGCGCCAGTGCCGTTATTGTTCTGATGATTATGCGCATGGGGGAAATCACCTCGCCCTATTATGTCGGCCTGCTTGTCATTATGACCAGCTACACCGCCATTGCGCCCCTCACTGCTCCCGTGACCCTGATCAGCGGCTTCTCACTGGTGTGTATGTATTTTGCGGGGATGTACTTCCTCGAACCTCTCAGTCTCAGCCTGTTCAGCAATCTCTTTTTCATGGTTTGTTTTGTCTGTATCGCCGCAACACAGAGCTGGACGGACACCGCCGCCCGGGCCCGTGAATGTGATTTGCGTATCGCCGAAAAAACAGCTGCCGACAAACTTGCCGACCAGGCCGACAACCTCGAAATCGAGGTAAGAAAAAGGATCGCGGAACAAGAAGCCTCAGAAAGGCGGTTCAAGCTGCTCTATGAAGCCATTACCGATGACATCGTACTTGTCACACCGCAAGGCGATATCTTGCAGGAAAATGAATCATTCCAGCAGCATTTTGGCGATATCGGCGGGAGCCGATTCATTGAAACGGTCAGCCAGAAGGATCAGGACAAGGCCGAGAAAATGCTTGCTGAAGTTATCGAACACGGCAGATCGAAAAATGCGTACCAGTTGACGCTCTGTACCCAAACCGGAGCGACGATCGCAGCCGAAATCAATGGTGTCCTACTGATGCGGTCGAATAAAGTGCTCGGCGTCCAGCTGGTTATCAGGGATATCAGTATCCGCCGGAATATGGAGGGTATGCTGCTTGAATCATTAAAAAAGGTCAGCCAGACGGAAAATGCGGCAATCCTGGCTCTCGCAAAACTGTCGGAATACAGGGATACGAGCCGTCACAGCAATCACCTTGAGCGGATTCGGGAGTATTGTCGGATTCTTGCGATTGAAATGTCCCGCCGCGCGGAGTTCCAGGAAGAGATAACGCCTACCTATATTCAGAGTCTTTACCAGGGCGCGATCCTGCACGATATTGGCAACGTTGCCATCGCCGACGATATTATGGAAAATACCGGCAGCCTGACTGAGAAGGAACAGGAGATACTCCGCAACCACACTCTGAGAGGCGGGGACGTAATCAAAGCGATGGAAGAAGAGGCCAGGGGAAGTGGATTTCTCTCTCTTGCCAAGAATATCGCGTACTTCCACCATGAACGCTGGGATGGAGGGGGGTTCCCGTATGGTCTGCGGGGCAACGAAATACCTTTGGCGGCAAGGATCATGACCTTGGCGGATGCCTATGATGAATTGACGACCGCAATTGACTGCGAGCATGCATCAATTCATCAAAAGGCACTTGAATCGATTGTCCGGAATGCCGGATTGATATTCGACCCGGCAGTTGTCGAAGCTTTCGTTGCAAGCCAGAAGGATTTTGATCGGGTAAGGGTTCAATTGGCGGAAACTGGCTGAGCCTCCCGCTCGCTTCCTGACACATATCAAACCCTCTGCCTAGAAATCTCCTTTTTCTGGGTTATCAGCAACCGCAACCGCATGATCCGCCACAACCTCCATGCTTCAATGCGCTGGCCACCGACTGCACCACTTCCCGATCATCGGGGTCGGTCACGGCAGCAACTTCGATTTCCAGGCAGATCGTTTCGGGCATGATCTTCATTCCCAGAGCTTTACTCAGGGTGTGGAAAATATGACCGAAAAACTGGTATGCATCGGCTTGCTTCACACTGACAATGAGTGTGTCTCCCGCGTGTTTATCACTCAGTGCAGATTCAAACGGACTGAGCCCGTCACTCGCCACCCCGTAGATAAATGCGAACGGCACCGAGGAGTCGACCGGGCTGCATTTCCCTGGCTCACATCCGACCTTCAGAGACAGCGTTACCTTTTTCAAAAGTTGAATAGCTGCATTCACCTGCATCTCCTTTGTATCTGGTTGGCCACTCCCGCGAAGAGTGGCTCACATGTTCCTGTTGGATACTGTCAATCGCACAGCAATTGTCTGAGCCGTTCGCTGAGAAAGACAATGGATTCAATGTCGAGATGATCGACTACTGTTTCATCAAACATCAATTTCGCCTGAGATTGGACCTCATCATCCGGAACCGCGTCCCAGAAAAGCAGGGCCAGCGGGACCCTCGGCAACGCTTTGAAAACGACCGCAACATCAGCTGATCCTTCATTCGCTGGCAATGGAAGAGCCCCAAGCCGTAAGGCACATGCAAACAATTCCTCTTTTCTACCTGAGAATCTTGCAATCAGCGGTTCTTCCACAGCGCTCTTCATACTGACCATCTTGGAAACGGTGTTTGGAAACTCGATGAAACCTTTCCATCTCCCGCGTGGTTCACTGCTGCCGCCCTGGGCCAAGTGGTTGAGTATAAAGACCTGTTCATATCTGGTCATTTCACTGCCATCGGATCTCGTCACGGTGGTGCCGCAGATATGGAGATGCCCGGTAAAATAGGGCAACCTGAGAATCGTCTCGGCTCCTGTCCGGATCAATTCGCCACCGATTCGAGCAGGCAGATCCTCGATGGCAAGTGATGCCGCCCGGCTCTTCGCCCATTGCAAGGCGTCTTCTGCCATATCCCGTTTCAACCATTTTCCCTGGCTGTACTGCTCTGCCAGTTCGATCTCGCAGCGGGCCAAAACATCGGCGACTATATGAGGACAGCCCGAGAGAGGATGCCTTTCCGAGACAACCTTGGCGGCGAATGCCAGACAGGTGGGGAAACCGCAATCACGGCAGTTGCTCTTTGGCAGGACATCCCGATATATATCCACTACTGACAGCGCCATCTCTTGCTCTCCAGCTGAAATTGTACTCGATTGACCGATACCTGCACGTCTCTCTTGCACCAGGAAGATCTTTCTACCTTGCCTTGAAAACCGATCCCTCCGGTTTTACTGGTGCGCGGAGCGCACCCAACTTTGTGTATTACGATTGAGCGCGCTTATTGATTGGCGATGAATGAGCGCTCGCGTACCAGTTTTTGTTTGAGCTCCCAGAGTTTGCGGGTCAGGGAAACATGGTAGATGTGGGGATTGACCATCCGCTTTACACCGTCATCCAGTCGCTCCAGATCCTGGTCCCGGCGAAGCCGCATCTGGGCGATAGAGTCTTCCAGCGGCGAGTCGGGGCCGTGCCGGGGCAGATCGATGCACAGGCGTTCGACACGGCTCAATTCTTCCCGTTTAAGGGTGCGCTGGACGTTGAAATCAACCGGGTGGTGCAGCTGCAGCTCAGATACCTCATCCAGCCGTTCATCCTCCATGGCAAGCACATCGCATACCGCCTTGTCCCGTCTGTCGTACAAGCGCCAGATCTGTTTGGCCCCCGGATTGATGGTCTTGCCGGCCGTTTCGGAGATCTTGATAGCCGGCTGCCATTGTCCCGAATCCTTTACAGCAGTCAACTTGTAGACCCCATCCAGTGCCGCAGCCCCCTGGCTGGTAATCAGTGCGGTTCCCACCCCAAAGACCAACCGCTTGATAATAGCCTCTGGGGCCATACCAAGCCTCGGTGCTTCGCTGCGGATCTGACTGAGAATCTGCCAGATTACCATTTCATCAAGCTGATTGGAAAGAACGATAGTTGTCTCGGTAAAACCAGCAGAATTCAGCGCCTGGGCTGCTTTCAGGGCCAGATAGGCCAGATCCCCCGAATCCAGCCGAATCCCCACCGGCGTATGGCCTTTGCGCCGCAATTCCTCAAATACCCGAATAGCATTGGGGATGCCGCTCTCCAGAGTGTTAATGGTATCTACCAGCAGCAGGCAATCGTCAGGATAGATTTCGGCATAGGCCCGAAAAGCCCCCAACTCGCCGCCACCCAGAGCAGAAAATGCCTGGACCATCGAATGGGCATGGGTTCCCTTCGGATCAAAGCCAAGGGCATGGGAGACACCAACATTGCTGGAAGCCTCAACCCCACCTATCAGCGCTCCGCGGACTCCGGTATTACCGCCGTACCCCTGGGCTCGCCGCAGGCCGAACTCCAAAATCGGCTGACCGCCCGCCGTCTGACGCATACGAGCCGCCTTGGTAGCGATCAGGGTTTGAAAATTCATATGGTTGAGCAGGGGAGTTTCGAGGATCTGCGCCATGGCAAAAGGCCCCATTACCGTCAGCAGCGGCACGGTAGGATGTGCCACTCTACCCTCCTGCAACCCCTGGACCCTGATCTGCTCGAAATTTCCTTCCAGCAGCAGCCAGTCAAGAAAATCCCGATGAAAAAGCGGCGTGCCGCAGCGGCCGGTCTGCTGCCGAAGGTAGGCAATTTCATTTTCGCTGAATCGCTCTTCCGCCATCCATTCAAACAGGCTGCCGGTACCCGCCAGAATGGTATAACCAGCCTGATGCGAACCGTAGCTCGGATTGTTGCGATAGAAATATTCGAACTGGGCCGGCATCGTATGCAGCCCCTGACGGAAATAGAGCTGAGCCATGGTCAGTTGATATTGATCCGTCATTAGGATCCCTTCGCTGAGTTGCCGGTGCGTGCGTTTCATAACCCGCCCTCCTTGTCCCGCTTGTGAATCAGGGAGGCAGACATCACCCGTCGACCGCCGGCGGCGACGATCTTCCGCAGGGCCTTGGCGCTGTCCTCTGCACCGGCATCAACTCCGCGGCAGGCATCCTCGATGACCGTAACGGCATAGCCCAGTTCGAGCGCATCGAGGGCACTGAAAAGAACACAGTAATCGGTGGCCAGTCCGCAGATAAACAGATTGGTAATCCCGACATCCTGGAGATACCTGTGCAGATCGGTCTGCTGTCGGCGGGCGTTGTCGAAGAAGGTGCTGTAACTGTCAATCTCGGAGCTGGTGCCCTTGAACACCACATGCCGGATCGGAGAGGTGGCCAGTGCCGGGTGGAAATCTGCCCCCGGAGTGTTCTGGACGCAATGATCGGGCCAGAGGATCTGCGGACCGTAGGGGGTGTCGATGGCGGTCATGACCGGTTTCGCGAAGCGGCTGGCAAAGCTGATATGCCCCGGCGGATGCCAATCCTTGGTGGCGATCACAAGCGGAAAGAGCTCCATCAGACTGTTGACCACCGGCACGATACGGTCACCCTCGGGAACCGCCAGTGCTCCACCGGGACAGAAATCGTTTTGAATATCAACAAGCAACAGTGCGCTTTTCATGCGATCTCTTTCTCTCTCTTAGCGTTGATCATCAGACGGCTGACGTGGCTGCGATGGCCGTCATTCCTTCATCCACGACCACTCACATCGTATATTCCATCTGGCAGAAAAAGCAAGGCGGATAATTCTATCAAATTTTACACGTAATACCTGCATCTCTTATCTCTCAAACATGAGAGATTTTTGATTTGCCATGCCCAGTTGCTTTATATACACTCATTCGGATACACGTTCGGAGATGGGCTTTCAGGTACACCTGATTTCGGTCGCCAACCGTTTTGCGCCACAACGAAAAAACACAGGATATGCATGGTTTTTCATTCTCTTTCCTTCATTTTTATCTTCTTACCTATCGTCGTATCCGGCTTTTATTTCCTGGCTCGCAAAAGTAATCAATGGGCGATAGCCTGGCTCATTCTGGCATCACTGTGTTTTTACGGCTCTTGGGATTACCGATATTTATCCATCCTTGTATCATCAATTTCGATCAATTACCTGGCATGCAGATGGATAATCGCCAACGTTCAGTCACAGCAATCATGGCGATTGGCTGTATCCATTGCCTTCAACCTGATCCTGCTCTGCTTTTTCAAGTATGTGAATTTTTTCATCGTTTCTATCAACGATGTCTCCGGTAACGACCTTCCCCTGCTCAACATCCTCCTGCCAATCGGAATATCATTTTTCACTTTTACCCAGATTGCGGTGCTGGTTGATGCCTATCGCGGCAAGATACAGGCAATAAAATTCACACATTATTGTCTCTTCGCATCCTACTTCCCCTATATCGTCGCCGGTCCTATTCTGCGACATCAGGAATTGCTGCCGCAATTCGCCGAGACCAAAGGGCACCGGATCAAGGCCGAAGATTTTGCCATAGGAATTTCAATCTTTGTATTTGGTTTAGGGAAAAAGCTCTTGATCGCCGACAACCTTGGCTCCACGATGTGGCCTCTTCTGGCCGCCGATAACCCGAAATTCTTTCAAGCGTGGCTGGGTATGCTGGCCTACACATTGCGGTTGTATTTTGATTTCTCCGGTTACTCAGATATGGCCATAGGTGTCTCACGGTTATTCGGTTTTAAGATACCCATCAATTTCAATTCTCCCTATAAGGCCACCAGCGTCAGCGACTTCTGGCAGAGATGGCACATTTCCCTTTCACAGTTTCTCAAAGATTATCTCTACATATCCCTTGGCGGCAACCGCCGGGGGCAGCTGCTGCGTTATCGCAATCTCATGCTGACAATGCTGCTGGGGGGCTTGTGGCATGGGGCTAATTGGACGTTTGTTATCTGGGGCGGGTTGCATGGTTTGTATCTCTGCGTTCAACATGGTTGGAAATCTCTGGGGAAGAACCGTGAACACAAGCCATCAGCGATATCCGTTGCGGCAAGCCGGATTCTGACGTTTATGGCTGTCATGGTAGCCTGGGTCTTTTTCCGAGCATCGGATATGGCTTCGGCTTTGGCAGTTTTGGCCGGGATGGTTGGCAGCAATGGCATTTCGATGATCGCTGACCTTGATTGGCAGGCCTACGGTATTCTTCTTGTCAGCGCAGTCATTGCTTTTTGGCTGCCCAATACCAATAAGCTTTTTCTGTCTGGTGACAACAGCGGGACCAGGAACGTGCCTTCGTTTTCAATATTTCGTGCAGACTGGTCACCCAACTTGCGTTGGGGGCTTGCAATTGGCCTTATCTTCGCAGTTTGCGTTTTGAGTATTGATAAGGCAAAAGATTTTATTTATGCCCAATTCTGACATTATGATTCCCCCATCTGCACCTGATAGTCCAAGGAGGTATTTCTGGACGGTTGGTTTGACAGCGCTGGCAGTTCTGATTGCCGCCGTAACAATCAACTATGTGGTTGATCCATATCTCATCCATCAATGGGATACGAAACGCATTCAAAGATTGAGCCCAGCGCAGCAGAAAATCACCCCATGGTCCAAGACCTATGCCGCCTATCGATACCGGCCTGAGGTTGTTTACCTCGGCAGTTCAAGGACTGAAATAGGCCTGCCGACCGATGTGCAACTCTTTGCCGGCAAACGTGTTTTCAATCTTGCCATTATTGGCGCATCATTCGGTGACGCGGTCAACATGCTGCGACATACGAGTGTCTTTCATCGACCTGAGATTGTCGTCTGGGGGCTTGATTATGGTGATCAGTTCAAAGAGGAGGGCAGCAATACCGATTTTATTCCGGCACTGGTTGCACAGGGTCCCTCATATCCAATTTGGCGAACATTCCTGAACCTCAAACGTTCACTATCCATGGGAATGACATTTGAATCCATAAAAATCATATCAGGTTTCTCCGAACAGAAATGTCACTCGCTCCTCGCAACCTATGGTCAGAAGTCTTCGCAATGTCTGGAACATATAATGCGCAAGGAAGGAGGAACGGCCAATGCATTTGCCAAAGTGATGCAAAAAAATAAACCGCTGGCAGACCCACCCAATGTCCAGGCCGCAATTAAGCTGCTGGATCGGGTCACGGACGACTATTGCCGGCAGGGTACGATTTTCCGCTTGTACCTGCAGCCCGTCCACGCCTTGGCTGAGTTATCCTATTGGGGGCAAAAATCAGAAAATCTCGATAACTGGAAAAGATCGCTGGTAACAGTAATCGACGCACGCCGGCGACAGGGCTGTGATATTCGTCTTGTCGATTTTTCAGGTTTCAATCGGATAACCACCGAAGAGATCCCTCAGTCAACTGGGAATGAAAATATGTCGTATTATTGGGAACATTCGCATTACCGCAGCGAAGTGGGGCAGAATATACTTGAACACTTATTTCGTAAAAACAGACTGGAGGCAGCGGACGACTTTGGCGTCGAATTATCCGGTGAAACAATCGAGCAGCATCTTAGCGATTTCCGCAAAAAACGCTCTGAATACATCACGAGCCATCCCCGGGAAACCATCAATATGGCCGTGAATACTGATATCGAGACAAAGTTGTGAAGGTCCAGCTCATCCTCTTTCTGCCGGTACAGGCAAGAACGAGGCGCTACGGCTGTTGTAAAAACTCGGTAGCATACACCCGGTCAAAATTTGCGAGGGAATCTGGCGTGAGCCAACGCTCGAAAGCCTGACGATACGCAGCGTCCGGGCGCCTTTTAACAAGAATCTCGTTAATTCGGGAGATTATCTGCTCTCCCCATGCAGTCTTAGGGGCTGCTATCCGACCGATGATATATTGCGTTGATTCCTTTAATGGAACAACGGCAATGCGGTCTGCAAACTGCGCATTCCTGGCGTTGTACATTGCCTCAAATGGATAACTTTTTATCACCTAACCGGCGAGAGTACTACAAGAGATATGGAAATGGAGGTTCTTCAACATACTCAACAGCGTGTATCTTCATCAAAGGGATCTCAATACCAGAATTTTTTTGCATTGAAACACGCCCTTTTGTCCGGATCCATTTTTCATTCTCGATTGATAATCCTTCCGGATACTGCAGAAAAATGAAGATAGGCATTGCATCTGCGGCGCAGCAATTCATCAGATACCTGTAACATATAGCGGTATTCTCTGGTAATCGTTTATCCATCAACGTTTGACAGACTACATCTACTTCCTTTCCAAGATATTTTTCGCTGGAATAGATCAGATCGGTCAGAGGGACATCACCTTCTTGCGATTCTGTATCCCCTCTTTTGGAAAGCATATTCCCCTGTCGAAAACCATCCACTGTCGGGATGCTCCTCTTGCTGAACGTTTCAGCGTTGAAACGTGCTCCTTGTACTTGAGGGAAAAAAAGAAGGGGAACAAACATGATCATCAGCGATGGTAATTGCCACCAGACTGGAGTTCCTCTTTGGCTTTTGAGGGACTTGCGGCTATGGAAAATCAAGAACATAAAAAGAATAATAGAGGCGCATATGAGGAGCCACCAGAGGTCAGGATGCAGCAAGCGAGCCAGATCCTTTTGGCCGAAACTGACTATCCAGACGAAAAATGCCCCCCACGTGCCAAGAAGCGCAATTTTCACTAATGCCACAACCATTTCTTATCGCCTAAATCAAATTGGAATATTCAAGAAGCAGCATAACCAGAAAAACAAGAGAAGGAACCGTGAGACAGAGAGATACAATAACCCTTTTACGAAACACGCTCAGGTACATGAGCAGCAGTTTTATATCTAACATCGGCCCGAGCACCATAAACGCCATTTGCGCACTGCCAGGCAAGAGGTCTCGGAAACTCGCTGCGATAAATGCATCTGCCTCACTGCACAGGTTTAAGACAACCGCCATCACCATCATGATCAAAATAGCCAACCAGGGACTTCCCATGAGATCTGTAAAGGTCTCGAGGGAAATCGTACTGCGAAGTATCGAAGCTATAAAGGCACCAATCACCAGATAGCGACCGACAGCAAAGAAATCCTCACAGGCATGCTCCAAAGCATGGCGCATTCTTGTCACCAGAAGCTCACTTGCAGTACCATGAGCAGAACCGCAACCACAGGCTGCCTGACCTGTGTAAAAAAGATCTCGGTGCAAGCCATTGGCATGGGTAAAAAACAGGCCAAACAGCAACCCGATGATCACCGCAATAATATACCCGCAAACTAATCTGATGAAGACAACTGGCCAGAAATACGAATACGCGATAGCTGTTGACCAGAGAACAATCAGATTGACAATAGGGCCAGCAAGTAAAAAGGTTATCGCAGATGAGAAGGGTACTCCTTTCCCCAGAAGTCTTCTGACGACGGGAACTATGGCACACTCGCAAACCGGGATCAGCAAACCGAGTCCTCCTGCCAAGAATACTGCTCTGATTGGTCTCTGCCTGAAAGCCCTGTCAATCAAGGTAATTGGCACAAAGACTTCAATCAAACCTCCCGCAAGGGAGCCTATCAGCATAAAGGGAAGCGCCTCGAGAATGACCGCAAAAAAATTAATTGAAATATTATCGATGAGACTTTTCCACGCCGAGGTTGTACCCATAAGGAGAAGAAAACCAACAACAACAAGAAAAATGACCTCTGCTCCCCACCCGAGTTCTTGCGATAATCCCGGCGCTCTGAATTCTTCATCAGGTTGATAAATCGGTATTTCTGGAAGTTTGGCAGGCATCTAAATGATCAATATATGGGGTATAATCTGAGGTGGTCTGGATAAATGAGACCACCCGAATTGGGCAATCGTCAATATTCCTTTGGTCAGGTGCTGTGCAGGCGTTAAGCAACGCTTTCTGCATGTTCTTTTACAACTCGTGGAATCGTGCTGTCAACTCAGATAAACCTGGACTCATTCCGAAACAATATCCTGCCAAAGCACCCTGTTCATGTTTAATCGAAGTTTTCATTGGCCTTATTGCCCAATTTATTGTTGATTCATTCCTGCAGGTAGATAGCATGTGTGAATCTTTCGTATGTTTGAATACTCATCTGTGAACAAGGAGGGGTGGTTATGGCAAATTGCGAATGCCTGGCAGGATGTCCGTTCTACAATGACAAAATGAAACAGACTGATGGCATGGGGGCCATATTTAAAAAGAATTACTGTCAGGGAGACAACAGCAAGTGCGCGAGATTTATGGTGTTTAAAAAACTCGGGAAACCAGCTGTGCCAGCCGATCTCTTCCCGAACATGGTCGACAGAGCTAACA
>JFJP01002087.1_pt1 | contig 14975 bp, 14 predicted proteins | sample 431651 | NCBI WGS metagenome assembly JFJP01 (sample SAMN02602958, study PRJNA72255) | Microbial mat metagenome, whole genome shotgun sequencing project. | biome: fresh water; feature: sink hole; material: water; isolation source: purple microbial (photo- and chemosynthetic) mats found in...
GCGCCTTTGCGCTTGCCAAAAGTGGCGCGGGCGCGCGGGTTGTCGTCGAACAGGTTGCCATCGCTGGCTTGATCGACGCCGTCCCAGTTGTATTGCAGCCATGGCAAGCCAGCCAAGTCAGCGGCGTCCCCCGCGCTCCCCACGGCAAGGCACTGAACCCCAGAAGGGGGGCCCGCCAAGTTCAGCGTCAGATCCGCCCAGCCGATATTGCTGTCGCCTGGCGCACTCAGATTCAGGCGGTAATCAGGCGCACTGCCTGCAATCGTTAATTCTGTTTCACAGGCTGCCAGGTTATTGGGCTTGGCCACACTGCCGGATGGAAAGGTGAAACCCAGATTTTCAGCACTAATATTGGTGCACGTGTCTGCACTATTTTTGACAAAGGCAAAGCCGTTCCAGTACTGCGCTGTCAGCGGAACAGTCAGGGCAAGTAATTCGGATCCGACCGCATTGGAAAGGCGCAGACGACCGAAACGCAAGGGAACGCCACTCGGGCTCAGCGTTGGCAAGGCACCCGAAGCGCTTGTTTCACCGTCGCCAACGGCCGTCACAATCAGCGGAATATCACTGTCATAAGGCCCTACCAAGGAATTCGCATTGCGCACATAGGTATAGCGATCATCCGGACTCAGGCTGTAAGTCAGACTGCCTAGGGTGTTGGTCAACGTTCCCGACGACATGGATGCCGTCAGTGCCGTCTTTGTCGAGCCATCTTTTCCATTTTGAGTGGAATCGGTTGTAGGTAGGGCAATCGAGATGCCGGATGCAGTGAGTTTCTGAAAGCTGCCAACGTAATTTTTGGTAACCGTTGGGGGGGTTGAGGCATTCATTGCTTTGATGCTTAGCGACGGTATGGTTGCATAGGCAATGGGTTGGCCGGTGTAGGTGAAGCTGGTCAAGCAGGCGTTCTGCAAGCCGCCATGCGCAGCGACGGTCACCTCAAAATGATCCGGCACAAACCGGCCAAAGTAGTCCGTGGCTGCCGTATTGCCGAAATGGCAGCCGTACTTGCCAGACACCGCTGTATTTGAATAATCAACAGTGCAATCACCATTGTCGGCATCCACATCAGTAAAACTGTTATCTATAACCCCGTTGGCAGCCAATCTAAAGTAACCAACCTCGCTATATGTGAAGTTACCTGTCGCCACGCCCCCGGTGTCTGCCATACCAAAATTGCCGGCAAGGGTGCCGGTTTGATTGGCACCCGAATGCGCCGCTGCCTTGCTGGAATCGAGTGCGGGCGTGCCGTTGTAACCCGCAACGGCACTCGCCGTGAGCGTGAAGCCGGCACCGGTTTTAACGATGGGGGTGGCGCTAGCATCGCTTCCCGTCGCATCGGCATTGGCTGAAGCGGTGAGCGTGAAACCGGTGGGACGAATGGCAAAGTTGTCGGTAGAGCACCCCGTAACGCTGCCATCCGAAACCCGGCAGCGTAAGTCGCCATACGCGTTAGCCACACTCGCCGCACTGGCCGTGATGCGCCCGGCATTACCACTGGTAAATGTTTGCCCAGACCAGGCCACGCGCGCAGTGCGGCTGGCACAAGCGGTGCTGCCGCTGCCATCTACCAGCTCCACCGTCACGCTTTTATTGGCGCCGGCGGCATAGGTCGTCTCCACGGAACCATCTGCCTTGAGCGCGACAATGTCGAAATTGAACGGTGTGCCTGCCAGTTTGGTGAAAAGATGCCCCGATGAAGCATTCGCACCGACTTCGACACAGTTGAAGCTCGCTGGTGGGGACGGCGGTGGCGTGGATATTCCCGCGAGAAGCACCCCGACATCGAAATTCCCCCGTGTATCCTTTTGGAAGACTTTGTAGGTGAAGGATTGGGAAGGTGACAGCGGGGAAGTGGTGCAACTGCTGCTTCCGCTTGGCCCATCGGTGTGCGCCAACGCTGTCGATGCAGAGGAAGACACCACGCAGGCTACGGTGGCTGTGTCGTTGACATCCCCCTTGGTGGGAGACGAACCTTCGATGGGTACTTCACTACCGGCGCTGCTGGCTGCCCAGCGATAGACCACGGAACCATAGGTGGTTGAAAAATCACTCGCAGATGAGCTGGTCCAGGACAAGTTGAACTTAGAGCCGTTACGCGTCGCGTCGGTGGCAGTGGCCGAATTGGGTGACAAGTTGTCGATGCTTAGCGCACTGGTGTTGGTATCCGACCCGCTGTGGCCGGCGGGGCCGGACCAGGACGAGACCGGTGCGGTAATGGTGTAGGTGGCGCCTGGCGGGGCTGGCATGCTGACATGCACCAGTGGCGTGACGCGTACCTTGAATGTCTGCAGGGTGGTGGTTGCCGTCATGCCGATCACTGGTATGGTGATGGCACCGCTGGCAGCAGGAAAGGCGACCGAGCCCAGCACGTTATTTGTGTTATCCGTGATGGCGAGCGTATCAATGCCCAGTGGGGACGAAAGATTGACCGTTACCGAGTTGATCGGCTCTGTACCGGTATTAGTTCTCAGGGTGAATGTATTGACATCGGTGGCCAGGGCGCTTGGTGCGACAGTGGCAGCGGACGGGTCTGTGCCAGTCGCCAGCGTCGTCGTATTGGTCGGCCAGGTATCTGTCGCAGTGCTGTCGATCAGGTTGTTGTCACCATCGGCACCGGATGAAACGGTTGCGGTATTGGTCCAGACCGTACCGCTCACGACATTGACGTTCAAGGTCAATACCGGCAGCGTGCCATTCTTGGCCAGGGCGCTGCCACTATAGGTGCAGGTCACCACCTGGCCTGCGGAATTGCATGTCCAGCCGGTTCCGCTGCGCGAGGCATAGGTCAATCCGGTGGGTAGCGTGTTGGTAACGGTGATATTGGCGGCACTGATTGAGTTTGGGCCATTGTTGCCAATGGTCAGGGCGTAACTGGCGGTTGCGCCGACGATCAGGTTGCCGCTGCGCGCCATGGAAATGGTTGGGTCAGCCTGAATGGGCCGCAAGGCCAGAATATGGGTCGCCCCTGCGTCGGCGGCGGGTGGACTGGAGAAGGTCGCGGTACGCGTTCCAACCAAACCTGGCGCAGCACGCTGTTCATTGTTGATTTCAAGGCTCATGCCGAGATCCGAAATATTGGCTTCGGATTTCCAGTCGAGAATTTCTGTCATGCCAGCTGGGGGCGTCCAGGTTGCCGACGAGAGCGCCGCATGGGTGCTGACCAACAGGGTGTTGGTAGCGAGCGGGCCAATGTTTGGCGTGGTGTGACTCCGGCTGGAGGATGTTGCCTGCCCTGCCTCGATGACGATGGGGCTCGTGGTGTCGACGTTGATGAAGCTGGACAACACGCCCGCCGCACCGTTGTGGACAGGCGCCCCGCCGATGGTCCAGGTGTAATTGGTGACCGCAGCATCAGCTGCAGTCACCACGCGATAAAAGATTCCCAGACGCAAGCCGTAACCGCCGGTGCCGCCTCCAGTCTTCTGCTCGACAAGGCGGATCAGGGTCCAGCCGGCGGGCGGCGTGATCGAGGTGGTGCAACCGCCACCACTCTGGTTGCTGCAAGGACGGTAACCGATCGACGCCACCATGACATCGCCAACCGTGGTGCCGGTCGGCTTATTCATCGTAAAGGCTCCCGCTGCGGCCGAAGCGCGCCCCTGCGACGATGGCGAACGCGCTGAGATCAGTGCGGCATTGGCCTGAGCAATCAACGCTAACATCACCAGCACCGCCAATGATGCAGAAATTAAAGAGGCCAGGCACCATTTGTTGATAGTTTTCCTGGGCACTTCGTACAGCAAGGCCATGCTGATTGGCACCTGCCGAATCAGCAAGTGAGATGCTTGGAATCGCCCCGCGTTTTGGTTCATTCGCCTGACTCCACGGTGGCTCGCATCTGCCGCTCGGCATATTCCGGCAGAGTTGGCGCAGCGTTCGGGCAGGCCCCGCCGGTCGGTTGATTACAGGCAATGCTGGTTATCGCAAAAAAAGTAATCGCATTGCCCGCTTCATTTGCAGTCGTATCCACGCAGCTCACGCTGGCGGTAAAGCGGGCCAGTTGGCCTGTTAGGGTCAGGTTCTGAGTTATGTCGCCACAACCTGCGCCGGTCTGGCGAGCCGCGTAAATTCCCGCCTCCAGTCCGGCTTCAGCGGCGCGAAAGGCGCGCTCGCCCTCGATCGCCAAGGCGTCCTGTGACTGCGTCGCCATCGTCAGTTGCATCATCCAGCCGGCGAGTCCGCCCAGCACGACCAGCAGGAAGATCGCGGCAGGCAGAACGAAGCCTTGGCAGTGGCGCTCACGCATCGTTGTTCACCACCATCTCGCGATACAGCGAAACCTGTTCGGCGTTGTCGCCTTCGCTGTTTTCCAGTTGCAGCCAGAGCGTCAGTTGGCCGAGTCGCTGACTGGCGCCGGGATCGTAGAGCAGGTTGCAGGCTTTGACCCGGTTGGCAAGCAGCGCGTTGACGCCGCTACCGAAACTGGTTGGCTGCCCGGCGGTCGGCGCGCCGTAGCCGCTATAGCGCCGCAACGTGCCGTCAGCAGGGTTGCAGACATAACTGACTGGGGTGCTGATCAGGTAGAAACGGTGGTTGGGTGATTCGAATGGGAGCTTCGCGCTGGCGGTGAAGGCGAGATTGGACACCGCGCCGTTACTGGTCACCGCGCGTCGGTTGCCGCCTTGCCAGGCATCGGTATCGCTATCCAGGCCCAGGTTGTAGATCACCAGGAACAGGCTGCTGGTTGCGCTTACCGTCGGGCCAAGTACATCGAAGCTGTTGTCCGAGGCATTCGCGAAATCGAGTGTATCGCCAGCACCGGCGCCATCTGTCTGGGCTCGATAACGACCGCCATCCTCGATGGGCAGATATTCCAGATAGCAGGCTTCGCTGCCGCTGCAACTGCCAACGGTCCCGCTGGCGCTCACCACACGCACGCTATTGGGCAGCGCGGTACGGACATCGCGGGCGATTCTGAGCAAGGCGCCTTCGGCGGTGTCGGTCAGTTCGGCGCGACGAGAGGCAGCCAGATAGCCTTCCATCGGGCTGCGGATGAACACCGCGACGATGCCGGCAAGGATGCCGACCACCACCATGACGACGATCAGTTCGATCAGCGAGAAGCCAGCGGTTTGTCTGGCAGTTGCGGAGGACACGTTTTGCATGTTCAGTAATTCGCCCGGTAACCTGCCAGAACAAATTGCTCGCCCGATGGGGCCGTCACCGTGACGGTGATGCGAAACGCATCAGCCACAGGCACCGTGCCGAGCTCGCCAGACGTGATCGGGTCGACATCGACATGAACCTGATAGTTTTCCAGGCCGGTCAGCGGCGCGTTGCTCAGGGTTGTGATGCCGGTCTGGTCGTAACCATCGTAGTCGTCGATGTCATCGGCATTGGCGCGTGTTGCGCTGTTGACCGGTCCTGCCGTGTAGCCATCGGCGGTGACATCGGTTGCTGCGGAGCCAAATGGCTTGGCGCTGATTTCATCCAGCATGGCTTGTGCAATCGCCAGCGCCTGCCGGCGTATGAGTGGATCGACGCTACCCTGGTTGGCGATATCGAAAGCCTTAAGCACCACCACCAGCGCAACGCTGACGACAACGATGAACAGCACGGCTTCGATCAGGGAGACGCCCTGTTGCAAGTGGAGAGTTTTTCGTAGGTTGGGCAAAGCGCAGCGTGCCCAACATTGCAGCGGTTCGTTGGGCACGCTGCGCTTCCGCGCTTCGCCCGACATTGCCCAACCTACATTGGTTTCAATGCACATAGCCGGTCTCGGCTTCGACAGTCAGCGCCCGCGCGCTGTCGCCAGTGATGGTCAGCGTAATGTGCTGACTGGTGCTGGGCCGGCCACGGGCGTCGAAGGAAAAGCTGGAAATCGCACTGCCGTTGCTGTTTGCGCCAAGGCTGATGCCGTTGGGAACATCCAGGCGGTAGGGCGATTCTTCTCCCGACGGAGCGGGCCAAGGATTGGCGTCCGCGCAGGGGTTGCCTGCTGTCGAGCACAGTCCCAGACCATCGCTGTCAATCTGCACGGTGACAGCCTGATGGCGGGCAATCGCAAGCTTTTGGGCATAACGCAAAAATCCCGAGGCGGCATCGAAGTAACCTCGGGATTCGAAGGTGCTGGCGCTGAAAAAGCGGGGTGCCGCCATTGCGGCCAGGATGCCGGCGATGGCGATGACGCCGATCAGTTCAACCAGGGTGAAGCCTTTGGCCAGCGAAGGCATGGCGATCACCCCTATTCAGGCAGATTAATCGCAGTCAGTTGATACCGGCGCGGCACTGAAGGTTGGCGCCGCTCCAGCTGAAGCTGGCTCGGTGTACGTGATTTTGCAGGTGGTATGGGTGGCATCGACCTGAATGGTGAGGACCGTTGCAGTTGCTGCCGTAGTGGTGATGTCGTAGTCAGCCAAGCCGCCTGCCGCTACAACGATGCCACTGGTATTCGCACTTGCACCGGCGATGACATCTGGATAGCCGTAAACCAGGTTTACCGTTGCGCCTTCCATCAGGATGGATTCTCCCGAGGCAGCTGTTTTGTTGGAGACCAACGCACCAGAATGAGCAATCGCTGAAGCGGACTTGACGGCGCCTAATGCCGCCTGCATTTTCGCGACGCGCGCATCCGTCTGCAGATCATAAAACCTTGGCAACGCAACGGCGGCGAGGATGCCGAGAATCACGATGACCATGATCAGTTCAATCATGGTGAAGCCTGCTTGCAGCGGGCGTATCGGGTGAAGCGCGGAACCATTGTGTTGCTGCATGGCGATCTCCTGTAGGGAAAGTGAAGTCATTCTTGATTAAGTGGGGATTACGGCTTTACGGCTAGGAACTTGAGGTTTTAGGCTTATTTTTTCAAAGCTATTAACGTTTTGTCATGGTGGAACCCAGATCCCAGACCGGCAGGAAGACGCCAAGCGCAACCACCAGCACGATGATGCCAAGGCCGGCGATCAGGATCGGTTCGACCTGTTCGGAAAGGGTGCGGATTTCGTATTCAACTTCGCGCTGCTGCAGTTCGCCGATCTCGAGTAACAGGCGGTCCAATTCGCCGGTTTCTTCGCCGACCGCCATCATTTGCAAGACTACGGGCGTGAATACGGCTGTGGTGGTGGCGGCTCGGGTGAGTGTCTCGCCGCGTTCCACGCCGTTGCGCATTTGTTCGATGCGGCTGGCGATGAAGGCGTTGTCGACCACTTCCGCGGCATTGGTCAGGCCTTGCACGATCGGGACGCCGCTCTGATAGGTCATCGCCAGGCCCTTGGCGAAACGGGCCAAGGCGGCTTTGTGCACGATCTTGCCGGCAATGGGTGTTTTCAGGAGCCAGCGGTCCCAGCTATAGCGGCCATCCGGTGTCCGTTTCCACCAGCGCAAGGCAAGGAAAGCCAGTGCGATGGCGGCCAGCAGGAAAGGCCACCAGGCGAGGGTCCATTCCGAAAAACCGACCAGAATCTGGGTCATCAGGGGAAGGTCCGCATTCGAGCTTTTGTAAACCTTGGCGAACGCCGGAATGACAAAGACATTGATCACCCCGAGTGCAATCGCCAGCGCGGCGACAACGAAGGTCGGGTAGCGCAGCGCGCTCTTCACCCGATCGCGCATTTCTCGCTCGAATTCCAGGTGATGGAACAGGCGCATGAACACTTCATCAAGTCTGCCTGTCGATTCGCCGACGCGAACCATATTGATGAAGAAGGTGGGAAATACTTCAGCGTGTTTGCGCAGACAGACCGAAAGTTCACGCCCGGTGGTGAGCCCTTCGCGTATGTCGCCAAGCAGTTTCTGGAATGCCGGATGTGCGCTGGATTCAGCCAGTGAGGCCAGCGCTCGCAGAATCGGCACGCCCGCCTTGAGCAGGCTGGCCATCTGGCGGGCGAATAGCATGAGGTCAACTTCGCTGACCTTTTCCTCGAAATAGGTACCAAACATGGAAACCGATTCGGCTTTGCCGACCAGCGCCTTCACATCCACCGGGGTCAGGCCGGAGCGCATCAATTCATCCGCCACGGCATCGCTGGAATTACCCTCAAGGCGTCCGGTGAGCAGTTCACCGCGCGGGTTGCGCGCTTTATAGGTGAAAGAGGGCATTGGTTAGACGGTGCTTCGTAGGTTGGGCAAAGCGCAGCGTGCCCAACATTGCGACGGTTTGTTGGGCACGCTGCGCTTTGCCCAACCTACGCCGCCTCATTCATCCACCTGGTGCGTGACCCGCATGGCTTCCGCCACGCTGGTGACGCCTTCGCGCACCAGACGCAGGGCTTGGTCGCGCAAGGTCTGGCCGATCAGGCGTTGCTGGGCGGTGATGCGGAAGGCGTTGACGTCACCACGATTCAACAGGCCGGCGAGTTCGGAGTCGATTTCGAGCAATTCATAAATGCCCTGGCGACCGTGATAGCCGGTGTTGTTGCAGTGGTTGCATCCCTTGGCCTGACGCGCGTCACCCAGTTCCATGCCATCGGCGAGCGCCTGCCGCAGCCAGGCGCGTTCGTTGGCATCCAGCGTTGCCGGCGCGGCGCAGTTGGTGCACAACTTGCGCACCAGTCGCTGCGCCACAATGCCGCTCAGACTGGTCGCCAGCAGGTAGGCGGGCGCGCCCATGTCCATCAGGCGGGCGGCGGCGGATGGGGTGTCGTTGGTATGCAGCGTGGATAGCACGAGGTGGCCGGTGATTGCGGCGCGCAGCGCGATCTGCGCGGTTTCCGCGTCACGCATTTCGCCGAGCAGGATGACATCCGGGTCTTGCCGCAGGAAAGCGCGCAGCGCGCGGGCGAAGGTGAGGTCGATCTTGTCGTTGACCTGAATCTGGTTCAGGCCGGGAAGGCGGTATTCCACCGGGTCTTCGACAGTCAGAATCTTGCGTTCCGGCGAGTTCAGGTCAGCCAGTGCGGCGTAAAGCGTGGTGGTTTTGCCGGAACCGGTCGGGCCGGTGACCAGGATCAGGCCGTGCGGGCGGTGGATCAGCTTGGTGAAGCGGGCAAAATGGTCGGGCGTCATCGCCAGATCGGCGAGTCCGCTGGTACCGCTGGCGATCAGCAGACGCAAAACCGCCGATTCGCCAAACTGGGTTGGCACGGTCGACATCCGCACGTCGATGGCGCGTTGTTTAAGACGCAGAATGAAGCGGCCGTCCTGCGGCAGGCGTTTTTCCGCGATGTCCAGATCGGCCATCAGCTTCAGGCGTTGAATCAGTGCCGGACTGATCTTGCGATCGGCTTCGGTGGCGACCGACAACATGCCATCGACGCGGAAGCGAATCTGCAAGTTGCGTTCTTGCGGTTCGATATGGATGTCCGACGCGTGCACCTGCAAGGCATCTTCGAACAGGGTTTGCAACAGGCGTACAACGGGCGCTTCTTCCGCCGATTGAGTGGCCGCCAAGGCGCCGAAATCGATGACGTCCTCGCCGAGGTCGTCGGTCAGGTTGCGCGCGAGTTCGCTGATTTCCTCGGTGCGGCGGTAAACCCGGTCGATGAACTGCGCCAGCGCGCCTTCGTTCGCCACCGCGAGTTCGACCTCGCGGTTGAGGTGATTGATGATCTCGTCGAACGCAAACAGATCGGTCGGGTCGGCCATTGCGACCAGAACCCGGTTTTCACGTTGTTCCAGCACAATGGCGCGGAAGCGGCGGGCCAGTTGTTCCGGCAGCAGGCGCACAATCTCGGGCCGGACATGCACCTGGCGCAAATCGAGAAATGGAATATTGAGCTGACGCGCGATGGCGCCGGAGATTTCATCCTCGGTGACGAAACCAAGCTCGACCAGAACACGGCCAAGTTTGCGTCCGGATTGCTTCTGTTTCGCGAGCGCCTCAATAAGTTGCTCTTGCGAAATGAGCTTTTGCTGTACCAGAAGATCGCCAAGACGGATCTTCTCTGGCCGCGCCATATGCGGTCTCCAGGGTTGAATTTGGACGTAAATTAACGAGTTGCCATCGATTGCTCAAGTCATATGTTTGAAATTGTGCTGGTTGAACCTGAAATCCCGCCGAATACCGGCAATGTGATCCGCCTCACAGCCAATACCGGTTGCCGTTTGCATTTGGTCAAGCCGCTGGGTTTTGATCTGTCTGACAAGCAAATGCGCCGCGCCGGGCTGGATTACCACGAATATGCCGAACTCATCGTGCATGAAGACTGGGGCGCGTTATTAAAAGCAATTGCTGGTCGGCGACGTTTCGCGTTCACCACCAAGGCGTCGAGAAACTATGCCGAGATTGCTTTTCAAGCCGGCGATGTTCTGGTTTTTGGCCCGGAAACGCGTGGTTTGTCGGCTGCCCAGCTGGCCGAGTTCGCCGCCGATGCGCGTCTGAGATTGCCGATGTTGCCTGGCCAGCGCAGCCTGAATCTGTCCAATGCCGTCGCAGTGACGGTGTTTGAAGCCTGGCGTCAGCAAGGCTACGCCGGTGCCGACTTGCGCTGACGCGAGTCGCCCCCATGTCAGCCAAGTCGTAAATTGCATAGCGGAACCGTCATGAGTGCGCTGGAAACCTTTGAAAAAATGCTTGCCGCCGGCAAAGACAATGCCTTGCTGCGCTATTCCCTGGGAAATGAATGCATCAAGCTGGGCCGCTTGGACGATGCGCGCGTGCATCTGCAAGCCGCGCTGGCTTTCGATCCGCGTTACTCGGCGGCGTGGAAACTGCTCGGCAAGGCACACAGCGAGGCCGGTGCGTTAGTGGAAGCGCGCGAAACTTTTCGCCAGGGCATCGCCGCCGCCGAAGCCAAGGGCGACATCCAGGCGGCAAAGGAAATGGCCGTTTTCGCCAAGCGGATCGACAAGCAACTTGCGGCGGAGTGACGTAACCACCGTGACGTAAGCTCGGTCAGCGGCTACCATCTCCACATTCAGTTCAACTTGAGCAGGAGCTTCAAAATGGCACGTATGGTGCAGTGCGTAAAACTCGGCCGTGAAGCCGAAGGTATGGATTTCCCCCCGTTGCCGGGCGACCTTGGCAAACGTGTGTTCGAGAATATTTCGAAAGAAGCCTGGCAAGGCTGGATCAAGCTGCAAACCATGATCATCAATGAAAACCGTCTCAACCTGGCGGATATCCAGCATCGCAAATACCTGATGGAACAGGCCGAGAAATACTTCTTCGGCGAAGGCGTTGGCGCACCCGAGGGCTTCAAGCCACATTGATTCTGCGTGAGCGGTAAACAGTCAGCAGGGAGCCGGCAACCCCCACTCACATTTAACGTTCACCCCTTACAGCACCCCACTCCCCGCTCACCCCTTACCGCTCCCGCCATGTCAGACAAACAAACCCATTTCGGCTTCAAGACCGTCGCCGAGGAAGAAAAGGCCCACAAGGTGGCCGAGGTGTTCCATTCCGTCGCCAATCGTTACGACGCGATGAACGACTTGATGTCGATGGGCCTGCATCGGGTCTGGAAACGTTTCCTGGCTTTGCATGCGCGTATTCGCCCCGGTTTCAAGGTGCTCGATATTGCCGGCGGCACGGGCGATATCTCGCGTTTGCTGGCGCAGGAGGCCGGCCCGACTGGCGAAGTCTGGCTGACCGACATCAACGGCTCGATGTTGGGCGTTGGCCGCGATCGCATGCTGGACAAGGGCCTGATGTTGCCGGTGGCACAGTGCGATGCGGAAAAACTGCCCTTCCCGAGCGATTACTTCGATCTGGTCACGGTCGCGTTCGGTCTGCGCAACATGACACACAAGGACGTGGCATTGACGGAGATGCGCCGCGTCCTGAAACCCGGTGGCAAATTGATGGTGCTTGAGTTTTCCAAGGTCTGGAAACCGCTGGCGCCGTTGTATGACCTGTATTCGTTCCAGATGCTGCCGCGCATGGGCGAGCTGGTCACCAAGGATGCGGAAAGTTACCGCTATCTGGCCGAGTCGATCCGCATGCATCCAGACCAGGAAACCTTGAAAGGCATGATGGAGTCGGTCGGCTTCCAGCGCGTCGATTACTTCAACATGACGGTAGGCGTCGTTGCCTTGCATGTGGGGTACAAGGTCTGATCAGGTTGGTGTTGTTGAAACTTGAAATGAAAAAAGGCCACTTCTCAGTGGCCTTTTTGTTGACTGAGGCGCGTCTCAGTTCAAGCTGCGCAGCTCTACCCGACGGTTCTTCAAACGCCCTTTGGATGTCGAGTTGTCGGCAATCGGCTCGGCTTCTCCATATCCCTTGGCGCTCAGGCGGTCGGCTTCGACACCCTTGCTGACAAAGTAGTTAAGCACGGCATTTGCGCGGCGCTGGGAAAGATCCAGGTTATAGGCATCGCTGTTGGTGCTATCGGTATGGCCGGCAACTTCCACTTTCAGCGCGGGATAGCGTTTCAATGTCGCGACAGCATCATCCAGGATGGCGATGGCATCGGCGCGCAACGTGTCCTTGTTGTTGTCGAAGGTGACGCCGATCAGGTTGAACACCTGAGGCAATGAACAGCCTTTACTGTCGACGCGATCGCCAGTCGGTGTGGTCGGGCACTTGTCCATGCTATCGACGACACCGTCGCCGTCGCCGTCGGGTTCGCAACCTTGCGCATTGACCGAGCGGCCAGCCGGGGTGGTCGGGCACTTGTCGAGGGCATCGACGACGCCGTCGCCATCGCCGTCCAGTTCACAGCCTTGCGCATTGACCGAGCGGCCTGCCGGTGTGGTCGGGCACTTGTCGAGAGCATCGACGACGCCGTCGCCATCGCCGTCCAGTTCGCAGCCTTGCGCATTGACCTTGCGGCCTGCCGGGGTGGTCGGGCACTTGTCGAGGGCATCAACGACACCGTCGCCGTCGCTGTCTTTCGGCGCGGCAACCACTGCCGGTGCTGCGGCCGGCGCGGCAGCTGCGGGCTTGGCGACAACCGGTCCGGCACAGGGCGCTTCGAGAATGCCGCGGCCGGGACAGCCGATGGTCTTGAACAATTCATAACCGACAGTCATGCCGTTCGAACTCGCGCTATTGGCCGGGTTGTAATACGGCGCATCTGCGGCATGGGCATGCATCATGCCGCTGGAGATCAACGCGAGGCTGAGGCTGCTGAGAACTGAAAATTTGATACGCATTCGGAAACCCCTTTCAACTAATTGGATTGATGTCACATTTGAAGTCACATGCGCCGGCACAAATACCGAAAGTACAGGCGAGTGCCATGTCATGACGATTACTTCAATAAACCAAAAACCTTGCCCAGTAGACTGCCCGCGTATCGCGTCGGGTTGGCGCGCAACCTGCGCTCCTCTTCGCCAATACGGAAGTAGATGCCATCCAGCGCCTTCTTGTTGACATAGCGTTCGACCGTTTGCTGGTCGCTTTTGACGCCAAATTTGGAAAGTTTGCCGGCAAGGCCATTGTAAGCACTCGCGAAGTCACTCTTCTCAATAACTGATTTCACCACGGGCATCAATGTTTCGGTCAACTTGGCTTCGGTTGATTTGCGGAAGTACTCGGTTGCGGCATTGTCCCCACCGGTCAATACCGCTTTGGCGTCGTTGATGCTCATTTTACGGATGGATTCAAGCAGCAGTTCCTGCGCCTTTGGCGTTGCTGTTTCTGCGGCACGATTCATTGCCAGGATCAGGTCATCGATTTTTTGACCATAGCCGACGCTTCGCAAAAACTTTTCCGCGCGGGTGAAGTTTTTCGGCAGACCGATTTTTACGGATGGATCGCCGAAAAAACCATTTTCGCGTCCCAGTGTGGTGATGGCTTGCCGCGCTCCCTGTTCCAGACTCTCGCGCAGGGCTTTTGTGGCCTCCGGTCCGCTGACTGCAGCAAGCAGATCACTGCCGCTCGTTTCTGCCTGCGCGACTCCAACCCAGGGCAAAAGGACGAGCGCACGGACAATATTGCGACGCGTCGGGTTCATTTTTTCAATGCATCCCGGATCTCCCGCAGCAGCACAACATCTTCCGGAGTCGGCGCAGGTGCCGCCGGGGCGGCCTCTTCCTTGCGCTTGAGTGAATTGATGGCTTTGACCGCAACGAAGATGGCAAACGCGATGATCACAAAATCAACCAGGCTGTTGATGAACAAGCCGTACTTGATCAGCGGCGCACCGGCTTTTTCCGCCAATTCCATCGTGTCATACGCGGTTGAACCCAGGTTGATGTATAGCTGCTTGAAATCGACGCCGCCCATCATCGCCCCGACCATCGGCATGATGATGTCCTTGACCAGGGAATCGACGATCTTGCCAAACGCGCCACCGATCACGACGCCGACCGCCAGATCGACGACATTGCCGCGCATCGCGAAATCCTTGAACTCTTGAATGAAGCTCATGCTTTCCTCCTTGAATAAATAATGTTGAGTGTCAGTTAAAGAATGACGCTGGATGGAACCATAGTTGAAAACATCAAGCAGTGAAACAAATCACAGGCTGCGCTTCAACGGGCCTGCTGCTAGTCGCCGCTCATGCCGGCGATGGTGATACCGGTCTGACCGGCAAATTCGAGCATGCGGTTGATCGAGACGACAGCGCGGCGGCCGATGACCGGATCGATCAGAATTTCGTTGGCGCCGGTTTCCAGCACATGCAGCAGGCCTTTGAGTCCATTCATCGCCATCCAGGGGCAATGCGCGCAGGACACGCAGGTGGCGCCGACACCGCCAGTCGGCGCTTCAAGCAACGTTTTGCCGGGCGCGGCGAGTTGCATCTTGTGAAAAATGCCGTTGTCGGTGGCGACGATCAGGGTCTGCTGCGGCAATTCTGCCGCCGCGCGGATCAGCTGGGTTGTCGAACCCACCACATCCGCCAGTGCGATGACGCTGGCTGGCGATTCCGGATGTACCAGCACGGCCACATCCGGGTATTGCGCTTTCAGGTCCCGAATGCCGTCTGCCTTGAATTTTTCATGTACCACGCAGGAGCCTTGCCAGAGCAGCATGTCGGCGCCGGTGGTTTTCTGGACATAGTCGCCGAGGTAGCGGTCCGGCGCCCAGATGAGCTTCTTGCCCTGAGCATACAGGTGCGCCGCCACCTTGACCGCGATGCTCGACGTCACCACCCAGTCGGCGCGCGCTTTGACCGCCGCCGAGGTGTTCGCATAGACCACGGCGA
>JFJP01039317.1_pt1 | contig 14970 bp, 11 predicted proteins | sample 431651 | NCBI WGS metagenome assembly JFJP01 (sample SAMN02602958, study PRJNA72255) | Microbial mat metagenome, whole genome shotgun sequencing project. | biome: fresh water; feature: sink hole; material: water; isolation source: purple microbial (photo- and chemosynthetic) mats found in...
GGCTATGCCAGGCGGTGGATTCCTCCTCCCAAGCCTTGTGGAGCTGAAGAGATGATGAAGCGCGTCTGCAAAACCCGTGTCGGTGTGTGCGTCATGCTGCTGGCGGTTTTTTTGTTGGTCGGTGGGGCCGGGGCGCCGGTGTTTGCGCGGCAGGATATTTCTAATGGGCAGGCGGGGGATCCGGGGGATGGCTCAGAGATTTCGGACTCCGGAGGATCGTCGACCGTGGTCGCGACCAATGAAAGTCGCGCAAGTGCCGTGAATGATCTCTTGAAGCGTAAGATCATTTTGATCCCGAGCTTCACAAATGGCATCCCGACTTTCCATCTGGTAGTGATTGCGAACCGAGATGTTATGAGGCGATGAGCATGAACCGCCCGCTTCCGCAATATCAAGAGATCATGTCGCAACCAATTGCGGCAAGTTCTGACTTTGAAGCGGCGCGCGTGCACTACCTAAACGAACGTTACTTGGAAGTTCATGACCTCCTGGCTCAACACTTTGTGCAGAACCGAGAACTTCGGGTTTGTCAGGACCTAGTTGCGCCGGCGCAAGTCTTGGCACTTTACTGTTGGAGCCTCTATCAGCTTAAAGAATTCCGTGCCCTGAAAACTGTATTCGATGATCTCGGTTCGGACCTAATCGCAGCACACGGCGAGTTGCTGATTGTCTGGTGTCGCTTCAAGATCGACACAGGATCATGCATTGACGCGCTGAAGGAATGTCAGCGCTTTTCGGCGCAGCACAAAGATCTTCTGCCGCCCATCATGGGGCGCTTCTTGTTTGCAACCGGCATGGCACAGTATAAAATCGGTTCGGTTGAAGAAGGCATCGAGTCTCTAGAAGCAGCCTATGCGCTGAACAGCATTTTCGGTGACCGCGCCGAAGCCGCCCTCGTCGGCAACTATCTTGGATTCGTGATCTGCAGAACCGGCAGCTATCCGGAGTCGATCAAGTGGTACAACCGGTCACTGGCCTACTATTCCAAGATGGGCCTCTTCCGTAAACGCTCGATGGTCCACCTGAATCTCGGGATTGCCCGCTACAAGATGGGCGAGTACGAGGCGTCGCGGCTGCAACTCAGTGATTCCCTGCGCTTCGCCGACAAAGGCAAAGCCCCCCACCGCCAATGCTTCGCCAACATAGCCCTGGGCAACGTCCACCGTCTGACCCGCGACTTCGAAGCCGCCCGCCGCCACCTGCACACCGCCTCTGACCCGCGACTTCGAAGCCGCCCGCCGCCACCTGCACACCGCCTACAATCAGGCGCAGGAGCTGCAGTTCCCCCGCGAAGAGGCCCTGGCGCTCGAGTTTCTTGGCGATGTTTATCGCGACGAAGGCCAGACCGAAGCCGCGCGGCGCTTCTATGCGCGGGCGATGGCCATCGGCCTGAAGATCGCGCCCGAGGGCGACGTGGTGATGGAGTTGCGCCGGCGCAACGGCGAGTGCTTCGGACTGGAGAACAAGCCCGCCGAGGCGATGCCCGAACTGCAGCGCGCCCTGGACATGAGCCGCGCGCAGAAGGACCGTTTCGAAGAGGGCGTCACGCTGCGCGTGATGGCCGAGGTGGCGTACCGGTCGAACGACCTGGCGGCCGCTCGGCGGTTCATCGACAAGGCCTGCGCGCTGTTGGTGGAGATCGGCGCGCGGCACGAGGCGGCCATGGCGCTGCTGCACAGTGTCGAGGTACGGCTGGCCGAGATCGAAAGTGCGCGCACGGCGCAACCGGCGGCCGCGATGCTCGAACAGGCCTGGCGGCAGGCGACCGAGGCGCTCGACCTGTTCATGCGGGTCGATGTGCGCTGGTGGACGGACAAGTGCCGCGCCACGGTGGCGCGGGTGTCGGCGATGCGGGCGGCGCATGGGCGCAGCGAGCGCGTGGCCGACCCCGGCGGGCGTTATGAGCCGGGCGATGTCGTCGTGCACGCCAGCACGGCGATGCGCGATCTGATCCAGTTGTGCGACATGTTCGCCGCCTGCAATGACCCGGTACTGATCACCGGCGAAACCGGGACCGGCAAGGAAGTGCTGGCGACGCGGCTGCATCGGCTCGGCGCACGCGCGGGCGGGCCGCTGGTCGTGGTCAACGTGGCGGCCATTCCGCACACGCTGTTCGAGCGCGAGTTTTTCGGCCACACCCGCGGCGCCTTCAGTGGTGCGGATCGCGACGGGCTGGGCTACGCGGCGCAGGCGAACGGCGGCACGCTGTTCCTCGATGAGATCGGCGAGCTGCCGCTGGAGGTGCAGCCCAAGCTGTTGCGTCTGCTGCAGGAGGGGACGTATCAGGCGATCGGCGATCCGAAGGCGCGGCGTACCGACCTGCGGCTGGTGGCGGCCACGAACGCGAACCTGCGGCAGATGGTGGCCGAGGGGCGGTTCCGTTCGGACCTCTATTACCGGCTGCAGACGCTGGAACTGGACATCGTGCCGCTGCGCGAACGTCCCGAAGACGTGCTGCCGCTGCTGCGCCATTTCCTGAGTGTGGCCGCGGCCCGCCAGGTCGACCTGGCCGAGTACTTCAACCGGCGCAGCCTGGCCGCGCTGGCGGGGCATGACTGGCCGGGCAACGCGCGGGAGATCGCCATCGTGGCGCGGCGCGCGCATCTGGGGTTGAAGACGCAGGGCCGCGTTCTGGTCGCGGTCACGCGGGGTGACGGCTCGACGTTGCTCGCCGACGGGCCGACGGACACCGCGCCGACTCCCACGGAGCTGACCGCGGGTGATGCGACCGAGCGCACACGCATCCTTTTGGCCATCGAAGAGAACGGCGGCAGCCGGCTGCTGGCCGCCCGCGCCCTGGGTGTCGGGCGCAGCACGCTGTACCGCAAGCTCGCCAGGCTGGGGATCGCCACGCAGCGGGACTGACACCGCGCAAACGGACATCCGCTCCTTCCCCCCGACCGTCCCCTCTTTGGACATCAGCCGGAGTGTCCCCGCCCGCCCTTCTGGTGGGGTGTTTTCATAATCAATAAACATATAAACCAATAAAATGTTAAATGCATCTGTATTTGTGCCGAAATCGACACGAATCGCGCGCCCGTGCCCCGAACCGTCAGCCTTGCTGGAGTTCGTCAGCGCCATGCGAGAATCGATCCGCTGCGGACTCAACAGACTGGGAGCAGGACATGTCGCTCAATCTTCGTGATCGCTTTCTGGTGCCGACCCTGAGCGCGCTCGTCGTCGCCTTCGGCACCTACCTTGCCGTGACCACGCACGAATCCGGCAAGGCGCTGGAGGCAAGCGTTCACGATGAGATGGCCCAGGTGAATCAGATGATGCAGAGCCAGCTCCAGTCCTGGCTGGACCACCGCGACCTGGATGTCCAGCGGTGGAGCGAACTGCCCACCCTGAGAGCGGCCGTCGCGGCCCCGGATTCAACGGAGCTGGCGAATCAGGCCGTGGCGCTCCTGCGTGATCAGGCCGAGCACACCACCGACTACGAGGGCCTCCATCTCGTCGGCCTGTCCGGGCTCACCATCGCCTCCAGCGTGGACGGCATGACCGGCAAGCTGAACGTCAGCGAGCGCGAGTATTTCCAGACCTGCCTGCGGACCGGCGAACTCACGGTTTCCTCGGCGGTGGCAAGCAAGGTGACGGGCAACCCCATCATCGTCATATGCCAGCCCATGAAGGATCCGGACGGCAAACTGGCCGGGGCCATGCTCGGCGTTGTCGATCTTGGACGCTTCGCCGCCGCGGTGATCGACCCCATCAAGGTCGGCGCCACCGGGTACGCCTATGTCTGCGACCGGGACGGGACGTTCCTGGCTCACCCGCGCAAGGAACTCATCCTCAAGACGAAGGTGACCGAGTGGGACTTCGGCAAACAGATCATGGCCGAAGGCAACGGCCTGATCGAATACGAGTTCAAGGGCACCAACCGGCAGGCCGCCTTCGCGCGCAATGACAAGCTCGGGTGGGTCAGCGCCGTGGCGCTCGATGAATCGCAGATCTACGCCGCCGCCAACCGGCTGCGCAATTTCGGCATCCTGCTGACATTGGTTTCGTTGCTGGTTGTCGGCTTCATCGTCTGGTTCGCGGCCCGCGGCGTCACGCGCCCGATCAACGCCATCATCAACGACCTGAATGTCGGGTCGGACCAGACGACCACCGCCGCCACCGAGATTGCCAACGCCAGCAACATGCTGGCCGAACAGTCCAGCGAACAGGCCGCGGCGGTCGAAGAGACGTCCGCCAGCCTGGAGGACCTGTCCAGCAACGTGCGCCGGACGACCGAAGCCGCCGAGAACTGCCAGCAACTCATGGACACGTCGCGCAAGGTGGTTCATCAGGGTCTCGAATCGATGACGATGATGGTCGAGGCCATCGACACCATCAAAGTCAGCGCCGACAAGACCGCCCGGATCGTCAAGACGATCGACGCGATCGCCTTCCAGACGAACCTGCTGGCGCTCAATGCCGCGGTGGAGGCGGCGCGCGCGGGCGACGCCGGCAAGGGCTTCGCGGTCGTGGCCGAGGAAGTGCGCAATCTGGCCCATCGCGTGGCGAGCGCCGCCAAGGAGACGTCCGAGCTCATCGAACAATCCGTCGGCTATGCCGACCGCGGCGTGCAGGTGACCACCGGCGCCCGGGCCTCGTTCGCGGCGACGGCCGAGAATTCCGAGAAGGTGGCCGTGCAGGTGGGCAGCATCGCGACTTCGGCGCGGGAGCAGGCCGACGGCATCGGCCAGATCAACATCGCCGTTCGCCAGCTCGACCAGACCACGCAGTCGGCGGCCGCCAACGCGGAAGAGACCGCGGCCGCGGCCGAAGAGCTCAACGCCCAGGCCGAACAGCTGCGTGCGGTCGTGGCCTCGCTGCAGTCACTGGTCTCGGGCAAGAGCATTGCGACCGGCGCCGACGGGGCCGGCGGCGCGCTCAGCGATCGCCGGCTGCATGCGCTGGCGGACAGCGGCGGGCGGCGGCTGCGCGAACCGCAGCGGGGCTGACCGGCAAACAGCGTCCGATTCACGCGTCCTCGCGCCGCGTGTTGGCCGGCTCCAGCGTGGCGAGGTGCTTCAGGTTCCTCGCCACGCGCCGGCTCAGCATCAGCATCATGCCCACCACGGCCACGACGCCCGCCAGGTCGAAGATGGTCGCCCCCACGCCGAACACCGTGAACGGCACCGGCCCCATGATGACCGCCGCCGTGTTCAGACCCATCAGGATGAGCCGCGACTCGGTCGGCCCCACCACGCCGTAGCCGAAGCGGAAGTCGCCGAGCACCTGGCTCTCGAGGTAGACGTTGATCGACAGCACCAGGTAGCCCGCGACGATGGCCAGCCCCACCGACAGCAGCATGTACGGCGACAGGCCCAGGCCCAGGCCGATGGCGATGGTCGCGAAGGCATCGGTCAGGTGGTCCAGGTAAAAGCCGTAGCGCGGGCGCTGGATCTTCCGCACGCGCGCGGTGGTGCCGTCCAGGCTGTCGCCGAACCAGTTGATCGCGAACCCCAGGTTGGCGATCCACAGCCACCACACCGCCTGGTTGGACAGCAGGTAGCCCGCTGTCACCAACATCGAGCCGAACATGCCCAGGACCGTCAGGTGGTCCGGCAGCACCCACCGGGGCAGCCGGTCGGCGATGCGGATGAGCAGCTTCTTCTCGGCCACGCTCAGCACGAAGGTGGCGCGGCGGGTGGCGTCGTGGGACATGGGAGAGGTTCCTTCCTCGGGGAAATCCGCCAGAGGATCGGCGGTCAGGTCGGTGGCGCGGGGGGCATGATAGCGCCAGTGATAATCCATGTTCTACTGCTGGTTGGGGCAGGCGGTTCCGGCAAAATCGGGCTGTTGTTGCGTTATTGGCTGATCGTGCACGGTATACTTGATGTTGCATTACAAAGAGCCGCGGTACGGGCGGATTCAGGGGCCCATATCAACCCACGCGGCGGACGGCGCCATGCGCTATATTGCGCCGGCTGAGTTGCGCCGGCGCAAGGTTTCGACGGCACGAGTTGCGCCGGCGCAAGTTTCGCCGGCGCCATGTCCGCGGCAGTTCGCGCCGCGCCCGACCACCTGGACCCGAAGAGGTACCCCCGCATGAGGCGACCCACGCAGTCCATCGCGCTGTCCGTTGTGCCGACCACACTGCTCCTGGCCGCGCTGCTGCTGACGGCCGGCGGTTGCGCGTGCGCCTGCCGGAAGGGCGAGGCCAAGGCTCCGGTGACGCCGGAGGCGTCCGTGACCGCCGCGGCGCCGACGGCTTCCGCCCCGTTGGCGCCCGCAGCCGCTTCGGACTCGACCGCGGTGCCCACCCCCGAGGAAACCACCCTGACGGTCGTGGGTCAGTCCGCCCCCGCCTTCACCGTCGCCACCCTGGGCGGCGCACCGTTCAGCCTGGCCGCGCAGAAGGGGAAGGTCGTCCTGGTGAACTGGTTCGCCACCTGGTGCGGGCCGTGCAAGGCCGAGATGCCGTACCTGAAGAGCCGGGTCTGGGAGGCGTTCAGCGGCAACCCCGAATTCGTTATGATCTCGGTTTCGCGCGAAGAGGATGCCGCTACGGTGGCGCCGTTCGTCAGCGAGCGCGCGCTGCCCTGGACTATCGGCCTGGACACTGACCGGGCGGCGTTCGCGCTCTATGCCGAGGCGTTCATCCCGCGCAACCACGTCATCGGGCGCGACGGGCGCATCGTGTTCCAGTCCGAAGGATTCGAGGAAGCGGACTTCGCGGCCATGATCACGGCCATCGCCGACGAACTGGCGGCCCGCTGAGGGCGGGCCGCCGTTCTTCATTCCAAGGAAGCCGCAAAACGGCGCGTCTCACGTCTGGAAGCTGGCCACCGTTTCGCGCAGCTTGATCGCCAGGTCAGCCAGAGCCCGGGCTGAAGCCTGATTCCCGTTCCCTGACGCGGCGCCCGCGCCATCGACCCCCGACAGCTCCCGCATGTTGCCGCTGATGTCCCGCAGACCGTCCACCGCGCCGTGCAGGCTGCGCGAGACCTCGGAAACGGCGGACGAGACTTCGGCCACGCTGCGGCTCATCTCGGCCGCGCCCTGACTGGTGCGCTGGATGCTGCCGGAGACCTCGTGGGCGGCCAGGGACTGTTCGCCCACCGCATGGGCGATGTTGTGCGAGATGCCGGCGATCTGCTCGATGATGGTGGCGATCTCGCCGATGGCCGCCGTCACGTCCTGCGTCGTGGCCTGGATGCCAGCCACCCGCGCGCGGATGTCGTCGGTGGCGCGGTTGGTCTGCCGGGCCAGTTCCTTCACTTCATTGGCCACCACCGCAAAACCGCGGCCCGCTTCCCCGGCGCTGGCTGCCTCGATGGTGGCGTTCAGGGCCAGGAGATTCGTCTGGTTGGCCACCGCCGCGATGACCGCCACCACCTGACCGATTTCCACCGAGGCGCGGTTGAGCTCGTCCACCTTGCTCCGGGTCTCGCTGACGATCGCTTCGGCCCGGTTGGTGATGACTTCCGCGTTGCTGGTGTTGGCTGTGACATCGGCCATCGAGGTGGACATCTCTTCGATGGCCGCCGCGATGGTGGCGATGGCGCCGTCGATGTCGTCGGTGCTGCCGGCCACCGACTTCATGCTGGCCGAGACCTCTTCGACGGCCGAACCGACCGTGTGCAGCTCTTCAACCACGCCGCCGGCCACGCCCGACACTTCCTGCGAGCGGATCAGAAGCGCATCTGCCGATCGGCTCAGATCCTCGGCGCCGAGCGTGATCTGCCGGACGGTACCCTGCAGGCTGTCGGACATGCCGTTCATGCTGTTGGCCAGGTCACGCAGCTCGCGGCTGCCGTGGCTGGACATGCGCTCGACCAGATTGCCGCCCGCCACACGGCGCGAGTGTCCGGCCGTTTGCGTCAACGGCACCACCAATTGCCGGTGGATCAGCCAGAACATGAAACCCGCCGCCAGCAGGGCCACGGCCACGGTCGCCATCTGGAAGCGGGTCAGGGCGGCGCGGCGGCTGTCGCTGGCCGTCTGGAAGGCGGTCGTGATCACGTCCATCGACTTCATCAGGTCGATGTTGCGGGCCGAGAGCTGGGCGATCGCCGCCTGCCCCTGGCCGCCACGCGGGTCGACGTCGCCGTTCAGGGCCTGGTCCAGGGAAGCCTTCACCTCGGCCCACAGGGCTGTGCCGTCGCGCAAGGCGGCCTGCACACCGGCGTCGCGGACGACCGGCAGCGTGACATCCTTGCCGGCGCCGTCCTGCGTCACGCCACCGTGCTGCAGGGCGGTCAGCGTGCGGTCGAACAGGCCCACCGTCGCGGTCAGCTTCGCCCGGGCCTCTTTGCGGGCCTGGTCGTCGGCCCCGGCCTTCAGCACCAGGGCCTCTTTGGCCATCTTCTGCGAAAGCATGCGCTGGCGGCCGGCCAGGTTGATCTGCAGGCCATCGGCCTTCTGGCTGTCCAGGGTCCGGGTCGTGAATCCGATGGAACCGACCAGCAGGACCACCATCAGCCCCAGGGCTGCGCCGAGCAACAACTTGACGGACATGGGCAAGACCTTCCCTTGGCGGCGTTGGAGACTTATTGCACAATGTCGTCCAAAAAGCCCCTTCCTTGAGGTCACAGGCGAGCCCGGGCTTGACCGGGACCGGCGCGCCCGGCGACATTCAAACCTGACAGTCCCGCCCCGACCCGAGGATCAGCCCGAATTGAAGACTTACCTGCGCATGCTGCGGATGGTCCGCCCCTACACCGTTCAATTGGTGCTGGCGGTCGTTTCCATGTTCGTCTTCTCGCTGGCCAGCGTGTTCAGCACCGCGATGCTGTCGCCGTTCCTCGAGACGCTGTTCCTGAAGGGCGACGAGAAGCCGGCCGTCACGATGACGGCGCCGGAATCGCCCCCCGCGCTGACGGTGCCCGAAGACGGGGCCATCGACCCCACAGCCACGCCCGGCCTGCGTCTGGAGACCGACGCCGACCGCCGCGCCCGCTACGACGCGCTGCGCTCGCAGGTCGGCGGCGTCGAAGAGATCAAGCTGAAGTTCAAGGCCTGGGCCGCGACGAACCTGCTGCAGGGGAGCAAGCAGGAGGCGCTGCTGCGCATCTGCCTGACGTTCTTCCTGTTCACGCTGCTGAAGAACATCGCCTGCTACCTGCAGGAAGTGCTGATGGCCTACGTGGGGCACGCGGTGATCCGCGACCTGCGCAACCAGCTCTACCGCAAGTACACCGACCTTCCGCTGGCGTTCTACCACCGCCACAAGGCGGGCGAATTGATCAGCCGCGCCACCAACGACGTGCTGGTGGCCCAGCAGTGCGTGGGTGCCAGCTTCATGAAGCTGGTCAAGGAACCCATCTACATCATCATGTTCATGGCCGTGGCGCTGATCATCAGCTGGCAGATGACGCTGCTGGCGCTGATCCTGATGCCGGCTTCGCTGGGGATCATCCTGACCATCAGCCGCAAGCTGCGCCGCCTGTCGCACCGCCAGCAGGAGCAGATGGCCGACCTGACCTCGACGCTGCAGGAGACGGTCTACGGCATCCGCGTCATCAAGGCCTTCGCGATGGAGAAGTTCGAGGGCGCCAAGTTCGCCCAGCAGGCGCAGTCGCTGTTCAAACAGGTCTTCCGCATCGACTACACGATGAAGGCGTCGTCGCCCCTGACCGAGCAGCTGTCGATGGTGATGGGGCTGTTCCTGCTGTGGTTCGGCGGCAGCCGGGTGTTCACGGGCGGGCTGATGGCGCCGGACATGTTCATCGTGTTCCTGTTCGTCATCTTCTCGATGGTGCGGCCGCTCAAGAGCGTGGGCCAGGTCGGCGCCGAACTGCAGGCCGGGCTGGCCGCGGCCGAGCGCATCTTCATGGTGCTGGACGACAAGTCCGAGAGCGACGAACTGACCGGCACGCTGGACCTGGGGCGGGCGCGGGGCGACGTCGAGATCCAGGACGTCCACTTCGCGTATCTGCCGGGCGAGCCGGTGCTGCAGGGCGTGTCGCTGAAGGTGCGCGCGGGGGAAGTGGTGGCGCTGGCCGGTTCCAGCGGCTCGGGCAAGAGCACGCTGATGGACATGATCCCCGGGTTCTACAAGGCGCAGCAGGGGCGGGTGCTGATCGACGGGCACGACGTGCGCGAGCTGGATCCCCAGTCGTTGCGGCGCAACATGGGCATCGTCACGCAGGAAGTGATCCTGTTCCACGACTCGGTGCTGCGGAACATCGCCTACGGTCTCGACAACGTGCCGCTGGAGAAGGTGCGCGAAGCGGCGCGCGCCGCCAATGCCGACGAGTTCATCATGAAGCTGCCCAACGGCTACGACACGGTGATCGGCGACCGCGGTGTCACGCTGTCGGGCGGGCAGAGACAGCGGCTGTCGATCGCGCGGGCCATCCTGAAGGATCCGGCCATCCTGCTGCTGGACGAGGCGACCAGCGCCCTGGACACCGAGAGCGAAAAGCTGGTGCAGGAAGCCATCGACCGGCTGGTGCGCAACCGCACCACGATCGTCATCGCCCACCGGCTGTCGACCATCCGCGGCGCCGACCGCATCCACCTGCTGGAAGAGGGCCGGGTGGTGCAGACCGGCACCCACGACGAACTGCTGGCGGCCGGCGGACGCTACAAGGAACTGTACGACATGCAGTTCAAGGGCTAGACGCCCTTTTCCGGCTCGTCATAGAAATCGATCAGATCCACCGGCATGACGATGCTGGTGGCGATGTTGCTCATGTGCGAGACCAGCCGCTTGTAGAACCGCAGGGTGAGCACCATGCAGACAGCATCGGCGGTGCGCAGGTCGCTGGCGGTCAGCTCGCGGATCAGGCTTTCGTGCGCCCGGCCCTCCTGTTTCGCGGTCTTGATGACGCGTCCCGCCAGTTCCTCGTCGCTGGTTTCGAAGGCACGGCGCGTCTCTTCGAACATGGAGCTGATCGTCGCGGTCGGGGCGGCCAGATGCCGGCGGTACAGGGCACGATCGACGTCGGCGGGCATCATGTCGCCGATCTCGTGCATGTTCTTGACGTAGTCGCCCAGCCGCTCGGCGTCCTTGACCACGTTCATGAAGATGAGGGCCGAAGGCACCTCGCCCTTCGAGTCGGTCACCGACAGGCGCGTGACCACGCGTCGGCGGATCGTGCGCTCGAGGCTGTTGATGCGCTTGTCCGGCGTGTAGATCCGGCCCTGGGGGTCGGTGTCCGGCGCGCCGTCGAAAATCACGCCGCAGGTATAGCCGTACATGCCGTGCGCCAGCTCGAGCATCTCGCCGATCATGGCCGTCAGCTCGTCGCTCCAGTTGTCGCGCCGGAAGATCTCCAGGAAATTCAGGAACTTCATGCTTGCCTCCGCGCGGCTCAACGCCCGCGCATGACCTTGTCCAACAACAGGAACGCCAAAGGCATGACGAAGAACACGCCAACAATGTAGACGATGGCGTAGACGCGCCGCTGCGCCGTCTTGCGGGCCAGCGTCGTGGCCAGCCAGATCGGGATGCGCCGCAGCATCGGCAATGGATAGAAGATGGCGATGCCGGTGATATTGAAGAGCAGGTGGACGAGGGCCACCGTCACCGACTGCGGCGTTCCGGTCAGCGACGCCAGCAGCGCCGTCACGCACGTTCCCACATTGGCGCCCAGCGTGGCTGCGAAGGCCGGCCCCAGGGGGATGATGCCGGCGCCGATCAGCGGCACCAGCAGGCTGGTGGTGATCGAACTGCTCTGCACGGCCACGGTGATCACCAGGCCGACGAACATGGCCATCAGCTCGTTGCCGCGCATCCGCTCGGTCAGCGCGTTTTCGGAGCCGGACAGGAAGAGCTTCTTGAGCAGCTTGGTCAGGAAGGCCAGGGAGACGAACAGGGCGACCAGCCCGACCACGAAGAGGGTCACCGCGGCAGGGCTCGTCGACAGGTGCAAAGGCCCGGTCAGCAGGTCCTCGATCGCGTGCACGGCCGGCATGGTGACGTCTTTGACCGGATTGGGGAACTCGCCGCCGGACGAGCCCACCAGATGCTCGCTGAGCCAGGTCGCCGTGCGCTCCAGATAGCGTGTGCTCATCTCGAGCGGGAACAGCACCAGGATCGTCAACAGATTGAAGAAGTCATGCATGGTGGCGCCGGCGAACGCGCGCTGGAACTCCGAGCGACGGTTCATCGAGGCCATCGCCACCAGCGTGTTGGTGATGGTGGTGCCCAGGTTGGCGCCCATCATGATGGGGATGGCCCCGCGCACCGTCAGCGCACCGCCGGCGACCATGCCCACGACGATCGAGGTGGTGCTGGACGAGCTCTGGATGATCGAGGTCGACAGAAGTCCGATCATCAGGCCGATGACCGGATTGGCCGTTGTGGTGATCAGGCGCGCGCTGAAATCGCTGCCCAGCATCTTGAATGCGGCGCCGAACATGGCGATGGCCACGAGGAACACATAGAGCAGGCCTGCGAGCGCGAGCGCGTTGACAAGGACGACCACCGTGCGCTGCGGTGCGGCCCGGACGGAATCCGGCGCACCGTGGTCCGCTGTCTTCGCAGGGTCGACCATCGTGCTCCCGGGGCGCTGCAGGGTCCGGCTGTAAGAGCTGGAAGTTGCGGGCGGCTGTGGCCACGAAGCTAGCGGGCACGGAGGGGCGGGTCAAGGGCGGCCGGCGCCAGGCCGGGCCGAGTCGGCAGTTCGTGCCGGGCAGCCGGGACGGGTTTGCCGGGCCTCATCCGGGTCCCTGGACCGGAAAGCGCCCGAATCGGCCAAACCCGCGCCGGACAAGCCGGTCTGCATCTTGCAGATCGGAATCGTGACGGGGTTTTGCAGGCCCGGGGAAATGGGTTTATGGTTGGGGGACGAAATCCCTTTCCGGTACCCGGTTCGCCAGGAGGCTTGCCCGTCATGGCCATTCTCAAGGTCGCCCGCATGGGGCACCCGGTTCTGCGTCAGAAATGCACCACCATCGAGCCCGACCAGATCACCGGGCCCGAGGTGCAGCGGCTGATCCGGGACATGTTCGAGACGATGGTCGACTATGCCGGCATCGGCCTGGCGGCGCCGCAGGTGTACCAGCCGGTGCGCCTGGCGATCGCCGGCGGCGAAACGGATCGCCAGGGGCGGCCGAAGTTCCGGGTGCTGATCAACCCGGAGATCACGGTGCGGCCGGGCGCGGGCCAGTTGGGCATGTACGAGGGCTGCTTGTCGGTTCCCGGACTGCGCGGCTGGGTCGAGCGGCCGGACCGCGTCAACGTCAAGGCGTATGACGAAACCGGCGCGAAGCTGGACTTCGACCTGGACGGCTACCCGGCCATCGTCGTGCAGCACGAATGCGATCACCTGGACGGCGTGCTGTACGTCGACCGGATCGAAGACAAGACGAAGTTCGGCTTCGAAGAGGAAGCGAACCGGTACCTGGACCCCGAGGAACTCGAGTAGCGGCGGAGCAGGGCCCCGGGCCGACCCTCCGCGGCAGGAGGGATCGGCATGAGCGACGTCCTGAATCGGACCGTCAGCGCGTTCAACAACCGCAACTTCGCAGGGGCCGGCAAGCTGGCCGCCGAAGGTCTGGCCAACGCCCAGGGCCGGGACGAACTGTTCTGGATGGGCCTGCTGGAAACCTGCGAAGGCTACGAATTCCTGGCCCGCAAGGACATGCTGGAGGCCGAGCGCAAGCTCATCGCCGCCATGCAGAAGCTCCGCAATTTCGGCTTCCGCTACCGCAATTTCGAAGTCGCCGTGGCGCTGGCGGGCATCCGTCTGGCGGTCGAGCACATCCGCCTGGTGCGCGAGGGTCGTCACAAGGTGTTCGACGTCAGCCTGCACCCGACATTGCGGCTGGCGGCGAAGGCGGACGACTGAGATCCGGCTCCGGCCTCAGTCCCAGCGTAGAACTTCGTAGTTCCCGGGGCCTGGCGCCCCGACCGGGACCGCGCCCGACTCGAGCAGTCGGGCGCGCCAGTATCCGGTCCGCGCGTCGTCGCCCGGCCTGTGGACGATGACCGCCCCCACCACGCCTTCGGCCCTCATCTTTTCCAGCAACGGCCCCGGATCCCGCGCGCCGGATTCGCACGCGAACAGCGAGGCGCGCAGCGCGCGCGTGGGCGGCGCCTCCCAGCCCGACACGCCGCCGGTGACCGGACGGCCGGTTTCCAGCGACCAGAGCAGCCATTGCGCCTCGACGCGGTCTTCGGCGTATTCGTCGCGGGGAGCCGGCAGCGTCAGCAGCGGGCCGGCCGGCAGCGTGGTGTTCGCGCGCGGCGTCCCGTCGAATCCCAGGGGCATGGCCTCCAGGCCGCGCGGCGCCGACTCGAAGACGAGCAGACAGAGCGCTGCCAAAGCGACGGCGCGCCGCGTCCGGCCGGCCTCTTTCGCGATCAGCAACTGCCAGCCCGCGCACGACCACCAGGCGACGGCGATGACCATCAGGAATGAAAAACGCCAGGCCACGCGGAAGGCCTTGAATGGCGGCGCCACCTCGCGCAGCCACTCGAGCGGCAGCGGCAGCCGCGCCGACGTGCCCGGCAGACCGACCGATTCGCCGAAAGCCAGCACCAGCCCCGCCACCCCGGCGCCCAGCAGCCAGCCGCCGGCGCGGCGACGGCGATCGTCCAGCTTCCGGCGCTGCGCCAGCCCGTACATCGCCAGCGCGGCGGCAACCCAGCCCGGATGCAGGACGATCCGGTCGACGCCCGCGTAGCGCGCTTCCCCCCGCAGCCCCGCACCCGTCAGATCCCCGCCGCGCAGGCGGTAGGCACCGGCGTTCAACACGTGCTTGAGATCCGCGCTGTAGTAGCGCACCTCCGCGCGCGGTCGCTCGAATTCGGGATGGAGACGCCCCATGTCACGGTACGGTTCGGCCAGCTGGAGCACGGCGCCGCCGGCCAGCGCCAGCGGCAGCACGATGCGGACGATAAAGCCGAGCGCCGTACCGCTCGCGGACCGGCGGCGCGCGCCTTGGGCTTCCACACGTTCGCCGGGCCGCCGCCATCGCACCCACGCGCGGCGGCCGAAGTGGAGGGCCGTGATCGCGGCGCAGGCGATGACCGCGTGCGCGAAGCCGTACCAGCCCCACGCGGCCTGGGCGACGAGCGCGGCG
>JFJP01030242.1_pt1 | contig 14968 bp, 14 predicted proteins | sample 431651 | NCBI WGS metagenome assembly JFJP01 (sample SAMN02602958, study PRJNA72255) | Microbial mat metagenome, whole genome shotgun sequencing project. | biome: fresh water; feature: sink hole; material: water; isolation source: purple microbial (photo- and chemosynthetic) mats found in...
AGAAGTCGGTTGAAGTCTACTCCGTTAGCCATGCGGCGCGGCATACCGAAATATGAGGTTGTGGCTAAAGATTGTATTTCCACCAGCAGCGGCCGGTTGCCTTCCATGACCGGTACTACCACCGAACCAACGTTTTCCGTGTGTTCCGTTAAAAAAGCCTGGGACGGATTCTCCACCTGGACCAGTCCCTTTTCCTGCATTTCAAAAACGCCTACTTCATTAGTTGAACCGAAGCGGTTCTTGGCGCAGCGTAAAAGACGGTAGGAACTGAAGGGAGTGCCCTCGAAGTACAGCACCACGTCCACGATATGTTCTAGGGCTTTAGGGCCAGCGATATCCCCGCTTTTAGTGATATGCCCGACGATAAAAACCGGCACTTCTTTGGTTTTAGCCCACTGTAGCATTCGCAAGGTGCATTCTCGCACTTGGGTGATATTGCCGGGGGCGGTGCCGAGATCGGCAAGTCCCACAGTCTGAATAGAGTCAATCACCACAAAACCGGGATCTAGATTATCTAATTCGTTAATAATAACTTCAAGGTCGGTCTCGGCGATCAAAAAAAGGTTATCCCCTTTGATCCCCAGGCGCTCGGCGCGCAGCTTGATTTGTCTTTCGGTCTCTTCCGCCGAAATATAGACCGCGTTACCGCGTAAGCCCGCTACCATTTCTGCCACCTGTAATAAAAGGGTGGACTTGCCGATACCGGGTTCGCCACTGATTAGCGAGACTGATCCGGCCACCAATCCACCACCCAGTACCCGATTTAGTTCGTTGAGGGGCAAAGTGGTGCGGTCAGTATTTTTAAGCTCGATTCCCGCTAAGCGGCGGGCCGGAGAGCCTCTAACCGGTACTTTAGGGGAGGCGGAATGTGCAGTAGAAGTCTCCGCCATGGTATTCCAGGCCTGGCAGTCCGGGCAGCGGCCCACCCATTTAGGGCTTTCCTTACCGCACTCACTGCAAACATAGATTAGTTTAGTCTTAATAGTTTTCACCATACGTCAAATGTACTGTATTTTGAGGTCGATGACAAGAGATAAACTGCGGGTGGTATAATGTTAGCAAAATCAGAAAATATTCCTGTTTTAACTTTTTAATTTTGCCTTTTAAATTTTGTTCCGGTTTTGTTCGGGCAGGGGCTTTGAAGTGAGATATGCCATTTTAGGGGATATTCATTCTAACCTCACCGCTTTGGAGGCGGTTCTGGCCGACCTCGAAAAGCAAGGGGGGGCTGATGAGATCTGGTGCCTGGGGGATATAGTAGGTTACGGTCCCGATCCTCATGAATGTCTTGAAATCGTTCGCTCCCACTGTAGCCTGTGTGTGGCCGGTAATCATGACCTGGCCATCATCGGTGAACTGGATATTTCCACTTTCAATCAAGACGCGGCCAGGGCTGTGTACTGGCATTGTCAACAGCTGAATAAAAGTGAGATTCAGTTTCTATCCGATCTACCGCAGGTGGCTAAAAAAGGCGATTTCACCATGGTTCACGGCAGCCCGCGCGAACCGCTCTGGGAATACATCCTGTCCGTACGGCAAGCTGAAGAGAATCTGGCTTATTTTAATACCCGCTGCTGTTTGATCGGTCATTCCCACCTGGCCCAATACTACAAGTGCGATATAACATGCAGCTCAGTCAGTCCCAGTGCCGGGTCTACACTCCAACTGATAGACGGTCGTTATATCATTAATCCTGGTGGATGTTTTCCAGCGGGTCAGTTACGATATAGCTACTGTCCAGGCCAGAATGGAGAAAGCCGGTTTGCCTCTCCGTCTGATTGAAAGGCTTAAATATGGCCAATAAAAGGCAACAAGATTAAATTAGAATCCCCCGCCGGTAATTTGGCTTTAGTGTTTTTCTCTTTCAATCTCGTCTAGCCGTTCGTCGTCAATGCCGAAATGATGGGCGATTTCATGGATGACCGTTTCGCGAATTTGTGCTTTGATCTCCATTTCATCGCCGCTCCGGCAGCTTTCTTCGATGGGTTTTTGAAAAATGGTTATTTTATCCGGGGCCACCAGCCCGTAGTTGGATGTCCGCTCGGTGAGGGGTACCCCCTCGTATAATCCCAGCAGGGTGTAGCCCCGGTCGAGGTTTTGTTTTCCAATCTGATGGCGGGTAGGCATGTCTTCAACGACCACGTCGACATTTTCCATCCTGTCCTGAAACTCTTCAGGCAGTGACTCGACCGCTTCCGCTACCAGTGATTCAAAACGTTCCCTCTTCATCAGGGTTTGGCCTCGTGAAGATGATCTACCGCCCACTTAATCGCCTCATCTCCGGTTAGGGTTAGGGGAACATCGGGAGTAATGCCTATGCCCTCTATTTCCCTCCCATTGGGTGTCAGCCAGCGGCCGATGGTCAGGTAGATAGCGGACCCGTCTGGCAGCTCAAAGAAAGAATCATAACTACCCTTACCGAAGGTGACAGTCCCTGCAATAGTCGCTCTGCCGTAGTCCTGTAAAGCGCCGGATAGGACTTCAGAGCCGGATGCGCTGTACTGATTAACCAGCACCACCATGGGTAGATCGGTAAAGGTCCCGTTCGGATTTACCTGGGTGGCTTTGGTAAAACCCTGATTATCCCGCATGGTGATGATGACACCCGATTTGATAAAGTGGCTGGCGATATCTACCACCACGTTGACATATCCTCCGGGGTTGAAGCGCAGGTCTATGATAATGCCCTTAGCCTTGCTTAAATCCAGGGTGTTTAAAGCCTTCTGAAAATCTTCATTGGTTTTGGCATGGAAATTCAGGATCTGGATATAAGCTATGTCTCCCTCCATCCGGGATTCCACTGAGTTGGGATTGATTTCTGCTCGCGTGATTTCAATTTCTACCGGAAGTTTATCGCCCTCGTGTAGTATAAGTAATTTAACTTTAGTGCCAATTTCTCCGCGCACTACGCCGACCACTTGGTCGACAGTCAGATTTTGCGTGGTTTTCTCATCTACCGCTAGAATGATGTCATTGGCTTTGAGCCCTGCCTTTTCCGCCGGAGTATTGGGCAGGATGCGGGTGATAATGGGCTGCTTGTCCTTGTTCAGGGAGAGGCTAGCCCCGATGCCGCCGAAGCTGCTGGCGAAGTCTCCCTGGGTCAGCTTATAGTCAGCGGGGCTCAAATAATATGAATAAGGGTCCTCAACTGACTGTACCATGCCGTTGATAGCGCCCTGAGTCAGAACGCTGGAATCAATTTTTTCTGGCTGGACGTATTTCTCGCTGATCAGTTTCCAGGCTTGATCGATTAGGTCGTTATTTAACCCCGGTTCAGCCACTGTTGTATTAAAGACGGTCAAACAACCGGCGGCGAAAACAGTTGACAGCACCAGCACCGCAGCCAGAACAACCAGACTTATTTTTAAGCTTTTTTGCATGAAATTCTCCCTCACAAATAACAATAAAAATGGAGCTTACCTTGATTATACGCAAAATCGGGTAGGGGTGAAAGTTAAAAGTCAAAACTGTCAGCAAAGCTGTCATGCTGCAGTCCTGATAAAATCGAGACGAAGCTCAGGGTGGTTGGGAGAACTTGAAACTTGCGACTTGTAACTCGTATTTGGTTTATCCCAGTTCAAACTTGATGTAAGCCGCGGCGGCGATGGCGGCAGTTTCCACCCGCAGGATATTATCTCCCATCGTCACTGGTAGAAAACCTGCGCTGACAGCCTGACCCACTTCTTGAGAAGTGAAATCGCCTTCAGGGCCGATCAATACCAGCACGGCAGAGGGGGCTTTCCCCAGCAGAACATTGCGCAGGGAAAGGCGGTTACCCTCCAGTGTGGGTATCAATTTAAGATCGTAACCAGCAGACTCTGTGAGAAGGTCGTTTAAGCAAAAAATACCCGGGATAACAGGTAGGGTATTACGGTGGCTTTGCTCGGCCGCGCTGCGGGCGATTTTTTGCCAGCGCTCCAGCCGTGATCCCTGAGCTTCGTCGGCCTTAACCACCACGCGCTCAGTTAAGAGTGGGATAATGCTGTCGACACCGATCTGGGTAAGTTTGTCTACGATATCGTCCATTCCGGACTTCTTGGGCAGGGCGCAGGCCACAGCCAGTTTGAATTTAGTTGGACGCGTAGGCTGGCGTTCAATTATTTTTAATAAGGCTTGCTGCCGGGTGATATCGCTAATCGAGCATAGAAATTCCCGGCCGGCAGAATCGAAAACAGTTACCCTGTCACCGCTTTTTAAACGCAGGACGTCACGCAGGTGATGCAGTTGTTCCGTTTCGCTTATAACAGCCTGTTCGCCAGTAACACTATCTTCCAGATAAAAGCTATGCATTTTATAATAATACCAATAACCAAATTCCAATTTCCAATTATATTAACACTTTAAACCAATGTAGATATGGCTCAGCCTGGTTTTCTATGATCCCGCGCCGGTTAAAGCTCGGACCTTGTGAATTCCCCGTCTCCCTTCCCCGCCTGGTCAATTTTTAGCTTTTAACTTAACGTTGATATCTCTAGCACCGGATTTGATCTCATTTTTGTAATTCATCCGTTTAGAGAGTATGGTTAAGAAGTGGTTTGATTTAAGTTATCTCGTACTGAGATTGTTATTTTGCGATAAAGCATTTGATGATCCCAAGTTGAGCCAACAAATATGGTCATGGAGGTCATCCAATGAGCTACAAAGAAAAAATACTCCACTGCGTTAGCTGTAAAAAGGACTTTATTTTCACAGTTGAACAGCAAGAGTCACTTGTCTCTAAAGGTTATCCCAACGAGCCACTTCGTTGTTCATCCTGCCTGCGCGCAAGAAAAAATACCAATAACCGCAGTGAGGATAGCGCCACGAACACAACCCGCTCCGGAGGCTATTTACGATAACCGGAGAAATTTTTCGCTATTAAATCTCCCTGGTAATTTTGACTTCACCCTCTTTATTGGGACCGATACTAAAACCAAACTCTTTCATGAGAGTCAGCATTCTGAGATTGTCCGGCTGAACTATACCATAAATACTTTTCAGTCCCTCTTTGCCTGCAATGTTAAGCAATATCTCCATGAATTTGGTGCCTAAACCGCTATTCTGAAAATTATCAGCGACCAGGATGGCAAATTCACCGGTTTTCAGGTTTGTGTCAATAAAAAGCCTTACTACACCCACGTTGCTTTTATGATCTCCGACGTCGTATTCAGCGATTATTGCCACTTCATTTTTATAGTCAATATCGCAAAATTGATTGACCATTTCCTCTGAGGCTTCTTTAATCACGTGGAAGAACCTGTATCTGGAAGATTGGACAGACAGTCCGTCAATAAGCTCTTTCTCTATACGCTTATCCGCAGATGTTATCGATCTTAATAGGACGTCCTTTCCATCTCGGCTGGTCCAATTTTCTCTATATTGGGAGAAGTTCAGGGGGCCGCTTGCATTGGCTAAATTTTCTGCTGTCATGATTTCATTATAGCGCTTACCCCAGGGCATAACCTGACGCGGAAAATAATATTAGCCGGTGGCCAGCCGTACGATTACGTAAATTATGAGGCCGAGCCAGAACAATCCCAGAAGAATAGCTGCGCAGAGGGCCACAATAGTCCAGACAATGATTCGCTTGACGCTGGCTTGTGCTCGGTTGGTTTTTTCAACCACGTTAATGCCGGGGGTAATTTTACGCAAGAGCGTCAGTCCGAGTGGCACAATAATGAGGTCATCCAGCCAGCCTGCGGCAGGGATGAAGTCAGGAATAATATCAAACGGGCTGATTACATAGGCGAAGATCAGGGCCAGGCCGAATACCGCGCGTATTTTGACCCTGCGAGGGATTGACGGGTCTTTGAGGATCAGGAAAATGGTGTAGGGTGTGGAGACCCAGTTCACAATAGCTGAAATAAAATGCGTCATATAATTATCCTCTCTCGGATTTATATTACAGCTTGATTGGACTTTGTGATTTGGTCATCTTTCCCAAAACTTGAAACTTGTAACTTGAGCCTTTCGTAGGCCCCTTATGAATAAAATGAGTCGGGGAAACTTGAAACTGGTTTGGCCAAGTAGACCTGTAAGCCGAGTTCTGTAACCCGATGTGAATCAGGATGGTGACCATCTATCTAGTCCGGATGTTACCATCCGGCTCCTGCGGCCAACCCGAGGACGGGCAGGGCTTGCCCATAGTCCTTCTATTTGGCCTTGCTCCAGACGGGGTTTGCACGGCCGCTCAGTCTCCTGAGCGCCGGTGAGCTCTTGCCTCGCCATTTCACCCTTACCCCGATTGCTCGGGGCGGTTTGTTTCTGTGGCACTTTCCGTAGGGTCGCCCCTCCTGGGTGTTACCCAGCGTCTTGCCCTCGGAGCTCGGACTTTCCTCTCCGATACAATCGGAGCGGCCACCCGGTCTACTTGGCTTGTTAATTATAACAGTTATCAGTTTGCAGTTTATAGTTTTCAGCGGCGGCCAGAATCGTAAATATTGGGTAGTTATGGTAAAGATACCAGGATTTCGACTATAAATCGGGTTGATGTTAAGATAATAATGACCTTCACGGGTAATAAATAGTCAAAAGGATTTGAATTCAGACATAAATATATGAAAAAGACAGCAAATATTAGATATGCCGATGGTAAAATGTTTATCAAGACGCCCTTTGAGGCTGCTTTTGTGGCGGAATTGAAGTCTATGACCAAAACCAGGAAGTGGAATCCCAACAATAAAGAGTGGGTGGTGGATATTGGCGAGAGGGTGCCGACCCTGGATTTGATCAAACGCTATTATGAAGTTGTTGAAGACAATAAGGCCCAGGATATCCCACAGTTGTCTGAAGCGATGAAAATAGAATTAGCTAATAATCTGCCAACTGATATTACTGATGAGTGGCTATCAGGCGGAGACCTGGAAATATGGACAGACGGAGCCTGCAGCGGAAATCCCGGACCGGGCGGTTATGGAATTATATTTAAACGTAACGGTGAGACAAAAGCGAAGTCCGGGGGTTTTAACTTAACTACCAACAACAGAATGGAAATTATGGCTGTAATAGCTGCTCTGGAAATGCTCAAGAAAAAGGCCAAAGTGGTTATTTTCAGCGATTCATCATACGTGGTCGACAGCATAATGAAAGGTTGGGCGAAGAAATGGAAGGCCAATGGCTGGAAACGTAATAGTAAGGACAAGGCGATTAATCCTGATCTTTGGGACAGGTTATTAAAGTTATGCGATCTTCACGAGGTTGAATTCCGCTGGATCAGGGGACACGACTCCCGAACTGAGAATGAGTGGTGTGATGAAATCGCGGTAGCGGCAGCTCACCGGGAAGATTTGCCGCGGGATGAGGGGTATAAACAATAGCTTAGAAATGAAAAGTAGAATATACCAATTAGCAGGTGATATTTGAGTTCTAATTATTAATACGGATGGAGTTTCACGAGGTAACCCGGGTCAGGCTGCTATTGGCTTAACCCTAAAAAATGCCGATGATGAATTGTTGGTGATGATCTCGGAGAAGACCGGCGTCACTACTAATAATCAAGCTGAATATCTGGCTTTGATCGAGGGAATGAAGAAGACCATCAGTTTGGGTGCCAAAGAGGTGGTCATCAGGGCGGACTCCGAACTGCTAGTTAATCAATTATTAGGGCAGTACTGGGTAAAAACGCGGATCTGAAACCCCTTTATGAAGAGCCTGAGAGATTAACGGGCGAATTGACCAACTGCAAAAAAGCAGCTATTTCCCGTGAGAATAACAAGGAAGCGGACAAGTTGTGCAATAAAGCTCTTGATGTTTAAAGAGAACATTAATCGGAGCTGATTTTACTGACCTTCAGGTCGAAAGCCTTGATCTTGTTATAGAGGGTCATACGTGAGATGCCTAGCAATCGGGCAGCTTCACTGCAATTGCCTTTGGCGTCTATCAGGACATTTAAAATATGATTCTTCTCTATATCCCTCATGGATTTGCTCCCCTGCGTATTATGTGGTACATAGAGGCTTTGCTGGGACAGATCATCAACATTGATTGAATCTGATTTTGCTAGAATGACTGCCCTTTCAATGGCGTTTTCCATCTCGCGGATATTGCCTGGCCATTCATAGCGCAGCAAATATTCATTAGATTCCGCTGAAAAGCCTTTAATTATCTTCTGATTTTCCTCAGTATATTTACGCAGGAAAAAATCCGCCAGAGTCGGGATGTCCTCTTTTCTATCCCGCAGCGCGGGAATTTCGATATTAACTACGTTCAAACGGTAATATAGGTCTTCTCTGAAGCTGCCCTGTTCGATAGCCTTTTTAAGATCCTGGGTTGATGTGGAAATCAGACGGAATTGTGCCTGAATCAACTCGCTGGCACCCATACGGCTGAAGGCTTTTTCCTCCAATACCCTGAGGAGGTGTACCTGTATATTAAGGCCCAAATCGCCCACCTCGTCCATGAAGAGAGTGCCGTTGTTTGCAGCCTCAAATTTGCCTTTCCGGAAAGAAGGGCCTCCGGGCACATTTCCGCTATCGTGACCGAACAACTCGCTTTCGATGATGTTTTCCGGTAGCGCAGCGCAACTTACCACGACAAACGGCTTGCTTTTACGCATACTTTGCGCGTGAATAGTACGGGCTGCCAATTCCTTACCGGTCCCTCTTTCACCCGAAATTAGGACAGGAGCATTGCTTTGAGAGATGATTTTAATGGTCTCGATGATTTTCTGCATACGGGCGCTTTTAGCCACGATGTTCTCAAAAGAATATTTTTCTTCCAGCTTTTGACGCAGTAAGAGGTTTTCATCCAATAGAGACTGCCTTTCAACCAGCTTGGCGATCAGAAGTTCAACTTTTTCAGGAGAGAAGGGTTTTTCAATATAATCGTACGCACCCTCTTTGATGGCGGCGATGGCGGTATGAACGCTGCTGTAGGCTGTAATAATAATCACCTGGATTCCCGGTTGGATCTGTTTGGCCTTGCGCAGCAAATCCAGTCCATCCGAGCCGGGTAGTACCAGATCTATCACTGCCACTCCCGGTTTTTCTTTGCGGACCAACTCCAGGCCTTCGACACCATTTCCAGCGGTCAAGACCTCGTAACCGGCATCGGTCAGCCAATCCCTCAGGGAATCCCTTATAATAGCTTCATCGTCAACAATCAGGATTTTATTTTTTTTCTGCATATTTTACGGGTATGTAGATGCTAAAGATGGTACCCTCTCCTTCTTTACTTGTTACTTCGATTTTACCTTGATGACGCTGAATGATTCCGTAAGATACAGCTAATCCCAGTCCAACTCCCTTTACCTCTGCCTTGGTGGTGAAGAAGGGAGTAAAGAGTTTATTCATGTTTTCCTGGGTAATACCGCAGCCAGTATCCTGAATATCAATCCGGATCTGACCTTCATCTACTTCGGTACGTAGAAGCAAGGTGCCGCCTTCAGGCATGGCTTGAATGGCATTCAGAATCAAGTTGATAAAAACCTGTAAAAGCTGGTCGGGGTCGGCGGGAAAGCGGGGCAAGACAGGAGCATATTCCTTAACCAATTCAATATGCTGCATTTTGGTAGAATTTACGATCAGATCCACTGCCCGTTCCAGAACATCATTAATATCGGTATCTCTTAAGGCAGGGGGAGTCTGGCGGGCGAAATCCAGTAAATTGCGCACCAATTTGGTGCTGCGGGTCAGTTCAGTCTCCATTTTACCCAGGTATTGGAGTGCAGTGTCTTTGGAAAACTGGTCGTTAGTGATTTTTTTATTTAACAGCTGGGTGTAGACCAATACGCCGGAAAGGGGATTATTGACCTCGTGGGCGATGGATGCCGCTAACTGGCCGAGAGAGCTTAATTTTTCTGCCTGGATAAGGCCGTTCTGGGTGTCCTGTAATTCGGTCAGCAGATGAGGCCAGCACATAGTGGTCTCAGCCTGACCGCGGGCAACAGCGGTAGCTAGTTCCCAGCAAGTACGGTAACCGCAGGCCCCGCAGTTAAAGCGATTGATCTTTTTAGCTTTGCCCATTTTATTCAGGATGGTCTCTATTTCTTTATCAGAGGGGATGGGCAGGGGAGGAGCTCGATGCTTGTACTCGCGGCGCAAATCGATATGGGCATATTTAAGTAAATCGGCCTCGGTTTGCTGAGGGTCAGCATCCAATTCCGCATAACGGGAAACCAGTTCACGACGGCGGAAAATGCTGAGGTCGTTATCAATGGCCGGGCCGTTGATGCAACCGTGGCAAAAGAAGAAATTAATGAAGTGAGCGTCAATGTCGCCCTTTTCGATTTCTGCCAGCAGACTGATGATATACTCTCGTCCGTGGGCGTTAATAATTTCATTGTGCAATATGTCGTCCATATGACCGGTGGTGCGCAGAAGCCCACCGGAGATGGCGAAAAGACGTGCCAAATTTGGTTTGGGGCCGGTGAAATGGCTCTCAGCCATGATTTGCGGGACAATCTTTTTTTCAGCGAACATCTCAGTTAGTTCCGGGAAGGTCAGCACAGCATCAATAACACCGCCCAGATTTTCATCCTTACTTTCAGCTTTTTTTGCGGCACAGGGGCCGATGAAGACCACTTTAGCCTGCGGATTATAGGAATGCTTAATCAGACGTCCCATAGCGATCATGGGTGAGACAATTGGGGCTAGGTGATCAACCAACTGCGGGTAAAATTTTTCAACATAAGAAACCACGGCTGGGCAGGAGGAAGAAAAAATGGGGCCGTTTTTCTTTTCCTTGAGCAGTCGGTTGTATTCGCGGCAGACCATTTCGGCGCCGAAAGCGTCTTCCATCACTTCCGCAAATCCCAATTTTTTTAGAGCGCTAACGAATTGGCCTGGTCTCATGTTGGGCAAAGCGGCGGGAAAGGAAGATGAGGGAATGGCGATGACCTGGGAACTGGAGGCCAGCAGGTTCTTGACTTCATCTATATCGCTCTCGATGAGTTTGGCTTTGGGCGCGCAAACCCTGACACAGTTGCCGCAGTTTACGCAGAGGTCAGGCATAACCTCTGCCAGACGGTTTTCTACCTTGATGGCCTTGGTAGGACAACCCCGCACGCAGGCATAACAACCGCGGCACCTTTCTTTAAGAGTATAAATGATACTGCTCATAATTTTTACGCAAATTGTGTTATTAGTATAAAATGAATCTTAAAATTGTTGACAGCAATTGATAAGTAGGCGAGTGTATTAAATTTAGACTGAAACCACCTTATTATTGTAAAATAATTATACTTAGAGAGTCAAGAATGTACAATATTTAGTAATGAGTAGTTAGGTGGTTGAGGGAGTAATTAGGGGTTGCGGGTAGGAGGGGTTTTACGTCTAAGCTCTTTTAAGCGAGAGGCGATCTGTTTTTCATAGCCAAGTTCTCCGGGGGTATAGAAGGTCTTGCCTTTCATCGAGTCTGGCAGGTGCTCCTGATCAACGTGATGGCCCTCAAAATCATGGGCGTATTTATAGCCTTTACCGTAGCCTAGATTTTTCATCAGTCCGGTCACGGCGTTGCGCAGATGCAGGGGCACAGGCTCATTGGAACCGTTACGGATTTCTTCCTGGACTTTGCCGTAGCCGGTATAGAGAGCGTTGCTTTTGGGGGCGGTTGCCATGTAAACAGCGGCCTCAGCCAGGACCAGATTGCCTTCCGGTATGCCGATGAAATGCACGGCTTGCTGGGCGGCCACAGCCACCATTAATGCTTGCGGGTCGGCAAGGCCGATGTCCTCAGAGGCGAAACGGATGATGCGGCGGACGATAAAGAGGGGGTCTTCGCCCGCCTCAATCATGCGTCCCATCCAGTAGAGGGTTGCGTCCGGATCTGAATCCCGCATGCATTTGTGTAAAGCAGAAATCAGGTCGTAATGCTGCTCTCCGGCTCTGTCGTAGCGCAAAGCCCTGTGTTGAAAAGCGTCCTCCACAGTATCCATCGTGATTTGCTTTTTGCCATCACTGTCCGGTGGTGTTACCAGTGCGGCAATTTCCAGCGCGTTGAGGGCGGTGCGGGCGTCCGAACCAGCCATAACGCTCAGGTGATTTAAAGCCTCTTCGCTGAATTCAATTTTCATCTCACCCAGCCCGCGTTCTTTGTCCTTCATGGCGCGTTCGACTATGATTCGGATTTCTTTATCGGTAAGCGGATTCAGGACGAATACGCGGCTGCGGGAAAGCAAGGGGGTATTGACCTCAAAGGAGGGATTTTCGGTGGTAGCGCCGATCAGGGTGACGGTACCGTCCTCTACATAGGGTAGAATAGCGTCCTGCTGGCCTTTATTGAATCGATGGATCTCGTCAATAAATAGGATAGTCTTATGCTGATAAAGCTTACGGCGCTCTTTTGCTTCCTCAATGATTTTACGTAGGTCGGCAACGCCGGCACTAACCGCGCTAACCGGACTGAAATGGGAATGAGTGGAATTGGCCATGATGTTAGAGAGCGTGGTCTTGCCGCTGCCGGGAGGCCCCCACAGGATAATAGAGGGCAGTTGGCCGCTCTCGATAGCTCGGCGTAAAACTTTACCGGGGGCTATGATGTGCTCCTGTCCGACGAATTCCTCAAGGGTGCGGGGGCGCATGCGGGCCGCCAGTGGGGCTTCTTTCCTAATCTGCTCCTGGGTGTTGTGATCGAATAAATCCATACCAATACTATAATAAGTCAAAAGTCAAAGGTCAAAGTTAAAAGTTAACGACCGGGTACATTTATAAAATTACAAATTACAACAAGCTCTAATTATTCAAAGATCATTCGCCTGAGGCGGGTAAAATTCAAAATTAACCGGGGTTCTATATGCAAGCTTCAAGCTTAAAATGTCTAAGCATCAACGCCGAGTTCCTGAAGTAACTCTTTCTCAAATTTACCAAATTCAGGCTCTGCGATCATACTTTGGTGGCGGGGCCGTGGTAAGTCGATCTTCAATTCAGTTTTAACTCTACCGGGGCGGGCGCTTAGGACGATCACCCTATCGGCCAGATAAACGGCTTCTTCAACATCGTGAGTTATAAACATAATTGTCCGTTCGAATTCCTGCCAGACCTTCAATAACCAGTTTTGCAATTCTTTACGAGTTAGAGCATCCAGGGCGCCGAATGGTTCATCGAGAAGCAGTGTGGAGCGCCCCATAAGCCAGGTTCTAAGGAGAGCGGCACGCTGGCGCATACCCCCGGAGAGTGCTGAGGGATATTCGTTCTCAAAACCTTCTAAGCCGAAGTGAGCCAATATTGTAAGCGCTCTCTGTCGTGATTCCTTTTGGGTGAGACCTTGAATCTCCAAAGGGATAAGAACGTTATCCAGAACTTTTCGCCAGGGAAGAAGGAGATCACGCTGAGGCATATAACCCACTATGCCCGCGTGCTTTTTAGTCGTTTCGCCATCGATCAATATTTCACCCGTATCCGGTTTCAGCAATCCTACACATAAATTAAAAAGCGTACTTTTACCGCTGCCGCTGGGTCCAATAATGGTGACGAATTCGCCGGGCATAACCTTGAAAGAGACATCTTCCAGGGCCGGGACGATGCGATCAGTCCCTGAGAATGTTTTATTTATATTTCTTAATTCAATACGTGGTATAATCATAGCTTTTTAAGGTAAAAACTGGTTTGTGAAAGAAGCCGAGGCAGATATGGGAGTGGAGAGAATCCCTTCTCTAACCAGCCAATCGGTATAGTTCTGCCAGACGCTTTCTTTTTGTTCACCCCAACGGGGAGCTTCAGCTTGATACTGCTGAGAAATCCAGTTCTGGCTAGCCTTAACGGTGGCAGAATCGAGTTCAGGAACCTCGTCAAGCAAAATCTCGGCAGCTTGGCTTGGATTTTTTACAGAGAAATCATAGCCACGCGATAGAGCTTTCATGAAGGCTTTAACTAATCCTGGTTTCTTCGCAATAGTGTCTTCGCTGGTTATCACCAACGGGGTGTAATAGTCAGGAACAGAATTATAATAGTCTTTCATCATCACCACATTAAGCGGGATGCCCTGTTGTTGGGCTTGAAAACCCTGCCAGCCGTAGAAAATCCAGGCCAGGTCTATCTGTTTTGCAGCGATTAAGGCAAGTGGATCTGAAAAGCCTGTCTCCACTATTTTAAGTTCGCTGAAGTCGCCGCCCGCGTTCTTCATTAAGGATTTTAGCGTAGGAGCTTCAAAGGCCGAAGCGAATGATCCGTAGCGCAGTCCTTCAAAGCCTGCGGGACTGGTGACTTTCAAAGCGGCGGGCGAGGCAAAACCGGAGGTGTTATGCTGAATCACTGCCGCGATTGACACGATGGGGATAGCATCAGCCCGTGCCAGTGTGACGATTTCTTGAAAACTGATGCCAAAATCAGCGGTACCACTGACATTTAAAATAGCCGTTGGCTTTGGCCACGAAGATTCCGGTGTGATTTGTGTTAGGAACCCAGTCCAGCAAGAATTTTACAGGTAGTAGTTCCTTATCGGTCTGGTCTACCTGACTCCTGCAGCTTGGTAAAATAAGAGCTAGACTCACCATTACAATACTCAAACCGATTAACAACCATTTTTTCATATCATTTTTCACTCTTAATTAATAGATGCCAGTATCATCCCATTGCTCTTTGCGTTGTTTGGAGTGGTACCAGGGCAGTACCAATCGTTCAATTATGTAGACAATCATGAACAGACCTACACTGAGTAATGAGGTGATTACCATAGCCACGAATACTTGATCTGTTGCCAGAGAGTTTTTTGATCTAAGCATATAAAGTCCCAGTCCCTGAGAACCACCCACCCATTCCCCAATAGTGGCCGCTACTATGCTATAGGTTACTGCCAACCTCAGACCGGAAAAGAACGATGGTAAGGCTGAAGGCATTCTTACCATTCGCCAAATTTGTCTTTTATTAGCCCCCATCGCACGGAGCAAGGCGATCAAATCAGGGTCAGTTGAGATCAACCCGTCTGCGGTGCTGATTGCCAGGGGGAAGAAACAAAATAATACTACTATCACGATTGTAGGCGTTAGACCAAAACCAAACCAGATAATCAGGATCGGCGCAATAGCAAGTATCTGGATGGTTTGTGACACTACTAG
>JFJP01038964.1_pt1 | contig 14967 bp, 12 predicted proteins | sample 431651 | NCBI WGS metagenome assembly JFJP01 (sample SAMN02602958, study PRJNA72255) | Microbial mat metagenome, whole genome shotgun sequencing project. | biome: fresh water; feature: sink hole; material: water; isolation source: purple microbial (photo- and chemosynthetic) mats found in...
TATTTCTGGATGTTAGGCAATTGTAGTCCGTAACCCATTTTTTTGTCTTCGACCTTTAGCAAATAAGCAAACAAAAGGGCAAGTACACCAAAAGCGGTAAAAATCATCATTGGCAGGGTATAGTTATAGGTGTTTACCAATACCCCTTCGCGCATGATTTGTCCTGTAACACAATATTTGTCCAAAACCCAACCAATCAATGCAGGAACACCCATTAAGCCCCAGTTTTGAACCCAGAAAATTAAAGCGTATGCTGTTCCCAATTGTTTTTCAGGGATAATTTTTGGAACCGAAGGCCACATAGCTGAAGGAACAAGTGAGAAACCAACACCCAAAGCAAGTATCAATACTATAGCTACCAGCCAATTGCTGAGGAATGGAACCGCGAACAGAGCATGTACAAGGATTAATATGCCCGAACCAATCATCATAATGGTTGCACCTTTTCCTTTTCTATCGTAAAGGCTTCCGAACAGTGGGGTTAGCAGTATGGTACCGAAAGGCAACATGGCTGGGATGGAACCTGCAAGATCATCGCTTACCCCAAACTTGTTCACCATTAAATCGGAAGCATATTTAAGGAATGGGAAAACAGCGGAATAAAACAACACACAAAGTATGGCAATATACCACCAGCCTTTGTTGGTAACAATGGCAACGATGTCCGACAATTTGAAGGCTTCTTCGTCAGCAACCGGATTATTGGCTTCTACTTCGGATGCATCCAGTTTTTTATCCATGAAAATATACATTACAAAGGATAAAAGCCCGATACAAAGCAAAATCAAACCAAGCAAAATTGGGCGCGATACGTCAACCATTCCTGTTGCTTTTGCAATAGGCACCGAAGTAGCCAAAGCAAGTGCTGTTCCCAAACGGGCAGTAGCCATTTCGAGGCCCATGGCCAATGCAAGTTCTTTACCTTTGAACCACTTGTAAATAATTTTCGATACGGTAATCCCAGCAACTTCAACCCCAACTGCAAAAATGGCAAAACCTAAGCCGGCCATCAAAACCTGAGCCTTTACATCGAACCATAACACGTGCCAAATTTGGCCATCGAGCGAAGTGGTTTGCACTGCCCAATATTTAATTGCTGTACCGCAAACCATTACTATAGCAGCCATAAGGCCAGTGAAACGGACGCCCATTTTGTCGAGGATAATACCGCCGACGATAAGCATACCGAGAAATACGTTGAACCAACCGTAGCCGCTGTTAAAAAACCCAAAGTCGGAGCTGTCCCAGCCCAAGCGGCCTTCGAGCAAGCCTTTTAAAGGAGCGATTACATCAGTAAGGTAATAGCCGGTGAGCATGGTAAATGCTACAACAGCCAAAGCCGACCAGCGGGCAACTTTTGAGTCACGCAATGTTTTTTTAATGGTTTTTGTCATGTTTTTAGGTTATTTATATAATTAGGATGTATGTTGATGATCGGATTTACGACAATGCAAAAATCGGCTTTTTCCTCTAAAATCAAAAATTATATTTATATCGGTAAAACCTTGGTCTAATGCCATTTGCTTCATTTCGGGGCCGAACCTCTCGTTTATCTCGAACCAAAGGTTGCCGCCCAAGCTTAGTTTTGTTTTTGCAAATTCCATAATTGAACTGTAAAAAACCAGGGGATCTTTGTCGGTTACAAACAATGCCATATCCGGTTCATGATCAAGAACATTGGACTGCATAAACTGTTTATCGGCCTGTGTTACATAAGGTGGGTTGCTAACAATAAGGTTACATTCGGGCAAAAAAGCCCATTGATCGGAGTCGAGGATATCAACTTTGATAAAATTAACTTCGGCCTTGTTTTTTGCGGCATTTGATTCAGCTACCTTTAGGGCTTCTTCGGAAAAATCAACTGCAAAAACATCCGAATCAGGAAAATTATGTTTTAAACCAACTGCTATGCAACCGCTGCCCGTGCCAATATCAATGATTTTTAAACGGTGCTTAACCGGATTTTTGGAATAACTGTTTATTACTAAGCTTACAAGTTCTTCGGTTTCCGGACGGGGAATAAGCACCGATGAGTTTACTTCAAACTCCAGATCCAAAAAATAGGCCATGCCAAGCACATATTGAAGCGGTTCCTGTTTGAGCAACCTTGCAACGGCATCCTCAATTTTTAACACTTTTTCTTCAGCAACATCAGTGGATCCAGAAATAACCCTTTGCGAAGGAGTGATGTCCAAAAAATGCTCAAAAACCCTGTCAGACATTGAACGCGCTTCTTCGGCAGGATATAAAGCGCTTAATTTCAGCACTGTAATTTTATGTAAACCATTAAGCAACAAAGGCATAGTATCGTTCTTCTGGTTGTTATTGCTTGCCAAAGATATTGCTATTCGAATGCAATTTGTAAAAAAAATACGGATTCAATTGTAAAAGCGTTTAAATAATCACTATTTTTGATAAAATTTATCCATAATCCATTTAAGATTTGGGATAACCATAAGTTTATTTTTGTGCAAACTGAAAATGAAATTATGGCATTTTCTATACGAACCCCTAATAATAAAATTTTTACCATGAAAAAAACTTATTATTTCCTGTCTTTTTTCCTTCTTTTCAATTTGTTTTGCAAAGCTCAGGATTTCCTTCCTTTTGCAAGCAGCAATTATGCGGGTATTACCGGGGTGCAACTTCAACCAGCCTCTATAGCCGACAGCCGGTACAAATTCGATATGGCAATTTCCGCATCAAATGTTGCAATAACCAATAACTATTTTGGTTTCGATCCATACCTGATATGGCATCCCAAAGAAATGGACAATTTGGATATAGAGGGGCCTTATGTTTCCAGAAACATGGACGGCAAAACCAAATCGGTATTTATAAACGAAAAACAAGATATTTTTTCTTTTATGGTGTCGCTTTCCGATAAGGATGCCATTGCATTTACCCCTTCGGTACGCTCGGTAGTGAACTTGGATAATATGTCGGAAGAATTGGCTTCTTTGTTAGACGATTTGGATCAGGAAACTGACCCTTGGGGGATCAAACTTAAAGATGAAAATGTAAATATTCAGATGAACTCTTGGGTTGAATATGGGTTTACCTACGCCCGTATATTAATGGACAAGGAAGAACATTTCCTTAAAGGCGGTGCAACCTTAAAAATTACCCAAGGTATGGGTTCGGCATATATCTTTGTTAAAGATTTTAACTACCTGGCCCACCACGAGGATACCATATCCTTTTATAATTCGTACTCAAACTATGGCACCTCGAACAACATTAGCCAGAGCATAAAAGAAGACGTTTCGTATAAATTTGATGCCAACCCTTCGCTGGCCATGGATTTGGGTTTTGTTTACGAATATAGGCCGCAATGGTTGAAATATAAGTATGATATGGATGGAAAAACCAACATCTGGCGCAGGGATCAGGACAAATACTTGTTCAGGGTTGGGTTTACGCTTTCCGATTTAGGCTCGGTGCGTTATATGAGAAACCCTATCAGCCGCGACTTTAATATCGACACGACCAGGCTTTACACCGGCGATTTGGAATTTAATACCATTGGCGATTTTAATGCATTTATTGATTCCACTTTCACGTTTTACGATATTACCGACAGTTACAACATGAACCTGCCGCTAAACCTCAGCCTTCAATTGGATGTAAGGGTTGCTGATGGGTTTTATGTCAACTTTACACCTTACCTGGCTTTGCGCCAAGGCAACGACAATGTGAACAGGGTACATTACCTTTCGTCCTTAAACTTTATACCGCGCTACGACAAAAAGTGGTTCGGGGTTTCCTTGCCAATACAATACAACGCTTTAAAGCAATGGAACTTTGGCCTGGGCATTAGGTTGGGGCCATTGTGGGTAGGGTGGAACGATATGTTTTCGACACTCACCACTTCCAAAAACAGGTATGGCACTTCCGCTTCAGCCATTTTGAAAATCCCGATTTTGTACAAACATCCGAAAGACAAGGATATGGACAAAGTTTCGAACAAAATTGATAAATGCCCCGACATAGCTGGTTTGTATCAATTAAGCGGTTGCCCCGATGCTGACAACGATGGGATTACCGATTTGGAAGACAGATGCCCAACCGAAGCCGGGGTAAAAGAAATGAACGGTTGCCCCGACATGGATGGTGATGGGATTACAGATGGTATTGATCAATGCCCCGATGTGAAAGGGCTTGAATCTTTCAATGGTTGCCCAGATAGCGATGGCGACAGCTTAATTGACCAGAAAGATGATTGTCCCTTCAATGCTGGGACGCGTGCAATGAATGGTTGCCCCGATCAGGATAGCGATGGCATAGCCGACAAGGACGATAATTGCCCTACAGTGGCCGGAACCCGCGAAAACAATGGCTGCCCGTTCATGGATGCCGATGGCGATGGCATTAAGGACGAAGCTGATAATTGCCCGGGATTGAAGGGTCCTATCGAAAACAACGGCTGCCCTTACCAGGATACCGACAACGACAGTATTCCCGACAAAGATGATGATTGCCCAAGCATTGCAGGAAAAGTGATTTTTAAAGGCTGTCCTGATACCGATGGCGATGGCATTTCCGATAAAAATGATGCCTGCCCAACGGTTGCCGGGGTTGGCGAAAACAATGGCTGTCCCGAAATAAAAAAAGAAGAACTGGAAATACTTTTAAGGGCTTTCGATAATTTGGAATTTGAGACTGGCAAATCGGTAATAAAGAAATCATCTTTCACTTCGCTCAATATCCTTGCCGAGTTAATGGCAAGGCGCACCGATTTTAAGCTCTCGCTCACCGGGCATACCGATAATGAAGGCAGTGAAGAATCGAACCTTGCTTTGTCGAAAACCCGGACTTTGGCCGTAAAAAATTACCTTGTCCAAAAAGGAACTGATGCAAGCAGAATAAAAACGGAATGGTTTGGCCAAACCATGCCTGTTGCCACAAATGCAACTGCCGAAGGCCGCAAAAAGAACAGACGCGTTGAAATGAGCATTGTTTTTGAATAAAAACATAATTTATATGAAACCAATCGAAACCATAAACCTGTTTTTGCAACAGCCTTATATTGCTGTGGTTGGCGTATCGCGCAATAAAAACAAATTTGGTAACACCGTTTACAAAACATTGAAAAAGAAAGGCATAAAGGTGCTTCCGGTTAACCCGCATTTAACTGAATTTGATGGCGATAAATGCTTCAGCGACGTTGAAACCCTTCCTCCACATGTTAAAGCGGTTTTTATAAACACACCACCCGAAAAAACATTGCAAATCGTGGAAAGGGCTTTACATAAAGGGATTCAGCATTTTTGGTTGCAGCAAGGGTCTTCAAACGACGAAGTGCATCAATTACTGAAAGAAAAACAAATTGATTTCACTGCCGACCGTTGTATTATGATGTTTGCCGAACCTGTTGGGTCGTTTCATAGGTTTCATAGGTTTTTATCGAAATTGACGGGGAATTATCCGCAGTAAGAAGGGTTAGTAAGTGAAAAGTTAAAGGTTAAAAGTCAAAGGTTAAAAGTCAAAAGTCGAAAGTCGAAAGTCGAAGGTCGAAAGTCGAAGGTCGAAAGTCAATTAGCCTGCTTTTATGAAATTTATGGAAAATCCAACTCCTGCCAATTTTGAATGTTTGTTTTGTAGAAAACAGATTTCAGAAAGTTCGTTTGCATCATCGCAGAATTTTATTGCTATCTATAACATCGCACCAATACTTCCGGGCCATTCGCTTATTATCCCAAAATTGCATTTCACATCCGTTCTCGAATTATCGGATCCTGATATTGCCGAAATGATGGTTTTTGCCAAAAAAATCACTTCTATCCTGAAAAGTGTTTTCCACTGCGATGGATTTGACTGGACTATACAGGATGGGGTTTCTGCCGGACAAACAGTTCCACACCTGCATTTACACATCATTCCACGCAAACCTTTCGATTTGCCTGAAAGCAACGAATGGTATGACAAAATCCCTGAAAGCGAAAAACAACTAATTGACAGCCAGTACCGTGAAAAACTCAGCGACGATGCTTACATGGCCATTACCAATAAACTTGCAATAGCTGCCAGAAATTTTGGTCAATAGCCGAAGTTTTAAAATGCGACCTATTAAACCCAATAGCAGATTGGTTTCCAATATGTTTTAGTCCAAGAATGATATTTCATTGCATTTTTAAAGGAAATTGACACCTATATAAAAAAGAGCACAACCCCCGAAACGGCAATAATGGCACCAATTATTTCGCGTCCGGTTACTTTTTCTTTGTTAATTAAAACAGCAGGAGGTATAATTAGTACAGGAGTTAGCGACATGATGGTTTGGGCAATCCCGGCGGCAGTATGTTGAACCGCCATCAACGAAAATGAAACCCCAAGAAAAGGCCCGAAAATGGAACCGACCAAAAGCCATTTCATTGCTTTAGTATCACGAAAGGAAGTAGGCAATTCCTTGTATTTCCTTAAAACCAAAAACAGGAAAGCAAAACCTATAAAACCAGATATTACCCTGATATGCGAGGCCGAAAACGGATCATAATCCCTCATGCCATATTTGCTCAAAACCAAACCTACACCTTGCCCTATGGCTGCTATCACGCCAAAAACTATCCCTTTTAACGGGTATGTCATTTTGTAAGATTTATTTTTCGCACCCGATTTCGGCGAACTGCCTTCAGTCCTGGTAAAAATTACAAGCGCTATTCCACTCAGGGTGATTATCATAGCCAAAATACTGGTAGCGGCCATCATTTCACCTAATATTACCCAAGCTGCCAACGCTGCAAAAATTGGGGCCAATGTCATCATAAGCATAGCAACCCGCGCTCCGGTAATTACAAAAGCCCTAAAAAGGCAGTAATCACCAATAATAAAACCAACAACCCCCGAAATGGCGAGCCAAGTCCAAGTGTGCAGATCGGCATCGAGCGGTAAAAAAAGCCCACGATGGAAATACGAAAATATAGAGAGGAACACAGTTGCCAGCCCAAGCCTCAAAAGGTTAACATGCATGGAACCTATACGTTTGCTCGCTGTTTCGAACGCAAGTGCGGTGATTGTCCAGAAAACGGTTGTTAATAATGCTGCTAATTCGCCAAAATGGTTTGCCATTTAATAGAAAGGATTGGAGTGCCCAAATGTAGCACCAATAAAATGAATGTGGAATCTTTTTGTTCATGAAGGCAAAATAAACCAGTGGCTTTTTACCTTTGCACTGCAATTTCGCAAAAAATTACCGTTTCTACCAACCCGACCAGCAAATGCTTTTCAGCGACGAATACAAAACCATTACACAAGCAGCGCAGGGTTCGTTCCGCGATAAAGGCAGCCGTTTCCTGGCATTTGCACTGCCGGTTACTTCCGAACAGGAAGTTAAAGCCCAGCTCGAAAGCCTGCGCAAACAATATTACGATGCAACGCACCATTGCTATGCCTACATTTTGGGGTTTGGCAAATCAGCTTACAGGGCAAACGACGATGGCGAACCTTCGGGAACAGCAGGCAGGCCTATTTATGGGCAATTGCTTTCGGCAGACCTGACCAATATATTGGTAGTGGTTGTGCGCTATTATGGAGGAACTAAGCTTGGTGTGCCAGGACTGATACATGCATACAAAACCGCAACCTTGGATGCTTTGAACAATGCAATCGTGGAAACCAGAATAGTAAAGGAGCAATATTCGATTGAATATCCTTACGAAATTATGAATGATGTGATGAAAATTATCAAAGATGAAGCATTAGAAGTTATCAACAGCGATTTTGGCATGAAATGTGTTATACGCCTGGCGATCCGGCATGGCGAAGCCGGTAGGGTAACAGGCAAATTTTCAAAGTTAAACCATATAATTATTAATTACTTAACAATTTCTTGATATTTATAATTGCAATCGGACAGTTTTTTTATACATTTTCCCATATACGACTTTAATATTATTATTCAAATACCAGAATAATTTTTTTTTCAACTTTGTTATAAAGACTTTTGAACACTTTTAAAAACGACATACAGACTAAATCTATTTCTTTAGCTATTAAGCTGATAATAAGTTGATTTAACGCTTGAAAATAATCTTAGGGTAAACATGCTACACACCGAAATGGAAGGAATTAAAGAACTACACCAGGAAGTTTGGGAAAATTGTCTGAAAGTAATCCGCGACAACCTGAACTATCAGAGTTTCAAAACCTGGTTTTTCCCGATCAAACCTATTAAGCTTGAAAACAATATCCTCACTATTCAGGTTCCAAGCCAGTTTTTTTACGAGTGGCTCGAAGAGCATTACATTACGCTCTTAAAAAAAACAATACGAAACGAACTTGGGCCTAATGGGCGACTCGAATACAGCATTGTTATGGATGGAGCTTATACATCAACCCCTTACACTGTAAACGTGCCCACCAGCAACCGAAAAGCTACCACAAATCCATCTGTACAGATGCCGATAGATCTAAATGCAGGTAATAAATCGAAGGAAATACCCAATCCTTTTGTAATTCCGGGACTTAAAAAAATCCAGGTCCAATCGCAATTAAACGAATCTTATTCCTTTGATAATTTTATTGAAGGCGATTGCAACAGGTTGGCCCGTTCGGCCGGCTATGCTGTTGCCTGCAACCCTGGAAAAACAGCTTTTAACCCGCTATTCCTTTATAGTGCTGTTGGTTTGGGCAAAACACACTTATCGCAAGCCATTGGTTTACAGGTAAAAAACAATTTCCCTGAAAAAACAGTACTGTATGTTGCCACCGAACAATTTACCCAGCAGTTTATTGATTCAGTGCGGAGCAATAACCAAAACGATTTCGTGCATTTTTACCAAATGATTGATGTCCTTATTATCGACGACATCCATTTTTTGTCGGGGAAAGAAAAAACCCAAGACGTTTTCTTCCATATTTTCAACCATTTACACCAAAAAGGCAAGCAACTTATACTAACAAGCGACAAACCACCTGTTGAACTTAAAGGATTGGAGCCAAGGCTTTTATCGAGGTTTAAATGGGGATTATCAGCCGACCTGCAAATCCCTGACCTCGAAACACGTATTGCGATACTGAAAAAGAGGTTGTACAAGGATGGTATTGATATGCCATTTGAAGTGCTCGAATATTTGGCCTATAATATTACAAGCAACGTTAGGGAACTCGAAGGCGCATTGATTTCGTTGATGGCACAATCGTCGTTGAACAAAAAATCCATCACTATCGAATTGGCAAGGCAAATGCTCGAAAAATTCGTTAAAACTTCACAGAAAGAAATTTCGATAGATTTTATCCAAAAAGTGGTTTGCGATTATTTCGATATCCCGGTTGACTCCATCAACTCGAAAACCCGAAAGCGCGACATAGTACAGGCACGGCAATTGGCAATGTATTATTCGAAAAAACACACCAAAGCCTCGTTGGCAACTATTGGCCTGCATTGCGGAAATAAGGATCACGCCACAGTGTTACATGCATGCCGTACCGTTAACAACTTAATAGAAACCGACAGGCAATTCAGGACGTATGTAGAAGAAATTGAAAAACGCATCAAATTTTAGGCTTCGTTTTAAAATAAAGAAGATCAAGGGTAGGAAGTTGTGAATGCACAACTTCCTATTTTAGTGTTTAACAGATGCGAAAAAAATTACAACCACAATCCAAACTGCGCAAACATACACGTTTGATATCAATTAAGCCAAATAATCGAAAAAACAACCTAAATTTGCATTTACCGATTGTTGAACGGGATATCGAGGTTTTAGGCAACAATCTGTCATCATATAATAACAGAACGCCACTTTGTAATTCTTCCCCAGTCTAAACAAACCAAATGAATACAGAACAAGAATCCATATCAAACATTAAAATCCCAGCAGGAAAAACAATATTGCTTGCCGAGGACGATACTTTTAATGCATTGCTGATAAAAACCCATTGCAAAAAAAATGGCATTGCCTTGCTTATAGCCAATAACGGCCAAAAAGCTTATGATATGGCAATGGAAACCCATTTCGACCTTATACTCACCGATATTAACATGCCAGTACTTTCGGGGATTGATTTGGTGAAAAAAATCCGAGCCACGCCTTTAAAGTCAACTTTACCCATAATTGCACTCACCGCAAGTAAAACAGTTGAAGATGCTGAACGGATGCAACATGCCGGAGTTAGCGCAATACTTTACAAACCATTTACAGAGAGCGAGTTAATTGGAATGTTATTGCAATTCCTGACATAGGTTTCCTTAATTGGAGCCTGTTCATAATACAAGGTTTATTATATTTACGATGTGTGGGTTACGATTGACAATTAGTACATTTGAAAACAAATCGTAAATCCTACATATTGGGGTAAAGCAAGTTTAAGGACCAACTTTGATCAATAGATTTCCCACTTAAAAACCCAGCAAATGAAAATATTGATGGTTTGTTTAGGCAACATTTGCCGTTCGCCATTGGCCGAGGGTATAATGCGTTCAAAAATAGAAAAGTACAATTTGCAAGCCGAAGTTGATTCGGCAGGGTTTGAACCTTTCCATACAGGCGATGCACCTGATTATCGCGCAATTAAAGTTGCTAACAGGCATGGTGTCGATATTTCCGGCATACGGTCGAGGCTTTTCCGGAAATCCGATTTTAAATCATTCGACCGTATTTATGTTATGGATAGCAACAACTACAACGATGTACAAGCTGTTTCCGAAAATCAGGCACAAATGCTGAAAGTTGACTATATACTTAACTGTACCAACCCCGGAACAAACAAAGCTGTACCCGATCCCTATTACGGCGGCGAAGATGGATTTGAAAAAGCCTACCAACTTATAGATAAAGCTACCGAATTGATTGCCTTGGAATTACAGGCAAAAAGCACGAAAAAATAAGATACCTTTTCAAACTATTATTCATAGAAAAAATTTATGGACAAGTATAAGGAACCCGACAAAAAGGATATTTTAATAGCTGCTGAACGGATACAGCATACACTTCACCGTACCCCAGTGTTAAGCTGTAGCTTTATAAATAACATGGTTGGGGCTGAAATTTTTTTTAAATGCGAAAATTTTCAAAAAGCGGGTGCTTTCAAATCCCGAGGGGCTACCAATGCAATACTTTGTTACGACGATTACGATCTCAGGGCTGGTGTAGCTACCCACTCGTCGGGAAACCATGCAGCCGCACTCGCCCGTGCAGCACAGCTAAAACATATTCCCGCATATATAGTTATGCCCGATAACTCTTCGAAAGTAAAAGTGGAGGCGGTTAAGGGTTATGGAGGGAAAATCACATTCTGCAAACCAACCTTGGAAGCCAGGGAAGAAAAACTTAACGAAGTTTTGAACGAAACCAATGCTTTCGAGATACACCCTTACAACAACTATGCAGTAATAGCTGGGCAAGCCACTGCTGCTTTAGAGCTTATTGAAGACTATGCGGAACTCGACACTATTGTAGCACCCGTTGGAGGTGGTGGGCTGTTGAGCGGCACAGCTTTGGCGGCTCATTATTTTTCCCAAAATACAAAAGTAATAGGTGCAGAGCCTACAGGTGCCGATGATGCTTACCAATCGTTTTATCAAAAAAAACTAATTCCCTCCATAAACCCCGATACCATAGCCGATGGGCTAAGGACTTCGCTTGGTAGCCTTACTTTCCCGATTATCCGCCACTTGGTGAGCGATATTATTACAGTTAACGACCATGCAACTATCGAAGCCATGAAAATGGTTTGGGAAAGGATGAAAATAATCATCGAGCCTTCGTCGGCAGTGGCTTTGGCGATGGTTATAAAGCACAAACACCGTTTTGCTAGACAAAAAATTGGGATTATACTTTCAGGAGGCAACGTTGATTTGATGCATTTGCCGTGGTTGTAGGTTTTTAGGCTGTAGGCTTCTAGGCATTAGGCTTTTAGGTCATTAGGAGGGAATAAGTGTGTGGTTCATGTGTGCGAAAACAATAAAAATGAAGCTTATTTGCCGTAAATTGTAGTGGCTTAATGGAGCGAATCAAAGTTTTATTGAGACTAAACAATCCTAAATTATGTTTGTATCGTTAATGATACCGAAATAACGTCCAGTAATTAAAGGCTTTACGCATCTTAGCTTTTAATAGATCAAAAACCGCAGTTAAAGAGAACTTGTTGTGAAGAAATGGCTTGTCAATACTGTCAGGTTTCTTTTTATTTGCGATGCACTATTTAAAATTAGCAATTATTGCATTCTAAAAGCTAATCGTACATCTGAATTCGTAATTAATTCATTTTAGATAATCCAAGCCAAAACTAACTCTAATTAGCAATGATCAAAGGAAACCTTTACCTAATACCTACCCCGTTGGGCGAAACCGGTTTTGAAGCCTCAATTCCGGCTTTTAACCTTCAACTGCTACAAAATATTGATATTTTTATCGTCGAAGAACTCAGGACTGCAAGGCGATTTTTGCGAAAAACAGGATACACAAAGGATTTTGATAATGTTACTTTTCACTTGTTAAATGAGCATACGCCTGATAACGAAACAACTACAATGTTAGAAAAAGCTGGGATGGGACAACATATCGGGTTGCTGAGCGAAGCTGGTTTGCCATGCATAGCCGATCCAGGAAATATTGTTGTGCGGCTCGCTCACCAGAAGGGAATCAGGGTTATACCGTTAACAGGGCCATCGTCAATAATGCTTGCCCTTATGGCATCTGGTTTTAACGGACAAAATTTTGCTTTCCATGGTTATTTGCCTATAAAACCTGATGAACGCACAAAGGCATTGCGCGAACTTGAACTTTCAACAATAAAAAATAACCAAACACAAATATTTATCGAAACCCCTTACCGCAACATAGCCATGCTCGAAAGCATACTAAAAACATGCCATCCCTCACTTTACCTTTGTATAGCTGTTGATTTGACACTAACAACCGAATGGATAAGGAGCATGACAATCACCGACTGGAAAAAACAGAAACCCGAGTTGAATAAAAGGCCTGCCGTATTTTTATTGGGGAATGGGTGATGAACAAAAACCTACCCTCTCCACCAACTCAAATTTATTGAAAAATGCAGGAATATGTGCAAACCATAGTCCAATACAAACCGAAAAATAAGGAATGATACAAGCGTGATGAAAATTCCCCAAATACTGATTTCGGTACGGGTGCGGTTCATCTTTGTTTCGTTGAGGTTTGGCCTAACACGTTTGTTAAAAAACTGCGGTACAATCATAAACAATACGCCAAAAATAATAATCATATCGTAGGCTAAAATATTGTTATGCTGTGGTTTAAGTTCAGTATATTTAATCCCGGCCAACATAGCGGTGCCAAATGCCCAAGGCAATAAGGTTTGGTTCAACAAGAAAATCTTGCGGTTTTTTGTCCGTACACGATCAATAGAATTGGTTGTTTCGAGTATGAACCTTGTGCCCAAGTACCCGAACAAGCTGAGGAGGAAAAGAAAAATAGCCGAAACCATAATCCGCATGAAAATTGGCAGGTTCGACCAGTTTATTGCATATCCAAATCCACGCCAGGTGAGAGCTCCGGCAACAAAAGCGGCAAAAAACATACAAAAAGAGTGAATAACAAGCCAGTTGAAAAACATGAGCACATTTCCCTTTACACGTTTTTGCCTGATCACAAATTCGAGGTATAACATCCCGGTAATCAGTGAAGCAAGTGGACCACTCAGGGTTATAAGGATAATATTTGATACCGTCCATAACCGCGACAAAACCCCACAAGGGAACATAACTTCGTAATAAAACAGCACCGAATCGATATGGAAAAATGCTGCCGAAACTATTACAACAAATTGATGTGTTAGCCAAGCCACCAGATAAGCCAGCATAAACATCATGGTTGAATTTACAAAATAGGGGAAATAATCGAGTTCGGATTCCTTAGGTTTTTCAACAATAATTGGCTGAATTATGGGCGAGGATGATCTGCGATGGCGGTGTACTGGTTCACTTTGCCCTGTTATTTTCCTGATCCTCCTTTTTAAACGCCTTATTATCCTTGCAATCCCACCTGATTTTGAGGTTCCGCTCCTTGATGACCTTGATGATGGTTTAGGTGAAAAACCCTGAGAAGAAGAACGATGGCTTCCCGATCTCGAGCTGCTGGTTCCTGTTAGCCGCCGCAACCTTCGTTTCATCCGTCTGAATATCCTTGCTAAGCTAAAAGTGTATTCCTTTTTTACTGCACTCCCTGTAACTGGGATTGGATTGGGGTTTGTAGGATTGGGTTGCGATGAAGCCCTGTGGCTATGCACCCTGCCAGAAGTTTGGCCAGTTTGTCGCCTATACCAGTGCCTGATTGGCCTGAATAGCTTGTATATGTATGAAGTGTTTCGCTTAGATTGGTTTTCAACTTTTGGTGTTAGGTTTTCTGCTATAGTTTGCGAACGCTGTGAAGAACGGGAACGATGTACCCGTCCGCTGCTTTGCCCTGTTACCTTTCGGAACCACCTCCTGATACGTCGTACCCACCTGTTTTTGCTTATAGTAGGGTTTTGATTGCCGCTGCTCTCCATTTTTTAAATTATATCAGGCAAATGTAATAAATTTGGTCGAATTGATGTGTTTGAAGCAACATTCGGTCAGGGAATTCGCTTTTAAGCTTTCATTATTTTTTCCCGGTATTCATCGTTTAGTGCAGCTCGAACCAGTTTAAGTGGTTTGGTTATTCCATCTGTTTTTTCGTTTTCTAAAAGGGTGGACAAATCGCTGATCGCATCGTTCGAGGGTGTGCCATAATGGTAGCTATAGAACTTGCACAACCATTCCAGTTTCGATTTGCCAAACTCCGCAATGGCAACCCAGGTGCTGTTTCCGCTTATTACTGCCGATATCGTTAAAAATAAAATCTCGTCTAAGGTATATATCAGGTTCCCTTTTCATATCCATATAGGTTCTTTCAGTGCCGGGAAATGTTGTTTGAAAAAATCCTTGCTTAATGTGGGGCCGGCTGTGGTCATTTTTTTTTTTAATTGGCAGACATCTTGCCAATGTTAAAAAAAATGCAC
>JFJP01041821.1_pt1 | contig 14967 bp, 16 predicted proteins | sample 431651 | NCBI WGS metagenome assembly JFJP01 (sample SAMN02602958, study PRJNA72255) | Microbial mat metagenome, whole genome shotgun sequencing project. | biome: fresh water; feature: sink hole; material: water; isolation source: purple microbial (photo- and chemosynthetic) mats found in...
GCAAGAATCTTGACGGTATTTTTGCCCCCTCAATGGTCAGATAATTCAATTCGTATCCTAGTAGCGGACACCTAGCTGGTTGGTATTGATCTGCTCGTAGCTGAGCATTACCACGTCGCGCAAGGTATTCCCTCATGAGTAATTGTGGCTTAAACCCAACTTTCCATACACCAATGTATTGGTTCGGCACTAATGTGTATCGCATGCGAGGTGTTTGTACAATTTGATCTAGCAATAAATTAGCATGCGTTACCATTTTTCCCGTTGCAAAAGGCCAGTAAGAGCCTACACCTTCCGATGCCATTCCATCGCCTCCAATAATACTTGGATTGGCATGTCCGCGTGGCGAAACCAGTCTCCATAGCCATGCTAGTGCAGGGGGTAAAATATGAAATAATCCAAAAATTCCATAGTTTGGTTTTTCTAATGAAGAAGGTGGAGTGCGCACTCCAAAACTCCTAACATCTACGGTTACAGGCTTATTAATTACCGATGGTACAATATTTCTCGGTACAATTACTCTAGGATTTGGACATTTCTTTCCAGGCGCATCTTCGGTATGATCCCAAATCAACGCTGTACAATTGGGGTTACTTTTGATATTTAAAAACAAAAGTGGTGTTTTTGGTTGAATTGTCAATTTTTCTAATGCTGGATCGTCCCCATATTCATTCACGCTATCCACGCGAATAAACCATGCGTTTTCAGCATCTAATACTGTTATTTTGCCGTTGTCTTTCTGTATTGATCTAGCACACAGTGCCATATCGTCGGTTACAGGATTGAAAGAGCAGAATAATGATAAATTTATCAAGCGTTTTTCGCCTGTCATAATATTTTCGCCAATCATCACTTGTCCGTTAGGTTCACGGATAATGTGTTGCAGCATTTCACTTTTTCCACCACCACTAGCTCCTTCGTGCATAAAAGTGGTTAGATTGTCGTACGGGCTAACTACTTGTACTGTAGAACAATGGGCGGTTATCCAACCCTCCTTTTCTCCTTTGGTGAGTAGTGCGCCGTATAGCCCTTTCTTGGCACTAGGGCCTGGATAAAGGTTGTACGAGTAAATTTCGTGCCTGTTTTCGGTACGATTATGAACCACTACCTGTTTGCCATTGAAATGAGTGTGACGAAAAGTGGGTGCAACGTAAATGACCGAATCGATGCTAAATTCTTCATCTAGCTCTGCCACCGGAATAATTCGTTGTAGCATGGCCAATCCCATTGCAAAAAAACCTGCATTGGCTGGAGCAATGGCAATGCCGCCTACTCCAATATCTTTGTTACCAGCAAAGTAAAAGAAAACCGCCAATTCTTGTTCCTTCAACCATTGAAAAGTTTCTGTTTTTAGGGAATCGAATTCATAGCCAAATTTGTCTTTGAAGCGTGTTTTGTCGCTCGGCAAATTATCAGCAATTGCCATAGTGTCTGGGTCACGACGGCGCATGTAAGCATCGGTGTAATTTGCTGAAATTCCATTGCTTACTTTGTGGATTATCGCTTCTACATATTCTCCCTTTCCAGGAATGTCATAGCTTACTTCGTAGCTCGTTTGGTCTGGTCCACCCACAGCGGCTACGGCTAATTCTCCTACCGTGTTGAAAACAGTGAATTTTTTGCAACTGCTTAACAAAACGTACGCATCATCTGGCAAAGTAATTTTATTCTTTTCCAGTACCTTAAAGAAATCTTTCATTTTCACCTTTTTTTTAATTTTACACTATTTGTTGATTTCGTTATTTGCAAATACAAGATAGTCAGACTGTTTTATCCCTCTTTTTCAACATGCTAGTCGTTGGATGTATACAGGACTAAGATATTTAATTGTGTTGGATCATTATTAAGGTTAATTGTTCCATTTTTTTTTGTGCCAACAACACAGTAATCAGTAGTGTTTACTAATACAACGGCAAAGGTAGTAAATATGTTCTTAATAAATGAAGTAGTAGTTTATTTTTTTTGCTTTGAGCTAAAAATAAATGAACTATAACAGGTGGTGAGGTGGAATCTTGGTTGGTGAAATGAGCTTTATAATTGAAGGACGGGAGTTTTTTTCTAGCAATATATCAGTTTATTACAATGCTTTACGGAAGAAATAGGTGACTAGATAGATATAACCCATACTAATTCGCAGCTAGCTTCTGAACTGTTTATTGCTGTGTAGGGTGCATTTGAATTAAAATAGATGCTGTCGCCTACTTGAAGTAAATAGTTTTTAGTTTCTAAGTGGAATGAGATTTCACCGGTTACTACATAGCAGAATATTTGTCCAGCATTGGCAGTGAATAAATTCAACAAGTCGGATCCTGGAAAAAAACGCACTAAATAGGTGTCCATTTGCTTGTTGATATCATGGTGAGCCAACAAATAAATTTCGGTGCCAGATGCATTCTTTTCCACAAACTTCATTTCGCTTCTATGTACAACGGGGTTTTTGCTCAACGATTCATTTTCGCCAATAAGTTCACCTACTGTTGTGTATAAGTTTTCGGCAATAGATTTTATAGTGATAATGGATGGAAATGCTTTTGCTTTTTCAATTTGGGAGAGTGCACTGGAGCTTATGCCAACTTTTCGGGCTAAGTCATTTAATTTTAAATTTAATTGTTTCCTCTTTAAATTGATTCTTTCTCCAATTCGTTTCATAGTACTCGTGTAAAAATTAAGAAGCTTAATGTTGATGCAAAGATAATACTTGTATTTTACATTTTATACATGTAATTTTTTTTAGCACATTTTCTAAAGATTTATCCGTTGAGTCTGTTTTCTATGAGGTGCTGGTGTAGGAGGAATTGTGTGGTAGTAATTTTATACTGCTGTTTGGGTACATTTGTTTTCGCAATATGCTATTTGGCGACTGTATTTTTTGTTTCGCTAACCTCTATAAAAGACGAAAGGTAGCTTGCCTCACGGCATACTACCAATCTTTGTTAACCTTAAATCTAATACTATGAAAAAATCACGTTGCAAAAGTACTGCTTTTATGAATACAATCCAAGTGTTTGTCCAATAAAATGCTTCAAAACTATGTTATATAACACAATTTTATTGTTTTGCGTCCTAAATTAGTTGTTTTTTGCACTGGTAGCTCTAAATTTCACATTTTTTTTCTATCCAGCATGCAGAATATGACCTGAAAAATGGAATCTGTAGACCTTGTAGTATTAATTACTTAGCCAAATTTGTTTTATCTATGTGATTTATGCCCCAATATGAGACTTAAAACCATTTCTTTTTGAACCAAAATGCCACATTTACCAATGCAATCATTACGGGCACTTCTACTAATGGGCCAATTACTGCTGCAAATGCTTCACCAGAATTGATGCCGAAAACTCCTATTGCCACAGCAATTGCCAATTCAAAATTGTTGCTGGCAGCTGTAAACGATAGTGTAGTAGATTGTTCGTAATTGGCACCTGCTTTTTTGCTCATCCAAAATGAAACTATAAACATGATTACAAAGTAGATAAGTAGCGGAACAGCAATTAAAAATACATCGAATGGTATTTTTACAATGTATTCTCCTTTCAGTGAAAACATGACTACTATTGTAAACAGCAGAGCAATTAATGTAAGTGGCGATATTTTTGGGATAAATTGTCGGTGATACCAATCTTTGCTTTTTAAGCGTATAAGTGTAAATCGAGTAAGAAAGCCAGCTAGAAACGGTATACCGAGATATATGAGTACACTTTCGGCAATTTGTGCAATGGTAATTTTTGCTACCGCATCGCTTGTTGGAATACCAAACCATGCCGGTGCAATGGCAATAAAGAAATAGGCATACACCGAGAAAAACAGTACCTGAAAAATACTATTGAAAGCTACTAGCCCGGCAGCATATTGCGTATCGCCTTTTGCTAAGTCGTTCCATACTATCACCATAGCTATGCAACGTGCTAGGCCAATCATAATTATTCCATACACATAAGGCAGGTTGGCATTGTTCTGGCCAGGGAAAAATTTGAAAAGTAATACCGCTAGTGCAAACATTAATACAGGTCCTATAAGCCAGTTTTGTATCAGCGATAAGCCCAAAATTTTGGTATTGCGGAACACTTGGCCCAACTCTTCGTAACGCACTTTGGCCAGCGGCGGATACATCATTACTATCAGTCCGAGGGCTATGGGTATATTGGTGGTGCCCGACGACATACTGTGCCAAAACTCAGCAACCGCTGGAAAAGCCCAACCCGAAAAAACACCGATAAACATGGCCAGGAATATCCAAAGCGTGAGGTAACGATCGAGAAAATTTAATCTTTTATTTGAAGGCATAATCTGTAGAGTTTAAAGAATTTGAAAACTAAGTACTCATATCACAACCACGATGTTATTTTAGTTGATTCATCCTGTTTGAAAAATGTGGAAATGAAGTCTATACTTGCACTATTAATAGGAAAAGAATACAGCAGTAGTAAAGTTTTTCTGTTTATACATTTTCTGTTTCACATTCAGCACTTGTATTTTCATCTGTATTTTCCTCAATGTCCGATGACTCAACATCGCAATTATTACCACTGCATGAGTATTGCACTCGGATTAAACTATTTTTGGCAATTTCAGCGTATTTCTCTCTGTCAATTGATTTTTTATCTATTTCCATAAGTTTTTAAATATTTATTCCAAATTTTTTTAATACTAACAACATCGCAAAGTAAGCTAAAATCATAACTGTGAGCGATGTACCCAGCGATATCCAAAAATCAACATTCCTTTTTAGTAGTATTGGAAAGGTGATAAAGAATATTAGCGAAGGAATGACCAACCAAAAAATCCCTTGCGATAAACCTGCAATTTTTGCTACATCTTTGCTGTCGATGTATATCCAAATAAATGCTAATAATGATACAATGGGAATAGAAGCCAACACACTTCCAGCAAAAGTGCTCCTTTTTGATAGTTCGGAAATGGCAACGATGGTTACTGATGATAGCAATACTTTAATAATGTAGTAAATCATATAATGTAGTAAGTCATAATGATGAGAATAATAATATGAGAATATGCTAATTCGAAAAAGAAGACACAGTACCAACAATCTTCATCCCGATAGCCCTCGCCCGCGATAGTTATCGGGGGCTATCGAGGGCGTGACTTCAAATTTTCAAATTTCTTTAATTTACAATTGTGGTTTAATTTGTTCCACATAAAATTTGTAGAAACCAGCTTTTATTTCGTCACGCACGCGGATAAATTCACTCCAGATAAATTCTTCAGTTCCCACAGCGTGGCTTGGGTCGTCGAACCCAATGTGTAAGCGATGTTTTACTTTGCCAATAAATGCTGGACAGCTTTCGTTGGCTCCACCGCATACCGTGATAACGTAATCCCATTCTTCGCCGAGGTACTTGCTTACCGAGTCGGAAGTGTGATTGCTTATGTCCAAACCTGCTTCTGCCATTGCTTCTACGGCTTTAGCATTGAGTTTGCCCGATGCTTCTGTTCCTGCTGAACAAACGGTTAGTGATGCATCGAACGATTGTAAAAAACCGTGAGCCATTTGGCTGCGGCATGAATTTCCTGTACAAAGAATTAATACTTTCATTTTTAAAAAAGGGTTTGAAGATTTAAAGATTTGAAAATTTGATGATTTGAAGTCCCGATAACTATAGGGATGAAGATTTTTAGCAACATGAACCTGAAGTGCTGCCACCACAACAACTTGTAGATGTAGGTTTTGCAAATGAGAATGTGCGCGGGGGAACCTTTGTGGGCAATTTTTCATATTCCCAATTGCTAATTCCACCTTGCAGGCTGTAAACAGTTTCTACATTCCAACCCTGAACGACTAAAAACTGCGCAACTCGTAAACTGCGAATCCCTAAATGGCAGGCAATTATTAGTTTTTTGTCCTTGGGCAAGTTAAGGTAATTGTCGTCGAAGGTGCTATACGGAATGTTAAGAACGTTGGGCATGTCAAAAGCTATTTGTGCCACTTCGTGCTTTTCGCGTACGTCAATTAGTATAGCCGATGTTTGCAGATAATCTAATGCCTCAGCGGGGCTAATTTCGTTTATTTCTATCATGTTGTTTGCTTTTAAGTAATTAGTTAGCAGGTTTTTTCTGCCGAACATTCAATGCTTGATGACTTTATTGTTTCAAAAAAAGCATCAAATAGTACCAGTTTTTCTGCTATGCTAGAACCACAAAGGCAGTAATTAATTTTTAACCCATCAATCTCACCGTGTATTAATCCCATGTCACGCAATTCTTTTAAATGTTGAGAAACGGTGGTGCGGCTCAAGGGTAAATAATCGGAAATATCTCCCGAAATGCAACTTTTGGTTTCGGACAGGTACTTCAAAATGGCCAAACGAGCCGGATGCGAAATTACTTTGGCAAATGTGGCTAGCTCTTGTAGCTCTTTATCAAATACTTGTGGTTTTATCATTGCTTTTGTGTTTTATGTTGCAAACATACGACATAGATTTGAGTTCTACAACAGTTTTGCATTACAATTCTGTTACAATTAAGCACATTCTTTTTTATTGGTGCTACAGGTGTTGAAAATTTTGTACGCACTTTCTGTTCATTTGTAGATAACTAGGGATTGTTTGAAAAAAAAACTGTAATTTTGTAATGATAATTGGTGCTTGTATGCACTTCTTTTTCGTGTATGTTTACTGTTTCCGATTTTTCCAATTCGTTTTTTTTAGTATCACCGCTATATTCATCCTTTTTATAATGTCAGAGAAGATACTCGTAACTACTCCTTTCAATTCGCCTTCTGATGCCAATCGGTCTTCTTTTCCCATCGGTATTTTCGATTCGGGGTACGGTGGTTTAACTATTTTGGAGGAAATACGAAAGGAATTGCCCAATAATGATTTTATCTATTTGGGCGATAATGCCCGAACTCCTTATGGAACTCGCTCTTTTGATGTGGTTTACAAATACACCCTCGAGTGTGTTACGCATCTGTTCAGCTTAGGGTGTCAGCTCGTTTTGTTGGCCTGTAATACGGCTTCTGCCAAAGCTTTGCGTACCATACAGCAACATGATTTGCCACTCATAGATGCCAGTAGGCGGGTGTTGGGCGTTATTAAGCCAACAGTTGAAGCGGTGGGCTCCATGACAACATCGAAACATATTGGCTTGTTAGCTACTACCGGCACAGTGCAGTCCAATTCTTATCCATTAGAAATTCAGAAAATATATACCGACGTAGTTGTTAGCTCGGAGGCATGCCCAATGTGGGTTCCACTGATTGAGAACAATGAGCACAATGCTTCTGGAGCCGATTATTTTGTACATAAAAACCTCCAAAATTTATTGTCGGCCGATCCGCTTATTGATACAATCATGTTAGGATGTACCCACTATCCATTGTTGGAAGCAAAGATTAATTTGCAACTTCCCGCTGGTGTAAAGCTTGTCTCTCAGGGCGTTATTGTAGCCAAAAGTTTAGTGGATTATTTACATCGTCATCCCGAAATGGATAGTAGATGCAGTAAAGATGGAATTGTAAGGTATTTAACTACAGAGTCCGTTGAAAAATTTTCAAGTTCCGCATCCGTTTTTTTAAATAAAGAAATTCAAGCAGAACACATTGATTTGGGCTGAATTTTATAACTAAGTAGTTAAAAATATTTATTGATATATTTATTAATTCGTAAGTCATTCATTTACTACACCTTACTAATTATTAATTATTAATTGTTCATTCTTAATTACTTATACACCTCTACATGATGAAATATTCAATAGTATTGATAGCTCTTTTTGTGTGTTTTAGCATACAAGCGCAATACAATAAAGAAGTAGTGTTAGAAACACTTCTGAAAACAGACACAAATTCAATTGGACAGAGAATAGAATATCCAACTTTTGAACACGAAGAGGTTACAATACTAAAAGTAACCATTCCTTCTGGGGCATCTACAGGTTGGCACGAGCACGATTTTCCAGTTTTTGCGTATTTGTTGCAAGGGGAATTAACGGTTGAGGTAGAAAATAAAAAAACCAAGAAGTATAAGGCTAATACCACATTTGCTGAAGTTGTAAACACCTTACACACAGGTATTAACTGCGGAAAAGAAGACGTTGTTTTAATTGCGTTTTTTATGGGTGCCAACGGAAAGCCACTGTCCATTCACGCACATTGAAGCAAAAAAAATAGTCGTCCAGCATACAGATTTGTAATTAATTATGTTCAGAAGGTGGGCATAACTCGTCGGGTGGGGGAAGCAGCGGTCAGCCTTGCATTTGGAAAGCAAACCCTTCCTTTTAACTGCGACGTAGGCAAAGATCCATACGCCGAACTAAAACTACGCCGAACTACACTCCGAACAACCTGAGGTAAAACTTTCGCCAAACAAAATATCCTACGCTGAACCAGAGATTGAAAAAAAATCTCGCCAACCAGTCCGCACTTTATGTGCGATTCATCAGGCTTTGTATATCCCCGAGGACGGGGTCTTTCGACTCCAATAAAACAGCCTCTTATTTCTAAGAGGCTGTTTTATTTTTCGTTGCAATTCCCTGTTTCCAGCCTTACAGAGCGAGAAACGCCGAAACAAGCATCGATACCGATTGCTCAATGAAGGCTAGTGTTAAACATTATTTTTTACTAAGGAATAGATGCCTGGTAGTCGATGACTGAAGTATTCTGGTAATTCGTCTGTGAACTGAATAACAGAACCTCCTTCAATTTGTAATAGATTTGAATAGATATCATTTTGCTTTGAATTGTCAACAAACAATATATTGTCGAAGAAACGATAATGCAAGTTTAAATTCTTATATCCAGCTTTCCATTTGATGTCAATCGTTTTATTATCAACAAAATGACCTTTGAATTCTGTGCGAACCCAAACCCTGTGTTTCGCTAGTTCTTGGTTGGAGAGACAAAAGAAAATCAAGTTAATTTGATATCCATTTTCTCTAAATTTTTGTGCCCAATACAATGGGTGGCTGTCGAAATTTGTTTCGTAACAAAAGTCCAATCTGTTTTGCAAAGCATTTTCCACAGCGTCTTCAAATTCCTTCGCAGCTTGGTTCTTGGCAAACTCATCTCTTAATTCGCTATCAGGAAGACTGTTGTAAATCTCAAGATACAGCCTGTCATAATCAAATGAGGTTAGACCATCTTGAATAAATGTTGAGGCAAATGTAGATTTGCCAGCACCATTACATCCTGCTATTATTATTAGATTAGGCATTTTTCTTCAATACTCCTAAAAGTTCCGGGCTCAATCTGCCTTCCCGTTCTCTAATTTGATAGAGTTCTTCTCTTGGTATTACCTGAGAATTAAGGATGTTTCTTGCTCTACTCATCTGTTGAGTTTTGTATTATGCCCGCAAAGATACAAAGATCCATTTATATTCAGTACAAAAAGATCTTCTTTTTATGGGAAAGTTAAAACCCAACACCTGGCAAACGGGAATATTTTGCAGCTACGTCAGTACTTTCTGGAGTATTACGGTGCGCACAATGCAGAATTAACTACCCCCTATCCTGGCATTCCCGAATTGTTGGCAAGCCTGCAAAATGCTGGAATACAGCTTGCTGTAGCGTCCAACAAATACCAACAAGCCACCCAAAAACTGGTGAAACATTTCTTTCCCACAATAGAGTTTGTGTCCGTATTTGGTCAACGCGATGGAATTTCGGTGAAGCCAGACCCAACCATTGTTTATGATATATTGGCCATTACCAAAACTGAAAAACCGGACGTAATATATATAGGCGATTCGGGAGGGGATATGCAAACGGCGCATAATGCAGGCCTAGAAGCTTGTGGGGTTACTTGGGGTTTTCGTCCACGCGCGGAAATGGAAGCATTTTCACCAGCGTACTTTGTGGATGAACCAGCGGAAATTCTGGCGATAATAAACAAATAAAACGAACGAGATAGAAATGAAAGTATATGAGAAAATCTGCTTGATGCGATAATTTGGGAAATCTGATTTAAAGGTTTTCAAATTACAACCGACTTTATTTTCAGCCATTTCCTCTGTTCACCAATAAAGTTGTATTTGTTTGGTTTTTAATTCTTTTTGTTTGGCTATACTCCATCAAATCCAGCTTTCTTCAGCGTTGCCAAATTCATCAAGCAAGCATAAATATATTTGCCTTCCAGCGGATATTTCCCCTCCGTGATTAATTTCAGGGTGTTCCACTGCCAATGTTCCAGGTTTTTTCGCTCTTTGTCCCATTCCACCATTTTCACCACCTGCTCCATCGTAACCGTTTTGCCATCTGATATTTTATTGGATGTAGGCCTGTTGTTTTCTGACGCCTGTGTTTCTTTTCGTCGCACATCAATCCGGGCTTGCGTCATTCGCTCCCGTAATCCGCCCTGCCCCAAAAACTCCTTTTCCAAAGTTTTCATCTGCTGTGCCAATAAATAGGATGTAACATTCACCAAGCTCAGCAGTACATTGGCTGACACCTCAGCCTCAGGGCTTTCTATCCCTTTTCGGTAGGTTTCGTAGTTGGCATCGGGGATCTTGTGTTTTTGGGTAAGTGCCCCATAATAGGGATGTGCCTTGTCCCAAAACTTCAATTTCCGAGTTCTGATATAATCCTCAAAATCTTCTTTCAGTTCTTCGAGTGAGGCGCGTGCCACATTGGTGAGTTTTATTTCCGTTTCCTTGGAAGTGCCCGATGCCATGCTTGCCTCCACGATGTTTTGCTTGCACGAGCGTGCAGACTGTACCATCTGGTCGATGGTGCGGTCGAACTTACTCAGATACTTATGGGCAAAATAGAACGTGCCATCGTAAATTATCTCCGATTTCTGGTAAGTTATCAACCGCTGATAACCACCATGTTTGGGAATAAACCCATCTTCGTTGTATTGCTTGTCCATAGTGTTTTGGGGTTATGTTTGTTATTTTTTGTTTATTCTATCTGTTTTTTTTGCTCTTTCGGGGGACTTTTAGGACACTCGCGACTTTTAAGCAAGGTCGTGAAGGTCGTGATAGTCCCCCGATAAAAGAAGAAGGGCACTGCGTTTTTCGATAACTATCAATTATCAAACCAACCTATCTTTTAACAACTATCTATCAATCAAATATTTAATCATTACCACTAATATTGATAAATTTCTCAACCAATGCCTCATATATTGCTGCTTGCCATTTTGTAATCTCACTTTCAATAGACAAGGTTAAAACGCTACATTCCTTATCCAATTTGCTGCCATTATCTCGGTGGAGATAGTCACCCTTTACCGTTTTATAATTCCCAGGATATACCAGCGCCACTTTTTTAGCATCATAATACTGATGATAAACATACATTTGCCGCAAATCGTCGGGCGAAGGATTGTAGCCATTCAGGTTTTTCCACTTGGTGTCCAACACAAAGCATTCGGTTTGGGAACGGATGACAATGTCGGGTATTATTTTCGAGCGACAGCCATTTTCAGGTTGCCAAAAGTATTTGGAGGTTTGAGCGGTAACGCTATAATCCACAGCATGTTTTCGCAAGCTTACAAATACAAACTGCTCCCAAAGTTTATTCATGTCAAACATCAGTGCCAGCACGTTATTTCTGCCTCGGCTCACATCGGGATGGTATTGCAGCAGCAGTAATTTGGCTATTTCAATAGATTTACGGTAGCTTTCACTTTTACGATTGAAAACCAATTTGCTGAATGTTTCCGCTGTTACTTTTACAGTCTGCATTTCGGGAAAATACAACAGCAATGCAGCAATCCGACTGTGCAAAGTGGCATTCGTATTTAGCTGATTTATAAACTTTATGGCCGTGTAAAGTATGAAGTGCAACTGATGTTCAATATCATAAGTGGAATGGCGCACATAAAATCGTTCTTGGTGTGTCAGGTTTTGCTGTATGTGTTTCCCAAACATCAAGCTCCCTTTCAACGCAGTAACATTGCCTTCTTTTTTGCGATATTGTTTTATCAAACCCGCATGAAGTAAGTATTCCACTTCGTTGATAAACATTTCGATGTACAAATCGAGTATGGTGTTGGGCTTAATTTTTAGGTGGCTACTACTCGTTACCCGAATGTCGAAACTACCCACAGCACGCATCATTCCTATCAGCATATTGCGCCACTCGTTGGTGGAACGAACTTTGTCGGCCTTTGGCAGAACCTCTATCAGCAAGCTACCAACCTGTATCACACCCACATATTCGTTAAACTGCACACCGTTATGAATCAACGAAAAGTACGGCACACCTTTATCGCCATAGTATTTTTGAAGCGCATCGAGCTTCGGTTTATCAAATACCACCTCCTTAGTGAGGGCTTCACCTGTAGTAAAGCTCCCACTAAAAACCTGACCGAGTTTAATTCGCTCATGTTCAAAGACGGTAATATGGTTTCTATTCCTATTCAAAATTACTTATTTATAAGGCTTTTAATAGCTGCAATAAAGGTGGTATCGTCCATCAACGCTATATTTTCAATTCTATAAATTACTCTTTCGGCCAATTCCGAAGCATCATATTCTTTGCTAAAATCGGCAAAAAGTTTATCTTGTTTGTAATCGCTAACCGTTACAAACCCGCTGCCCAGCACCAACCCAATTTTTCCATAATCGCCAAAAAAGTATTCTTGCAACAATGGAATTATCTTATGCTGAAATGCGGTTTTCAAATCGGTTAAAGTGCTTACTTGTAGAAAATAACTGTGCCCAATTTGGTGGTCTTTGTCCAATAAGACTTCCAATCGTTTGTTAATTGTTTGAAGCAATTCTACCAAATTAATTTCAGCAATAAATCCTTCGGGTGTTTTTTCATTCGTCAATAATAACTCAGGTTTTGGCAGCATCTCTTCAAAGCTAAACCTACGCCTTAATGCAGCATCCAACGCCTCCACGCTTCGGTCGGCAGTATTCATTGTGCCAATAATATACAAGTTAGGGGGCACGCCAAACTTTTCCTTACTATACGGTAACGTAACTTCCAACGCCTCATCATTTCCCAATCGTTTGTCATCTTCAATAAGCGTAATAAGTTCACCAAATATCTGAGATACATTGCCACGATTTATTTCGTCAATGATAAGAACAAAATGTTTTTCTTTTTTTTCAATTGTTGAAGAGGATTGGTACTCTCTTAATTTATTAATCAAAGAAGGATAGTAAATTCCTAATCCATGTTGCTGGACTTCTTTATTTTTATAATAATAGTCTCTTAATGTTGAGATACTTAGTGTGTGATTTGAATTCCCAGTTGACATTTTAAAATTGATAGATGACAAACTAAACCCAGAAATTGTATAATCTCTTCCTCTAGTTTTTAATGGGAATTTTATTTCTTGATTTTCATCCCATTCATCTTTTAATTGACTAAAAGCATCCTCAAACGAGAGTTCGCCTTTAACGCCCACTTTTGCATTTTTTCAGTACACCCGGTATAACATCATAGATAACATTTTGAGTGTCATTTATTAGTGGTTTTATTCCCTCAATAAAATCCTCATAACTCATGCTTTGATGAAAAGTTGTAAATACAATCTGACCTGCTTCTACCAATCTTTCGTATTCCTTTTTCACAATACTTCTTAGCTGCGTTAAATCAAAATCTGGATTTACAATTGCAATTGCTTTGTTTATTGTATTATAAGTTTTTCCTGTGCCTGGAGGGCCAAAAAGTATTTGATTAAGTGGTGAGTTCATATTTGTAGATAGTTTGTCTGATTTATTGTTGTTAATTAGCTCCAATAACGCTTCATATTCCTCTTTCGTAGCTTTAAAGTTTGTACCTTGGTTTCCAACCTTCATGTTTCTTAACTTGTCAATTCCAATAATATCGTCTTTTAATATTGGGGAGTTTACAAGATTATGAGTAATTTGAATATCTACTTTTAAATCACTTTTGTCAGCCTCTTTCCATAAATGGTCGTTTCAGAAGTTACAACTCCAAGTGCATAACATCCAGATTGATTACCCGTTACCCATAAAATAGCCTTGTCTCCCGATTTGATCTTGTCCTTATGTGCACTAACAGTCCAATCGGTTAGAATTTCTTCTTTTAGTGCTGTTTCAAAATCAAAAACTTTTGGGTTTCCTTGAAATATCCAATAATTACATTGCGTACTTGCCATTATTAATGTTTGATATAAAATATCTTGGGCTAATATCAAGTGATTATCATCAGAATAACAATCATCATTTTGAAGTTCTTTATCAATTAAACTAAGCAATTCGCTGTCTTCAATAATGGACATACTTGTTACCTGCATCTTTTGGCTTAATTCCCAGAAGTTTACAGTAATACCTGTAATATGAACTTTTATAGAAAGTGTATTTTTCGGGATTGTGAAAGGTCAGGTATGTAGAGATGGTTCTTTCATCGTGATGAGAAGAATGTTTACCTTCCACCGATTTATATAAAGCAAGCGTTTCGGATTGAAAATCATTAATTCGTTTGTCGAGTGCTAACTCCTCATTATACAAGTTATGAAAACATTTTCTGTATTCCTCTGGATTATAAGAAGCTATAAGTTTAGAAGTGGCTTTTGCCAACTGATAAACCATATTGTTTTCTGGTGGATTTGTATCTTTTATTTCCGCAGCAAAATCCAATGCATTTACATCAGGTCTTCCTTTCAATTTCTTAACGAGTTTCCATTTATACAACTCATCCTTAAGTCCTTGTTCTTGTACGATTTTTTTATACCGGTCAATCATTTTCTCAATTACATTAGGACCCTTTTCAGTAATTGTAAAATCGTCACTCTTTTCTTTTAAATACTTCTGAGCTTCATAGGTATTAAACTTTTTATGGGTAAGATATTCACCATTAGCGTATTCGTTTGCTAGTGAAATCACAAGTTTTGGTGGATAGGTTTTGCCATTATAAACCAAATCATACTTTTTTGATTTAGTCAATGGATATTGTATTCCATTCGAATCAATATTCTCAATTGCCTGTTTTATATTTGCTTCTGTAATTTCTATTGGTATCATATCGTTTATTTTCTCTAATTTTAAAAGCCTATGTTTATTAATAACTCCCCTCTTTCTAATACTCCT